>ERZ1034427.250-NODE-250-length-11449-cov-2.955591_pt1 | contig 11449 bp, 12 predicted proteins | sample MGYA00520607_ERZ1034427 | MGnify/ENA primary metagenome ERZ1034427 (study PRJEB33736, sample SAMEA104288489) | Azolla caroliniana | place: Brazil | collected 1987 | study: EMG produced TPA metagenomics assembly of the PRJEB19522 data set (Is there foul play in the... | reverse complement strand
GACTCCACTGGCGTGCGCGGCGTTCGCCTCGCCGAAGGCGACGAAGTCATCTCGATGGCCGTGCTGCGCAGTGTCGACGCGACGCCCGCCGAGCGCGCCGCCTACCTCAAGCACCAGCGCGCCATGCTTCGCGCCGCTGGCGAGGAGGGCGACGACGCCCCTGTCGCCGCGGAAGAAGGCGAAGAAGACGCTGACGAGACGACGCTGTCGCCCGAACGCATCGCCGAACTGGGCGCGGCCGAGGAGATCCTGCTCACCGTCTCGTCCGAGGGCTTCGGCAAGCGCACCAGCGCCTACGACTTCCGCCGCACGGGCCGTGGCGGTCAGGGCCTCGCGGCTCAGGATCTGAGCAAGCGCGGCGGCCGCCTGGTGGGGTCGTTCCCGATCGATGAGAGCGACCAAATCCTGCTTGTCACCGACCAGGGCCAGCTCATCCGGGTGCCCGTTTCGCAAATTCGTGTTGCAGCGCGGAATACTCAGGGCGTAACCATCTTCCGCACCGCGCAGGACGAGCACGTCGTCAGCGTCGAACGTCTCGCCGATTCCGGCGGCGACGATAACCAGGGCGAGGACAGCGGGGCGGACGAGACCCTGTAACCCTCACCCCGTAGCGTAGGGGGTTGCATGCGGGTCGGGCTTTATCCCGGGACTTTCGATCCGGTCACCAATGGTCACCTCGATATCATCGGGCGGGCCGTGAAGCTGGTCGACAAGCTGGTGATCGGCGTCGCCGTGAACATCGGCAAGGGGCCGCTGTTCACGCTGGAAGAGCGGGTCGCCATCCTCGAGCGCGAGACGGCGCATCTGACCAAGATCGCCGAGATCGAGGTCCGGCCCTTCGAGAGCCTGCTGATGCACTTCGCCCGGGACGTGAACGCCCAGATGATCGTGCGTGGCCTGCGGGCCGTCGCGGACTTCGAGTACGAGTTCCAGATGACGGCGATGAACCAGCAGCTGGATCGCGAGATCGAGACTGTCTTCCTGATGGCCGATCCGCGCCACCAGGCCATCGCATCGCGGTTGGTCAAGGAGATCGCCGCCCTGGGCGGTGACATCTCCAAGTTCGTCCCGGCTGGCGTCGCCCAGCAACTGTTGACCAAGGTCGGGCGGGGCTAACCCCTCGCCCCGAAGCGGCCGGAATCCTGGGGTTCAAGGTTCGTCGCACTTGTCGGGGCGGCCGTGTCGTTCTACGCCGGCCGTGACCTATTCTGTTCGGGGTAATCGATGAAGCTCGCCATGACCGCCGCCGCCTTGGCGCTCGCCGCAATGACGGCTTCCGCTCAGTCGGCCTCGGCCCAGACCGCCCCTCCAGCTGGCGCCGATTGGCGAACGCCCGATCCGAATAACGTCATCGTGGTTGAGACGAACAAGGGCCGGATCATCGCCGAGCTCTATCCCCAAGTCGCGCCAAACCATATCGAACGTGTTCGGGGCCTGGTGAAGAGCGGCTTCTATGATGGCCTGACGTTCTTCCGCGTCATCAGCGAGTTCATGGCCCAGACGGGCGATCCGCAGAACACGGGCATGGGCGGTTCGGATCAGCCCGACCTCGCGGCCGAGTTCACGTTCCGTCGTGGCGCGGATATGCCCCTGGGCGCTGGTTTCAAGGTCGGCAGCAACGAGTCGGGCTGGGTCGACGCCCTGCCGGTCACCAGCCAGAACTCGGCCCTGGCCGTGATGACGGCCGATCGCAAGGTGGCGACGTGGGGCAACTTCTGTCCCGGCGTTCTGGGCATGGCCCGCGCCGGCGATCCCAACAGCGCCAACAGCCAGTTCTTCTTCATGCGCCAGGCCAACGCCTCGCTGGACAAGACCTACACCGCCTTTGGCCGCGTGCTGCAGGGCCTCGACGTCGTCCGCGCCATCAAAACCGGCGAGCCCGTGCCCGATCCGCAAGACAAGATGCTGAGCGTGAAGCTGCTGGCCGACCTGCCGGCGGACAAGCGCCCGACTGTGAGGGTGATGGACACCGGCTCGGCGGCGTTCAAGGCGCTGGTCGCCAAGCGCCAGGCCGAGATGGGCGGCGGCTTCACCAACTGCGATCTCGACGTCCCCGTTCAGGTGAAATGACATGACGCTGTCTCGCGCGCTGCCGCCTTGCCTGGCTCTCTCGATCATCGCGAGCGCCGCGGCGGCCGCCCCGCCGAGCAAACCGTCCGAGCAGGATTGGCGCGCGCCGGCGCCGGACACGATCCTGGTGATCGACACCAACAAGGGGCGGGTCTTGGTGGAGCTGATCCCCGAGGTCGCGCCAAACCACGTCGCGCGCCTCCAGGAGCTGACGCGGTCGGGCGTCTATGACGGCCGGACCTTTTTCCGGGTCATCGATAGGTTCATGGCCCAGACCGGCGATCCGACCAATACGGGCGAGGGCGGAACCGACAAGCCCAACCTCAAGGCCGAGTTCACCTTCCGCCGCGCCGTCGAGACGCGGTTCGTCCCGATGGCCGCGCCAGCCGGTCTTGAGATCGGCTATTTGAAATCTCTCCCCATCGTCAGCCAGGCCTGGAGCTGGAGCGAGATGACCAGCGACCACAAGGTCGCGGCGTGGGGGACCTACTGCCCTGGCGTGGTCGGCATGGCGCGCGACGAGGACAACAACTCGGCCAACAGCCAGTTCTTCCTGATGCGTCAGCCCTATCCATCCCTCGACAAGCGCTACACGGCCTTTGGGCGGGTGGTCAGCGGCCTTGGCGTCGTGCGCGCCATCAAGACCGGTGAACCCGTCCCCGCGCCGCAAGATCAGATGCTGAAGGTTCGGCTGCTGTCCGATCTTCCCGAGAATGAGCGCCCCAAGGTGCGGCTTATTGACCCAAAAGGTCCCTGGTTCGCGGCCGAAGCTCAACGTCTGAGGGCTTTGAAAGGCGCGGACTTTTCTGTCTGCGACATCGATCTTCCAGCGGAAGTTCGCTGAGCTTCAGCGGTTTTCTCGCGAAGACTTGGTTCACAGGGCGCCCTGAACCGCGCTAGAAGCGCGGTCGCATCACTCGCCACACAAGGGAAGACCATGTCGGCCGACCTCGAAAACACCCTGATCCTGACGCTGGAGACCGGTCCGGTCACCATCAAGCTGCGCCCCGATCTGGCGCCTGGCCACGTCGAGCGGATCAAGGAACTGGTGCGCGAGGGCTTTTATGACGGCGTCGTCTTCCACCGCGTGATCCCGGGCTTCATGGCCCAGGGCGGCGATCCGTCGGGCACGGGCCGCGGCGGCTCTGACAAGCCGGACCTGAAGGCCGAGTTCAACAAGGAGCCGCACGTGCGCGGCATCTGCTCGATGGCCCGCACGCCTGATCCGAACTCGGCCAACAGCCAGTTCTTCATCGTGTTCGACGACGCCACCTTCCTGGACGGCCAGTACACCGTCTGGGGCCAGGTGGTCGAAGGCATGGACCATGTGGACGCCCTGCCGAAGGGCGAACCGCCGAAGGAGCCGGGCAAGATCGTCAGCGCCAAGATCGCCGCCGACGCCTGATCCTTCGCCCATCGCGAATTCAAGCGGCTCCGGACTTCGCGTCCGGAGCCGCTTTTATTTCACCGTCCGTCTCAGCGTCACGATGACGGGGCGATGATCCGACCCGATGGCGGGCCCGCGCTCCACCTTGACCGCGCGCCAGGCGGAGCCGGCGTACACGTGATCGATCGGCAGAAACGGCGCCGGCGCGGCCGCGACGCGGGAGAACTGGCCAGAGGGCCATGAGGGCAGGGCGCGGGTCCATCGATTGAGCCCCAGCGCCTTGTCTTGGCGTCTCAAGGTGAATGACCATGGCGTCGAGTTGAAGTCGCCGGTCACAATGAGAGTGCGCCGGTCGAAGCCGGAAGCGGCCTTGACCAGCATGGCCGACTGCGCCTGCTGGCGCCCCGCCGGCACGGGCCAGACATAGTGGGCTCCCAGCACCGTGAAGGGGCCCGCCGAATCCTCGATGGTCGCCCAAGCGCCGGGCAATCCCTTCTGGACCGCGCCGGAGGCGATCACCTTCTTTCGCGAGAAGATCCAAGGCTCGCAACGTCCTGACTTGCAGGACACGAACGGATAGGCGGTCCGCAAGCCCTTGTTGATCGCCCAGGCCGAACCCCCGCCTTCCGCCATGACGATCACGTCGGCGTTCTGGGCCAGCAGCCATTTCAGGCTCTGTTCGGGGGCGTAATTCTCGTGCCAGGCGTTGAATTGGATGACCTTCAGATCGCCCGGAGCCGGGGCTTCGGGCTTGAAGCGCCAAGCCTGCCGCAATTCGGGAAGCATGAGGACACCGCTGGCGCTGATCGCCACCACGCCCAGCGCGACCATCACCCATCGCTCGGCCCCGCGCGCGAAGAGACCTCCAAGCAAGACGGCGCAGACGCCCATGGTCAGCCACAACGGGGTGATGTGGGTCAGGGCGTCCAGCTTCGGACTGATCGCTCCTCCCACGCTGGCCAAGGCGAGCGCGGAGCCCACCAAGCCCAGCATCAGGGCGGTTCCGCGGACAAGGAGACTCAGAAGCTGGACGATCAAGCGCATGCGTCGCTGTTAGCATGGAGAAATAACAGTTGGCGCGGGGGTGTTTGGAGGCGCCGACGCCTTGCGGCCTCTTGCGCGCCTGATCGCCCGACTCTTGACCTTCCGCGTCCATCGTGCGCTTGAAGCGCGCCCATGCGCCTTTCCGATTTCGACTTCGACCTCCCCGAGGACCGCATCGCCCTGCGCCCGGCCGAGCCGCGCGACGCCGCGCGTCTGCTGGTCGTGCGGCCGGGTCAGCCCCTGGCCGACCACGTCGTCCGCGAGCTGCCCGATTTCCTGCGCCCCGGCGACGCGATGGTCTTCAACGACACCCGCGTGATCCCGGCACGTTTGTCGGGCCTGCGCGAGGGGCGCACGACGGGCGGCGCGGACGGCACGCCCGTCGCGGTCGAAGCGACCCTGCACCGCCGCGTGGCGCCCGATCGCTGGAGCGCCTTCATGCGTCCAGGCAAGCGCCTGAAGGTCGGCGACCGCGTCGCGTTTGGCGCGCGCGATGATCGCGCTTGCGAGGCTGACCGCCTGGACGCCACCGTCGCCGAGAAGCACGAGGGCGGCGAGGTGGTGTTGGCCTTCGATCTTTCCGGGCCGGACCTCGATATCGGCGTCGCTCGCCACGGCGACATGCCCCTACCGCCCTATATCGCCGCGAAGCGGGGCGAGGACGAGCGCGATCGCGCCGACTATCAGACCGTCTACGCCCGCGAGGACGGCTCGGTCGCCGCGCCCACGGCGGGGCTGCACTTCACGCCGGAACTGCTTGAGGCCTTGAAGGCCAAGGGCGTCTCGACCCACTTCGTGACCCTGCACGTCGGGGCGGGGACGTTCCTGCCGGTGAAGACCGACGACGTCTCGGACCACAAGATGCACGCCGAATACGGCCAGGTGACGCGCGAAGTCGCCGACGCCCTGAATGCCGCTCGGTCCGCTGGCGGCCGGATTATCTGCGTTGGCACCACCAGCCTGCGCCTTCTGGAGAGCGCCACCGGCGAGGACGGCGTTGTTCGGCCGTTCGCCGACGAGACGGCCATCTTCATCACGCCTGGCTATCGGTTCCGCGCCGCCGACGTGCTGATGACCAACTTCCACCTGCCCAAGTCGACCCTGTTCATGCTGGTTAGCGCCTTCGCCGGCCGCGAGACGATGCGCGCGGCCTACGGGCACGCCATATCGACGGGCTATCGCTTCTATTCCTATGGCGACGGCAGCCTGCTGTTCCGCGCCGAGCCCGAGAGCCGCTGATGGCCGCCTTTCCCTTCGAGATCAACGCCACCGACGGCAAGGCGCGCACCGGCGTGCTCAAAACCCCGCGCGGCGACATCCGCACCCCGGCCTTCATGCCGGTCGGCACGGCCGCGACGGTCAAGGCGATGACCGTCGATCAGGTCAAGGACACTGGCGCGGACATCATCCTGGGCAACACCTACCACCTGATGTTGCGGCCCTCGGCCGAGCGGGTGGCGCGGCTGGGCGGCCTCCACAAGTTCATGCGTTGGGACAAGCCGATCCTGACCGACAGCGGCGGCTTCCAGGTGATGAGCCTGTCGGGGATCAGCAAGCTGACCGAGGAGGCGGTGACCTTCTCCAGCCACGTCGACGGCTCCAAGCACGTGCTGACCCCCGAGCGCTCGATCGAGATCCAGGCCGACCTGCTGGGCAGCGACATCGTCATGCAACTGGACGAGTGCGTGGCCTGGCCGGCCGAGGAGGCGAGGGCGCGCAAGGGCATGGAGCTGTCCGCCCGCTGGGCCAAGCGCTCGAAGGACGCTTTCGGGACCCGCGACACCCAGGCCCTCTTCGGTATCCAGCAAGGCTCGACCTTCGAGAACCTGCGCCGGGAATCCTCCGAGAAACTGCGGGAGATCGGCTTCGACGGCTACGCGATTGGCGGCCTGGCGGTCGGCGAAGGCCATGAGGCGATGTGCGAGGTCCTGGACTACGCCCCGAGTCTGTTGCCGGAAGATCGTCCGCGCTATCTGATGGGGGTGGGCAAGCCGATCGATCTGGTCGAGGCCGTGGCGCGCGGCGTCGACATGTTCGACTGCGTCTTGCCGACCCGCTCGGGCCGTCATGGCCAGGCCTGGACCTGGGATGGGCCGATCAACCTGAAGAACGCCAAGTACGCCGAGGACGATACGCCGCTGGATCCGACCAGCGATTGCCCGGCCAGCCGCGATTATTCCAAGGCCTATCTGCGTCACCTGTTCAAGGCCGAGGAGATCCTGGGCCAGGTTCTGCTGTCCTGGCACAACATCGCCTTCTTCCAAGCGCTCACGGCCGCGATGCGCGCGGCGATCGCCGAAGGGCGCTTCGAGCAATTCCGCCGCGACTTCGCCGCCCGGCACCTGGCCAAATAGCAGGGCTCAGTAGGCCGGACCCTTCGGCACGGTCGGCGTCTCCTCCTTGTGGATCGGGAAGCGCGGCTTGCGCGGGCCATAGGGATCGCGGGGCGGCGGCATGCCGGGGTCGACGACGGGCGGCGCGGCGGGCGGCTTATGCTGTGGCGTCGCCGGCGGATCGCAGCCGCGCGATTCTCCCAGCCCCTTGAGATAGGCCCGCCGCACGGCGCCAGAGGCGATGGCGCCCTGGACTAGCCGATCGTGTCGCTCCGCGCCCGACAGCTTGCGCACCCAGCCCCGCATCGGAATCATGTCCTGAGCGGCGCTTGCCACCGCGCCGAGAGCGGCCTCTCCGGCGGCCTTGCGTCCCCGGTCCATCAGGTCTTCGTCCTCGGTCGCGGGCATGCTGTCGAGATCCTCGCCCAACGCCGTGTCCAGCGGTTTGACCAAGGCGATCAGATTGGCGCAGTCCGCCCGCGCGGGCCGCCTGTAGGGATCGTCCATGGCTTCCAGCAGGACCCGAGGGATCTTGGTCCTGATGACGTTCACATCGCGCAACGGCGCGGTCATGGCGCCGGTGATTCCGTCCTTGTTGGCTTCGGAGGTCGATCTGATGCGCTCGTCCGTCTCCTGAAGCGGAGGCGCAGAAGGCGCGGCCTGCTGGCGCGCGGACGCGCCGCTGGACATCGCGATCACCAGAAAGCTCGCCAAAAGCAAGGTTCTACGCATGACTCACCTTAACCCGCTCACAGCTTTACCACTCTCGGCGGGAAAAACGGCGAAACCGTGCTTGCGACCTCGGCGACCCCCGACTATGGTCCGCGCCGCTTCACCGGCCCCCGCCGGATCGAGAGCGGGCCGGTAGCTCAGTGGTAGAGCATTCGACTTTTAATCGAATGGTCGTGAGTTCGAACCTCACCCGGCCTACCAAACTTCAAGTGTCTGATCTTAAAAGCTTCTCCAGCGCCGCCGTCGGACGGCGCGGGATGAGGCCTGGTTCGTGATCGAACAAGCCTCGCCGTCGCGCCCGCCAGTTTTTCTCCACGCCCCATCCGCCTTTTCTCGTTTGCCCCATGAACGTGGTAGAGATTTAAGCGGCTCAGTTTTCACGACGCCGCCAGGACCAAGGTTGGGCCTGGAGCGTTCAGCCGTAACCTAGAGCCATGTGGCGAGCCCGGACCCTGGACGACGATCAGACGATGACCGCCGACACCGCCGAGCGCCGACCGCCGGCCAAACGCCCGCTATTCCGCCGCCGCTCGGCTATTCCAGGCTTTGGCTTGACGATGGGCGTCACGCTCTCCGTGCTGTCGCTGATCGTGCTGATCCCGCTTTCGGCTGTGGTTCTGAAGGCCGCCCAGCAGTCGCCAGCCGAATTCTGGACCGTCGCCACGTCGCAGCGGGCGATGGCGGCCTACCGCCTCACCTTCGGCGCGGCCTTCGTCGCGGCCTTGATCAATGGGGTTTTCGGGGTCCTGACCGCCTGGGCGTTGGTTCGCTATGACTTTCCCGGCAAGACCATCGTCAACGCCCTGGTCGATCTGCCGTTCGCCCTTCCGACCGCCGTGGCGGGCATCGCCCTGGCGACGCTTTATTCGCCGAACGGCTGGGTTGGCCAATTCCTGACGCCCCTGGGCATCAAGGCCGCCTACAATCCGGTCGGCGTGACCATCGCCCTGATCTTCATCGGTCTGCCGTTCGTGGTCCGCACCATCGAGCCGGTGCTGCGTGACGCCGCCGATGACGTCGAGGAAGCCGCCGCCAGCCTGGGCGCCAGCCGCTTCGACACCATTCTCCGCGTTGTCCTGCCCGCCTTGGCGCCCGCCTGGCTGACAGGCTTCGCCCTGGCCTTCGCGCGGGGCGTGGGCGAGTACGGCTCGGTGATCTTCATCGCCGGCAACATGCCCTACAAGTCCGAGATCGCGCCGCTGCTGATCATCATCCAGCTGGAGCAGTTCGAGTACGCGCGCGCCGCCACGATCGCGGTCGTCATGCTGGCGGTGTCGTTCACGATGCTGCTGATCATCAACGCCATTCAAGCCTGGTCGCGGAGGTTCGCCTGATGAGCGCCGTTGCTCAGCGCCACCGGCGCGCCACCGACGACCCCGCCTGGGCCAAGGTTCTGGTGATTGGCACGGTCCTGGCCTTTCTGGCGCTGGTCCTGATCCTGCCGCTGGTCGCGGTGTTCGCCGAGGCCCTGCGAAAGGGCGTCGGCGCCGCTCTGGCCGCCGTTTCCAACCCCGACGCGCTCGCGGCCGTGAAGCTGACCCTGATTACCGCGGCGATCGCCGTGCCGTTCAACGCGGTGTTTGGGCTCTGCGCCTCGTGGGCGGTCGCCAAGCACGACTTCTGGGGCAAGTCGTTCCTGATCACCCTGATCGACCTGCCGTTCTCGGTCTCGCCGGTGGTCGCGGGCCTGATCTACGTCCTGGTCTTCGGCCTGCAGGGCTGGATGGGCGAGTGGCTGCTCGACAATGACCTGAAGATCATCTTCGCCGTGCCAGGCATCGTGCTGGCGACCGTCTTCGTGACCTTCCCGTTCGTGGCTCGCGAACTGATCCCGCTGATGCAGGAGCAGGGGACCAGCGAGGAAGAGGCGGCGGTGTCGATGGGCGCGAGCGGTCTCTACACCTTCTGGCGCGTGACCGCGCCCAACGTCCGCTGGGGCCTGCTATACGGCGTGCTGCTGTGCAACGCCCGCGCCATGGGCGAGTTCGGCGCGGTGTCGGTGGTCAGCGGCCATATTCGCGGCCTGACCAACACCATGCCGCTGCATGTCGAGATCCTTTACAACGAATACGACTTCGTCGGCGCCTTCGCCGTCGCCGCCCTGCTTTGCCTCCTTGCGGTGGTGACCCTCGTCCTGAAGACGGCGCTTGAAGTCGCCCAGCCCGACGTCCGCGCCGGGCGTGGCGGACACTGAACGGACTGAACGGCTCATGACCATCTCCATCCGCTCCGTCGAAAAGAAATTCGGCCGCTATCCGGCGCTGAACAAGGTCGATCTAGAGATCGCCGATGGTGAACTGCTGGCGCTGCTGGGGCCGTCGGGCTCGGGCAAGACGACGCTGTTGCGCACGATCGCGGGCCTGGAATTCCCGGACGAGGGGCAGGTTCTGTTTCACGGCGAGGACGTCACCTACGCCTCGGCGGCGGCCCGGCGTGTTGGCTTCGTCTTCCAGCAGTACGCGTTGTTCAAGCACATGACCGTGGCCAAGAACATCGCGTTCGGCCTGGACGTCCGGAAGGGCAAGGACAAACCGTCCAAGGCCGAGATCGCCCAGCGGGTCGAGGACCTCCTGAAGCTGGTCGAGCTCGAGGGCTTGGGTCAGCGCTATCCGTCACAGCTCTCGGGTGGCCAGCGTCAGCGCGTGGCCCTGTCGCGCGCCCTGGCGGTCCAGCCTAGCGTGCTGTTGCTCGACGAGCCGTTCGGCGCGCTCGACGCCAAGGTGCGCAAGGAGCTGAGGCAATGGCTGCGCACCCTGCATCACTCCATCAACGTGACCTCGATCTTCGTCACGCACGACCAGGAGGAGGCGCTCGAGGTCGCGCATCGCGTCGTGGTGATGGACAAGGGCCGCATCGAGCAGGTCGGCTCGCCAAGCGATGTCTATGACGCGCCCGCGACCGCCTTCGTCCACGGCTTCATCGGTGAATCGGTCATGCTGCCGGTCGAGATCTCCGGCGGCGCCGTGCATCTCAAGGGCCGGCCGCTGGATCTCGCCGCCGAGGGCGCGGCCGTCGGCGCTTCGACCTTGTTCGTGCGCCGCCACGACATGATGATCGGCCCGGCCGGCAGCGGCACGCTGGACGGCGACATCACCCATGTCCGCAGCTTCGGCCCGGTGCAGCGCGCCGAGATCGCGCTGGCTGAGGGCATGGCGACGATCGAGATCGACGCCCCGCGCGACCGCGAACTCAGGGTCGGCGACCGCGTCGGGCTCAAGCCGCGGCATTATCGGATTTTTGCGGGCGGCTAGGGCGCGAGATCGCATAGCCAACAATCAACGCCATGGTGGCGTTCGCAGCGTCGATCGTCTGGCACACGGCCCGTCACAAAATCGGTGTCGTCCCGGACAAGCCCGGCAACGCGCAGCGTTGGCGGGCGCCGATCCGGGACCCATACTCCGTGAACGTCTTGTTTGGCACGCTGGTCATCGACCCCGTTCGACAACGACGCCCCGTGGCTATGGGACTCTGGATCGCGTCGCTTCGCTCGCGATGACGAAGGAGAGCTCCGTCGTTGCGTAGATCGGATGAGCGAAGCGACATCCGGGGTCTCATCGGTGTTCTCGGAAACCCGGGGTCGCTGCGCTCGCCCGGGATACGAAATCACAGCACGTTCTTCGCGCCCGGAATCTGCCGTAGCATCCACGTTGCGCCCCAGCTCAGGAGAACGGTGGCAACGAAGGCGATCGTTGCCTTGGCGATAGCCGGCAGATTGAGATCGAACAGCCAGTACTGAATCCACAGCACGATCGGATAGTGCACCAGGAACATGCCGTAGGCATCGGCCTGCATGCGATCGAGCACGGAGAATTCCGAGCGGCGGTTGTTGAGGAAGTAGGACAGGATCGCGAACAGGATAGCGGCGCCGAAGATCACGAAGAAG
>ERZ1034427.249-NODE-249-length-11461-cov-2.937752_pt1 | contig 11461 bp, 12 predicted proteins | sample MGYA00520607_ERZ1034427 | MGnify/ENA primary metagenome ERZ1034427 (study PRJEB33736, sample SAMEA104288489) | Azolla caroliniana | place: Brazil | collected 1987 | study: EMG produced TPA metagenomics assembly of the PRJEB19522 data set (Is there foul play in the... | reverse complement strand
GTCGCCGCCGCGGTGCTGGCGGCTCGCCGCCACGCGGTGAGGGCGCTCTTCGTCGCCGGCGCCCTGGGGATCAGCGCGCACATCGCCCTGACCGCCGGCCTGATCCCGCGCCTGGAACCGCTGTTCCTGTCGCGTGACCTGGCCCAGGCCCTGGACCAGGCGCGTCTGTCGCCCCGCTCCGGCGCGCCCGGCCCGGTGGCGGTCACCGGCTACGCCGAGCCCAGCCTGATCTTCCAACTGGGCACGACCACCCAGCTGGCCGACGGAGAAGGCGCGGCAGACGCGATCGCCGAAGGCCGCCCCGCCATCGTCGAGGGGCGCGAGGAAAAGCCGTTCCGCGCCGCCATGGCCTCGCTGGGCCTCGCCCCGCGTCCGGTCACGACGGTCGAGGGCCTGAACTATTCCGACGGCGACCGCGAGCGGCTCACCGTCTATCGCGGCGAACCCCTGGCCCCGGCCGAGGACGCCGTCGAACCTAACCCGCCCGCCGGAGAGCCCCAGCGATGAGCCGTTTTATCGAAATCGTCGAGGTCGGGCCGCGCGACGGCCTGCAGAACGAGAAGATCTCGCTGTCGGTCGCCGAGAAGCTGGACCTGATCGGCAAGCTCGAGGCCGCCGGCGCGCGGCGCACCGAGGTCGTCTCGTTCGTGAACCCCACCCGCGTGCCACAGATGGCGGGCGCGGAAGACATCATGGCCGCGCTGCCCGCCGCCCCGAACCGCTCGCGCATCGGCCTTGTTCTGAACTTGCGGGGCTGGGAGCGCTGCGTCTCGACCGGCTGCGACGAGGCCAATGTCGTGGTCTGCGCCTCGGACGGCTTTGGGGTCCGCAACCAGGGCGCCACGGTGGCCCAGCAGCTCGACACCCTGGCCGCCATCGCCGAGCGACAGGCGATCGACGGCGGCCCACCGATCACCGCCACCATCTCGGTCGCCTTCGGCTGCCCGTTCGACGGCGAGGTCAGCCAGGACCAGGTCGTGGCCATCGTTCGCGAGGCGGCCGCCCTGGGCGTTCCCGAGATCGCCATCGCCGACACCATCGGGGTCGCCGATCCCTGGACCGTGCGCAAGCGCGTCGAGGCGGTTCGCGCCGCCGCGCCGAACGCGCGCCTTCGCATGCACTTCCACGACACTCGCAACACGGGCCTGGCCAACGCCTACGCCAGTGTCGAGGCGGGCGTCGACGTGCTGGACGCCTCGGTCGGAGGGCTGGGCGGCTGTCCGTTCGCCCCGGCGGCGACCGGCAACATCGGCACCGAGGACCTCGTCTACATGCTGGAACGGGCCGGCTTCGAGACCGGTTATGACCTGTCGGCCCTGATCGCCATCGGCCGAGAGATCAGCGACCGCCTGGGCAAGGCCCCCGCCTCGTCCCTGGCCCGCGCTGGAGGGTTCCCCGCCTGATGCTCCGCCTCGTCGCCCTAACACCGCTGCTCGTCCTCGCCGCCTGCGCGGCGGCGGCGCCCGCCGCCACGGAACGCTGCGACGTGACGATCAAGTTCGGCAGCTACGGCATGGGTATCGACCGGCCGCTGGCGGACAAGGTGGCGGCGGCGGTGAGGACCGATCGCGATATCGCGCGCTCGGAGCGCAAACCCTGGGGGCGCGAGGGCGAATACGACGTCTGCCTCGCGGCGAAGCCGGGGCGTGACGCGAAGGCGATGTACGAGCGCTACCGGACGATGCTGCCCGCGCGAAACCTGCGGGCGCCGACGTCGATCGAAGGACCGGACGGCCTGAGGTTCGAGACCATCGCGCCAATGTAGTCGGATAGGCCCGCGGCGAGCATCTTTCGAGCGCCCGCGCGCGGATCGAACGGAACCGATCGGGCGCTTGAGGGGCTAAGCTTCGCCAAGGCGGAGTTTCCATGACCGGCGCGACGAAGACCCGAGACCTCAGAACCGGCCGACCGCTGTGGACCGACAGTCCTGGCCTCGGCTTGCCGATCCGGCCTTTGACGCGCTCGCTCAGCGTCGATGTCGCGATCGTCGGCGCCGGGATCAGCGGCGCGCTGATGGCCCATGAGCTCTCCCAGGATCACTCCGTCGTCGTCCTCGATCGGCGTCCGCCCCTGACGGGATCGACCATGGCCTCGACCGCCCTGCTGCAATGGGAGATCGATCTGCCGCTGACCACCCTGGCCAAACAGATCGGGACGGCCAAGGCTAGGCGAGCCTATCTGCGATCGAGACGCGCGGTCGACGATCTAGCCCGGCTGGTCGCGAAGGAGCGCATTCCCTGCCAGTTCAAGACGAAGTCCTCGCTCTATCTGGCCGGCGACGACCACGGCCATCGCGCCCTGGAGGCCGAGGCCGAGGCGCGGGCGGCGATCGGCCTCGACAGCCGCTACCTCGGTCCGGCCGAGCTTCGCGACCGTTTCGGAATCGAGCGGACAGGGGCCATCGTTTCCACCGGCTCGGCGAGCGGCGACCCCGCCCGGCGGGCCCACGCGCGCGGGGCGCGGATCCTGTCGCCGGTCGAGGTGACCCAGGCGGTCAGCGATCCGGACGGGGTCACGCTGCTGACCAACGTCGGTCACGCCGTCCGGGCTCGATCGGTTGTGTTCTGCTGCGGCTACGAGTTTCCCAAGGCCGTGCCCACGCCCGGCGCGCGCATCCTCTCGACCTGGGCCATGGCCTCCAAGCCGCGCCAGCGCTGTCCAGCGTGGCTGCGGGAGATGCTGGTCTGGGAGGCCTCGGATCCGTACCTCTACCTTCGCATGACCGGCGATGGCCGACTCATTGTCGGGGGCGAGGACGAGGAGTCCGCCGACGCCATCCAGGACCGCGAAAAGCTCAAACGAAAGTGCGCCACCTTGGCCGCCAAGCTGGAGGCCCTCCTACCGGGCGTCGCCTTCGAAATGGACTACGGCTGGGCCGGAGCGTTCGGCTCCAGCGCCACCGGCCTGCCCAGCATCGGGCCGGTCGAGACGATGGATCACACTTGGGCCGTCATGGGGTTCGGCGGCAACGGCATAACCTATTCGGTCATTGCCTCGCAGGTCGTCGCGGCCGAGGTGCGAGGCGGCCGGGATTCGGACGCGGACCTCTATCGGCCCTAGATCGGCCGGCCGGTCATCTTCCAGAGCAGGGGACGGAACACGCTCATCAGCATGATGGCCGGCGCCAGCAGCACCGCGGCGGCGAACAGCTGCAGGCTGTCGGCGCGCTTGATGAAGTAGCGGGTCAGGCCAACGCCCTTGTGGAACTCCACCTTCACGGGGTGCTCTAGGCTGGTGTGTCCCAGATGCACGACCTGCGCCTTGGGCTGGAAAAGCACCTTGCCGCCGGCGCGGCGGGCGCGCCAGCACAGGTCGATGTCCTCGACGTGAAGGAAATAGGCCTCGTCGAAGCCATTCAAGACATCGAAGTCGCGGCGACGCATGGCGAAGCAGGCGCCGGAAATGGTCGGCATCGGCGCGGGACCGGCCGGAAGCGGCTCATGCTCGCGATGAATCTCGAAGGCCGCCAGCTGGGGATAGCGGCGGGTCAACTGCCCGAAGCTGAGCACGGTGCTGATCGGCGTCACCTCGCCGCGACGGCCGCCGCGCTGCTCGGTGCCATCGACGTTTAGCACGCGCGCGCCGACGATGGTCGGGGTCGGCTGTCCCTTGAAGGCGGTGACGAGCGCGGCCACGCAGCCCGGCTGCAGGTTGGCGTCGGGATTGAGGAAGACGATATATTCGCCGCCGGCGATCGTGGCGCCCATGTTGGCGCCGCGCGCGAAACCGATATTGCCGTGACCCTGCTTGAGGACCACGCGCGGCTCGGTGAGGGCGAGCGACCGGAGCATGTCGCGGTCGTGCGCGCAGGAGCCGTTGTCGATGATCACGAACTCATCGACCAGCGGCTCGGCCAGCACGTGCTTGATGCTCTGGATCAGCGCTTCTCCCGTCCGATAAACGACCATGACCACGGACACGTTCGGTCTAGCCGGGCGAGCGCCGGCGGTCAGGGTCGAGACGGACGGGAGAATGCTATTCATCAGGCGATCTGGGCCTCCAGAACCGCGTTGGAGGCGCGCGCGCGCGCCACGTCCGGCGGGGTGGCGTCGGCGGTCAGCACGGCGATGGCGTCTTCGAGCGAAAGCACGCTCTGCCCCTCGCCGCCCAGGCGGCGCAGGGCCAGCTGCCTCGTCTCCGCTTCCTTACGTCCGACCACCGCGATCACTGGCACCTTAGCGAGACTATGCTCGCGAATCTTATAGTTGATCTTCTCATTTCGCAGGTCCAGCTCCGCGCGCATACCTAGTTTCGTCAAGGCCTCAACGACCTCGCGAGCATAGTCATCCGCATCCGAGGTGATCGTGGCCACGACGACCTGAGTCGGCGCAAGCCATACGGGCAAGGCGCCCGCGAAGTTCTCCAACAAAATGCCGATGAAACGTTCGAACGACCCCAAAATCGCACGGTGAAGCATAACTGGACGCTTCTTTGAACCATCCTCCGAAACGTACTCGGCGTCCAATCGTTCCGGCAAAACGAAATCGAGTTGCAGAGTGCCGCACTGCCAGACGCGGCCGATGGCGTCCTTCAGCGAGAACTCCAGCTTCGGTCCGTAGAACGCGCCCTCGCCGGGCTGCAGCGTCAGGGTCTCGCCAGCGGCCTCGGCGGCCGCCGCCAGAGCCGACTCGGCCTTGTCCCAGACATCGTCCGAACCAGCGCGCAGATCGGGACGCGTCGAGAACTTGGTGTCCGCCAGCGTCATGCCCAGGTCGTTGTACACTGAGCGCAGCAGCTCGATGAATCTGGCGCTCTCCTCGGTGACCTGCTCCTCGCGGCAGAAGATGTGGGCGTCGTCCTGGGTGAAGGCGCGCACCCGCATGATGCCGTGCATCGCGCCGGACGGCTCGTAGCGGTGGCAAGCGCCGAACTCGGCCATGCGCAGCGGCAGCTCGCGATAGCTCTTCTGGCCGACGTTGAAGATCTGGATGTGGCCGGGGCAGTTCATCGGCTTGACCGCCAGGACCTCGCCCTCGGCGCTCTCGCACATGAACATGGCGTGGCCGAACTTCTCGGCGTGACCCGACTTCTCCCACAGGCTCTTGTCGAGGATCTGAGGGGTCTTCACTTCCTTGTAGCCGGCCGCGTCGAGGCGACGGCGCATGTAGTCCTCGAGCACGCGATAGAGCGCCCAGCCCTTCGGGTGCCAGAACACCATGCCCTTGCCCTCTTCCTGGATGTGGAAGAGGTCCATGGTCTTGCCGAGCTTGCGGTGATCGCGCTTCTCGGCTTCCTCGACGCGCTTCAGATAGGCCTCGAGATCGGCCTCGGAGGCCCACGACGTGCCATAGATCCGCTGCAGCTGGGCGTTGTTCTGGTCACCGCGCCAGTAGGCGCCGGTCAGCTTGAAGGCCTTGCCGACGTGCTTGGTCGACGGCAGGTGCGGCCCTCGGCAGAGGTCCTTCCAGTTCCCTTGGCGATAAACCGTGATGGTGTCCGTCGGCGGCAGATCGCGGATGATCTGCGCCTTGTACTGCTCGCCGATCGAATCGAAATGGGCGATGGCCTCCTCGCGATCCCAAACCTCGCGCGAGATCTTCTCGTCGCGATCGACGATCTCCTTCATGCGCTTTTCGATCTTTTCCAGATCGTCCAGGCTGAACGGCTCGTCGCGGGCGAAGTCGTAATAGAAGCCGTCCTCGACGTTCGGGCCGATCGTCACCTGGGTGCCGGGGAACAGCTCCTGCACGGCCTCGGCCAGTACGTGGGCGGTGTCGTGGCGGATGGTGTCGAGCGCCTCGGGCGCCTCGCGGGTCAGGATCTCGAACTTGCGCTTACCGGCCAGCAGGTCGGGCGTCAGCGGCCGGTCGAGATCCAGCAGCTGGCCGTCCAGCTTGATCAGCAGAGCCTTCTTTTCCAGCGACTTGGAGATGGCGGCGGCCACGTCGCGCCCCGTCGAGCCGTCCGGGTATTGTCGAGACGAGCCGTCAGGGAAAACCAGATCGATCATACTTCACATTTCCACTTACGTGGCTGGCGTCGCGGCGGTGGCGGGTCGTAGCCCGATCCACCAAACGGATTGCAGCGGCAAATCCGTCGCAAGCCCAACCACGAGCCCTTGAGCGGGCCATGATCCTTGAGGGCGGCGGCCGTGTACTCCGAACAACTCGGCGTAAAGCGGCACTGCCGTCCGATGAGGGGCGATAGCGTCAACTTGTAGGCTCGAAGGCCCAAATCGACGGTGCGTTGGTAGAGGGTCATGCCGGCGCGCGACTGTTAGTCCGCTAAAGTACTAACCGCCTCGTCGAGGCGATCAAGCCGCGCCGGCGGTGCTAGTTCGCGTTTCGGCGCCCGATGTGGCCTGTCGGACAGCCTCGACCGTCGCCTCGAACGCAAGCAGCGTCGAGGCGTGACGAGCGGGATAGTCCTTGACCGGCTCTAGCACGGCGAGCTCCGCAAATCGGCCCGCGGGAGGCGAACCGTTCGCCTTCAGCATAGCCGCAAGCGAGTCCCGCGCCAACTCGATGTCCGAAAGTTCGGCCCCGATGACGTTCTGGCCCAGGATCGCGGCGGCCGCCTGCCCCAGCGCGCAGGCGCTGACGTCCTGGGCGAAGTCGACGACCTTGCCGTTCTCGACCTTGACGTCGACCGTGATCTTGCTGCCGCACAGCTTGGCGATCTTCTCGCTGCTGGCGTCGGGCGCGGGCAAGCGTCCGGCGCGCGGCATGTTGGCCACGAGGCTAAGGATCTTGGCGCTGTAGAGGTCGTCGATCATCGCGCGCCTTAGATGGGAGCCCCGCCGCGCTCGAACCAGAGGGCCTCGGCGCGGTCGCGGACGGCCTCGCCCATGGCGGTGAAGGCGGCTTTCAGCTTGCGGCGTTCGTCGCGGCTGACCCAGCGCACCAGCATGCCCATGAAGAGCTCGCCGTTCGAGAAGGTCGCGTTGGCCGGGCCCATGTTCTCGATCTCGAGATAGCGGATGGCCGTGACCAGCCCGCCGATCCGGCTCGATCGCCAGTGCAATTGCTCGTAGGGCACCCAGTCGTGAACGACCGGCTGGATTACGCGCGGGGCCTCGCCCGGCAGGTGCTGCTCAAGCACCAGGGCCGAGCCGATCTTCATCTGCCCCTCGGCCCTGCGGTAGAGCGGGTTCCAGTGGGTCCAGGTCTCGAACTCGGAGACGACCTCCCAGACGATCTCGGCGGGGGCCTGGACCCCGATGCGGTGTTCGACGGCGCGTTGCATGGGCGTTTCTTAATCCCTGACGAGGCCGCCATCCACCACCAGGTTCTGGCCGGTGACGGCGCGGCTCCAGGGCGAGGCGAAGAAGAGGACCGCGTCCGCGAACTCGGCCGGGGTGGTGACACGGCGCAGCGGCGTGCTCTGGGCGATCAGGTCGAAGATCGCCTCGGGCGTGGCGGCGCTGGCGTCGGTGACGCGCAACAGACCGCCGGAGACCATGTTGACGGTGATCCCGCTGGGCCCGAGATCCCCGGCCGCGGTGCGAGTCAGCGACAGCAGGGCGGCCTTGGCGGCGGTGTAGTCGTGATAGGGCACGACCGGGTTCTGGAAGAGGTTGGTGCCGATATTGATGATCCGGCCAAAGCCCGCGGCTTCCATCGCCGGCGCCGCGGCCTGGATCAGGTTCAGCGACCCGCGCAGGGCGACGTCCATCTGCCCCAGGAAGTCGTCCCAGCCGATGGTCTGGATTTTCTCGCGCGCGTCGCCGTTGAAGCTGAAGTCGCCCAGGGCGTTGTTGACCAACGTGGTGACGTGATGGCCGAACGCCTCGGCCGCGTCATTGACCAGGAGCCGCGCTTGCATCGGATCGGACACGTCGGCTTGGATGGCGACCGCGCGCTGGCCAAGCTCGGCGACCAGCGCCTTGGCCTGGGCTTCGCTGCGGCGATAGTTGACCACCACCTGGGCGCCGTTCTCTACGAAGGCCCGGGCGATGGCCGCGCCCAGCCCCCGGCCGGCGCCGGAGACCAGGACGACCTGCTGCTCGAAGGTCATGGCGCCTAGTCCTTCATCCGCCAGGTCGCGCCCGACGGACCGTCCATGACCACCACGCCCAGGGCGTCCAGCTCGGCGCGGATCGCGTCGGCGGCGGTCCAGTCCTTGGCGGCGCGCGCGGCGACGCGTTGCGCCAGCAGGTCCTCGACCTTGGCCTTCAGCTCGTCGGAGGCGTCGCCCTCGAACCAGCTGTCCGGATCGGCCTGCAAGAAGCCCAGCAGGGCGCCGGCCTCCAGCAGGCGGGCCTTGTTGGCGGCGATAGCCACCGTGTCGCCGGCGGTGACGGCCTTCTCGATCAGGCTCGACACTTCGAAGAAGGCCGAGGTCGCCAGCGGCGTATTGAGATCGTCCATCAGGGCGGAGATCACTTCGGCCGGAGCCTCCATGGCCTGGTCCATCGGCACGTCCTTGGCGCGGCGCAGGGCGCCGTACAGGCGGTCCAGCGACTTCTTGGACTGCTCCAGCAGCTCCGGCGTCCAATCCAGCGGCTGGCGGTAGTGGGCCGACAGCAGCGCCCAGCGGATCACCTCGCCCGGAACCGTCTTCAGCAGTTCGTGCGGGATGATCACATTGCCCAGGCTCTTGGACATCTTCTCCCCGCCCATGTCGAGGAAGCCGTTGTGCATCCAGTAGTTGGCCAGCACCTCGGTCTTGTGGGCGCAGCGGCTCTGGGCCACTTCGTTCTCGTGGTGCGGGAAGGTCAGGTCGATGCCGCCGGCGTGGATGTCGATCGTCTTGCCCAGCGCCTTGTCGATCATGGCCGAGCACTCGATGTGCCAGCCCGGACGACCCGCGCCCCAGGGGCTTTCCCACTCGGGCTCGTTCTCCTTGGAGGGCTTCCAGAGCACGAAGTCGGCGGGGTGGCGCTTGTAGGGGGCGACCTCGACGCGGGCGCCGGCGATCATCTCGTCCAGCGGCCGGCCCGACAACTGGCCGTAGTCGGCGAAGCTTTGGGTGTCGAACAGCACATGGCCCTCGGCGGCGTAGGCGCTGCCGTTCTCGACCAGCTGGCCAATCATCTCGAGGATGGCGTCGATGTGCTCGGTCGCCTTGGGCTCGAGATCCGGCCGCAGCGCGCCCAGGGCGTCGGCGTCCTGGTGGTAGGCCGCCAGGTATCGCTCGGTGATGACGCTGATCGGCACGCCCTCGTCGGCGGCCTTCTTGTTGATCTTGTCGTCCACGTCCGTGACGTTGCGAGCGTAAACCACCGCGTCCTCGCCATAGAGGTGGCGCAGCACGCGATACAGCACGTCGAACACCACCACGGGCCGGAAATTGCCGATGTGGGCGTGGTTGTAGACCGTGGGTCCGCAGACATACATCGTCACCCGCTTGGGATCGGCGGGGACGAAGTCGCGCTTCTCGCGCGCCAGGGTGTCGTGGATCTTCAGGGTCATCGGGTCGCAGTGCTGTGACGTAAGGAGAGGTTGCTCCGGGACGGAGCCGGCTCCATATATCCTTCGGATACGGATTGGGCCACGCCCAACGATACGTCCGCCGTGACGCTTCGACCGTAGCTGTGAAACGGGTGGCACGCGTCATTCCAGGACGACCGGCGTCCTGGCGCAACTCAGCCCGTGGAAAGACCCCCTGACATGGACGCTTTAGCCCGCGAGCGAACCCTGATCGGCAGCGATCTTGATCTTGAACCCGCCGAGCGCCCTTCCCGCGAGGAAGCCATGGCCGCAGTCCGGACCCTTCTGGCCTGGGCCGGCGACAATCCCGAACGCGAGGGTCTGATCGACACGCCCAAGCGCGTGGTCGACGCTTTCGAGGAATGGTTCGCCGGCTACCAGGGCGATCCGGCCAAGGAGCTGTCGCGCACCTTCGAGGACGTCCAGGGCTATGACGACATGGTCATGCTGCGCGGCATCGACGTGCAGAGCCACTGCGAGCACCACATGGCGCCGTTCCTGGGCAAGGCCTGGGTCGCCTACATGCCGACCGGCAAGGTCGTGGGCCTGTCCAAGCTGGCGCGCCTGGTCGAGATCTTCGCCAAGCGTCTCCAGACGCAAGAGACCATGACCATGCAGATCGCCGACGCTATCGAGGACCACCTCTCGGCGGCCGGCGTGGCCGTGCTGATCGACGCCGAGCACCAGTGCATGAGTACGCGCGGCGTTCACCACCACGACGTCTCGACGATCACCACCCAGTTCCGCGGCGTGTTCAAGACCGACAAGGTCCTGCAGCAGCGGTTCATGGACCTGGTGACGCGAAAGTAGGCGGACACAATCCTCTCCCACGGGGAGATGGTCGCAAAGCGACTGGAGGGGAAAGTATGGCTGAGCCGGCCTCTCCCCTCTCCGTCGGCGGAGTTTATCCTCGGGCCGGCCAGTGGCCGGACCCGGGGGCCGACACCTCTCCCACGGGGAGAGGATTTAGGGACCGCCGCCCTAGCGTAGCGCCCCCGCCTTGCGCCATATGTCGGCCATGACCTCCAGCGCCCTTTTCCCGCACGCCCCCGACAAGCACGCCCTGGAACGCGGCGCCGAGCTTTCGCCGCGCTTCAACGCCGACGGCCTGGTCGTGGCGGTCGCCCAGCACGCCGACACCGGCGAGATCCTGATGCTGGCCTGGATGAACGACGAGGCGCTGAAGCTCACCGTCGACACCAAGATCGCCCACTATTTCAGCCGATCGCGGGGCGAACTCTGGAAGAAGGGCGAGACCAGCGGCCAGCTGCAGGACGTCGTCGAGCTCCGCGTCGACTGCGACCAGGACGCGGTGCTGCTGAAGGTGCGTCCGCGCGGCGACGGCGGCGCCTGTCACGTCGGCTTCCGCTCGTGCTTCTACCGCGTGCTGGAGGACGGCAAGCTCGTCGAGCGCGAGAAGCCCCCGCATGACCACGACTGAGGCCCTCGTCGCCTTCTCGCTGGCCGCGGGCCTGCTGACCCTGACGCCGGGTCTCGACACCGCCCTCGTCATCCGCACGGCCGCCGCCGAGGGGCCGCGTCGCGCGGCCGGCGCGGCGATCGGTATTGGCCTGGGCTGCCTGATCTGGGGCGCGGCCGCATCGTTCGGGGTCGGAGCCCTGCTGACCGCCTCCGAAATGGCCTTCACGGTTCTCAAGTGGACCGGCGCCGTCTTCCTGGCCTGGACCGGGATCAAGATGATCCTGAAGCCGCGCGACCAGTTCGAGCCAGGCGAGATGAAACCCATCGACGCCGGCCCGATCGCCGCTCTGCGCCGAGGCCTGCTGACAAACCTGCTCAATCCCAAGGTCGGGGTCTTCTACGTGTCGTTCCTGCCGCAATTCATGCCGCCGGGCGTCGATCCGGCGCGCTTTGGCCTGCTGCTGACCACGATCCATGTGGTCGAGGGCCTTGCGTGGTTCGCCGCCCTCATCGCCGCGACCGTACCGATCGCTGGCCTGCTGCGCGTGCCCGTCGTGGTGCGGTGGCTGGACCGGGTGACGGGCGGCGTGTTCGTGGCGTTCGGGCTCCGGCTGGCGCTGGAGCGGCGGTGAAGAACATCTCTCCTCCCCATTAGGGGGAGGTGGATC
>ERZ1034427.248-NODE-248-length-11472-cov-2.899098_pt1 | contig 11472 bp, 16 predicted proteins | sample MGYA00520607_ERZ1034427 | MGnify/ENA primary metagenome ERZ1034427 (study PRJEB33736, sample SAMEA104288489) | Azolla caroliniana | place: Brazil | collected 1987 | study: EMG produced TPA metagenomics assembly of the PRJEB19522 data set (Is there foul play in the... | reverse complement strand
TCGAGCCTTCCGCAATCGATGCCCTGCGGACCGCAGCCGAAAAACTCAATGAGCCACAACTGGCAGAGGTGAAGTCAGCGGCTCTGGCCGTCGCGTCAGGTCAGTCCAGGTCGCGCGGTCCGAAGGACTGGGGCAGCAGACCCCAGAATGGCGTCCGCGTCGTCACCTCGCCGCCTTGCACGGAGAGGATCTCGCAGGCCTCGTCGGCGAACTCCGCGATGCGCTGGCGGCAGGCGCCACAGGGCTGGACCACGGCGTCGGAGCCGGCGGCGATCAGAACCTTGGCGATGCGGCGCGAGCCGCCGGCCGTGATCATCGCCCCGATCGCCGTCTGCTCGGCGCAGGTGCCGGACGGATAGGCCGCGTTCTCGACATTCACGCCGTAGTGGGCCCGCCCCTCGTCGTCGATCACCGCCGCCGCCACCGTGAAGTTGGAGTAGCGGGCGTAGGACCGCTCCAGCAGCGCGGGCAGCGCCCGGGCGGCGTCCTGTTCTAAGGTGTCGAGAGGGGGAGTGACGTTGGCGCTCATGCTTGTCCTACCTGCCCGGCAAGGATCGCGCCGGGGACAGAGGCAATCAGTCGCGCCCGCCCCGCGCAAGCCAAAAATGACGGCCGCTCACGCCTCCCCGGGCGCGGTCGCGACGATCGAGAGGGCGTGCACCGGCCCCGCCAGCTCGTCGGCCAGGGCCTTCATGACCATGCGCTGGCGCATCACCCGCGCCTTGCCCGCGAAAGCCTCGGCCTCGATGCGCAGGGTGAAGTGGCTTTCGCCCGCGCCGCTATGGCCGGCGTGGCCGTGGTGGCGGTCGCTGTCGTCGATCAGCTCCAGCCGCGACGGCGCGAAAGCGGCCTCCAACTTGGTCCGAATAGCTTCCGCAACGGCGCCCATGACGCGACTCCCGCATGTCAATCCTTGAACGGAAATAGCGCGGGCTTACTCTAAGCGCCATGAGCCGGCCGTTCGAGTATCGCCCCAAATTCTATGACATCCGGGTCAGGCCGCCCAAGGAGGGCGAGGACGACCGCGTGGAGGATGTCCTGCGCCTGAAGCCGGGCGAGAAGCCTTGCGACCATCCCGAATGTCGCCTGCCCGGCTCGGCCAGGGCGCCGAAGTCGCGCGACATGCCAAACCAGCACTACTGGTTCTGTCAGCGGCACGCGGCCGAGTACAACAAGAACTGGAACTTCTACGCTGGCATGACCGAGGCGCAGATCCGCGCCGAGCAGGAAACCGAGCGCATGACCGGCGGCCGGCCGACCTGGAGCTTCAAGGCCGACGCGCATTCGCGCGAGGCCGCCGCCCAGGCCGCGCGCGACGCCCGCGCCTTCGCCGACCCCTTCGGCATCTTCCGCGCCCAGCAGCGCCGGGCCGAGTCGCAGCGCACCGCCGCCGAGCGAGGCCTTGGCAAGCTGGAGCGCCAGGCCCTGGCGGACCTCGACCTCGAGGCCGGCGCCGACGGCGCGGCGATCAAGGCCAAGTACAAGGAGCTGCTCAAGCGCTGCCACCCCGACGCCAACGGCGGCGACCGCAGCGCCGAGCACAAGCTCCAGCGCGTGATCAAGGCCTACAAGCAGCTACAGAAGTCGGGCTTGGTGTAACCGCCGGCCCGGCGGATCGGGAGCATCGCGCCCGGCCCCGTCCCTCGGAGCGCTCGCGTTGGGACACGGGAAGAGACTTGGAGAGTCCCCGCCGATGAAGAGGTTCGCCGCCCCCGCCGCCGCTCTGGCCGTGGTCCTGACGCTTGTCGCGTGCGACCGCGGGCCGGCGGCCCCGTCCCAACCGCCTCAATCCGCGGCGACCGCGGCGCCAGTCGCGCCGCCTCCCGCCGCCCCGGCTCTTCCGCTGGCCTTCAAGCAAACCGATCCCGCCGCCGACGTCGCCCTGACGCTGCCCGCCGAGATCGGTCGATACCCCGCCCTGCACGCCGCGCTCTACGACCGCGAGGTGGCTCTGCTCAAGGACTTCGCCATCAGGGCCGAGGCCGATCGCAAGTCCACCGTCGGCGAGTTCCCCTGGCGCCAGTACGCCAGCGAACGCCAATGGACCGTGGCGGCCGCCACCTCCAAGCTGATCGGCCTGCGGGGGACGTGGTTCGACTACACCGGCGGCGCTCATCCGAACCACGGCGCGACGGCCATCCTGTGGGACGCCGGCGCGAACAACGAACTCAAGTCCGCCGCCCTGTTCCGTCGCGACGCCGACATGGGCGTGCTGGACAAGGCCATCTGCGACGCCGTGGTCCTCGCCAAGCGCAACCGCGAGGGCGCGATGCCGCTCGACGACGTGTTCAGCTGCCCGAAGTGGAGCGAAACGGTGCTGGCGCTGGCGCCGTCGACCGAGGTCGGCAAGATCGGCGGCCTGGCGGTCCTGATCGATCCCTATGTCGTCGGTCCCTACGCCGAGGGCGACTACGAGGTGGTCATCCCCTTGTCGACCCTGCGGCCGCTGCTGGCGCCGGCCTATGCCGACGCCTTCGCCGGCTCGCCTCGGTCGCCGGGCAATCCGGATGGCGCGCCCAGCGTGACGATGTGAGCGCGAGGGCGCCGCGGCGCGCCCCACCGCTCCGCCGACGCGAGACCAAGGCGCCTCAATCCCTTGCGACGCACTGGGCGAATAGGCCATTGTCCGCGCGCCGACACGCGGCGGGCGGGGACTCCTTTCGATGACAGTCAGCGATCCGGAGTGGCGCGCGCCCGTCGAGGCGCCGACGCCGGTGACGCCGGTGCCTTTCGGCAAGCCGTGGAGCATCTGGACGTGGGGCGCCTTGCTGTCGGCCGCGGGCCTGGCCCTGGCGGTCTCGCCGAACGCCGTCCTGCGCCTGCTGGAAAGCCCGGTCGAGGCCTCGGGTCTGCCGTGGGTGCGCTTCTGCGGCCTGCTGCTGCTGGCCTACGCCATGGGCTATCACGTCGCCGGCTGGACCGGGCAACGGACCTATATGCGCGCCTCGGTCGTCCTGAGGGTGCTCTCGCTGGTGGTGATCGGCGCGTTCGTCCTGGCGGACTGGCTGCCCAAGGCGTGGCTGGCCGTGGGCCTGGGCGACTTCGCCGGCGCGGTCTGGACGACGCTGGAGCTCAGGTGGCGTCCAAAGCCGAAGGCGTCCTGATCCGTCGCCGGACCAGATAGGCCGCGAGCCAGCAGGTCATCGCCCACGCCGCGCCGACGCTCCAGCCGGCCAGGACGTCGCTGGCCCAGTGGACGCCCAGATAGACGCGGCTGGCGCCGACCAGCAGGCTCAGCAGCACGGCCGCGCTGATCGCCAACACCTTGACCCGTCGCCGCTCGGAAAAGCGCGCCGCCAACGCGCCCAAGGTCAGGAAGACCACCGCCGACAGCATGGCGTGGCCGGACGGGAAGCTGGCGTTGACCGCCTCGACCGCGCGGTAGGCCATGTCTGGCCGCTCGCGCCCGAAGAGCAGCTTCAGTCCCTGGCTGATGCTCACGCCGCCCAGCGCCCCGCCCAGAAGCAACAGGCCTTCGCCCCAGCGACGCAGCGAGGCCAGCAGGGCGAACGCCATCAGGATGATCAGGCTCAGCACCGCCACCGAGCCCAGCGCCGTGACGTCGACGGCGGCGACGTGCAGCCAGTCCGGACCGATCAGGGTTCCGGGCTGACCGTCGACCCGCAACGCCCGCAGCACGGCCAGGTCCAAGGCGTGGGTCTCGCCCTCGGCGACCTCGTCGGCGATGCTCAGGAAGGCCATGGCGCCCAGGGCGACGACCAGCAGGGCCGAGACCGCCGTGATCTCGCGCCGCCCGGCGGCCAGCAGTCTTGGGAGGTTTAGAGGGATCACTGATCAAGACCTCGCTTCAGGTGTCGAAAGACACAATTGAAACAACACATTTCTCTTTTGAAACATGAACTTAAGCCGAACGAGCCCGTTCATGCCAGGACCATGTGGCGCCGCCTAGGCTCCAATCCTGGACAAAGGAGATCGACATGAAACGCATTCTGACCGCTTCGGTGGCCGTTCTGATGCTGGCCAGCGGCGCCACCGCCGCCTCGGCCCAGGCCTACCGCCACGATGGCCGTTATGACAGCCGCGACCACGCCTATGAGCAAGGCCGCCGCGACCAGGCTCGCCAGGAGAACCGCCAGGACCGCCGCGAGTACCGTCGCTGGGCCAAGGGCCAGCGCCTGGACACCCGCTATCGCGACCGCGCCTACTACGTCAGCGACTGGCGTCGCCACGGCCTGCGCGCCCCGCCGCGCGGCTATCAGTGGCGCAAGGTGAACGACCAATACGTCCTGGCCGCCGTCGCGACCGGCCTGATCGCCTCGGTGATCATCGCCAATCGCTAAAAAAGAGGCTGAAAGGGCGTCGCCGAGGCGGCGCCCTCTTCCCTCCCCCTGGGTCAAGGCGCTAATCGGAAAGCATGCCCGAGTTCGCCGAAACCAGCTCCGCCCAAGATCCGCTGATCACCCTGGTCCCCGACAAGTGGGTGACGCTGCGCGATGCGTTCGGCGTCGACAGCGACATGAAGGTTCCGGCCTTCAGCCACCGCGATCCGCACGTGCCGGAGATCGACGGCGCCTACCGCTTCGATCCCCAGACGACCAAGGCGATCTGCGCGGGCTTCGCCAAGGACCGCCGCGTGATGGTCCAGGGCTATCACGGCACCGGCAAGTCGACCCACATCGAGCAGATCGCCGCGCGCCTGAACTGGCCGTTGGTTCGCGTGAACCTGGACAGCCACGTCTCGCGGATCGACCTCGTCGGCAAGGACGCCATCGTCCTGAAGGACGGCAAGCAGGTCACCGAGTTCCGCGAAGGCATTCTGCCGTGGTCGCTGCAGCGCCCGATCGCCCTGGTGTTCGACGAATACGACGCCGGCCGCCCGGACGTGATGTTCGTGATCCAGCGCGTGCTGGAAGCCGGCGGCAAGCTGACCCTGCTGGACCAGAACCGCGTCATCCGCGCCAATCCGTATTTCCGGCTGTTCGCCACGACCAACACCATCGGTCTGGGCGACACCACCGGCCTCTATCACGGCACCCAGCAGATCAACCAAGGCCAGATGGACCGCTGGTCGATCGTCACGACCCTGAACTACCTCGAACACGACGTCGAGGCGGCCATCGTGCTGGCCAAGAACCCGTCCTATGACACGACGGAGGGCAAGCGCACGATCTCGGCCATGGTCCGCGTCGCCGACATGACCCGCAACGCCTTCATGAACGGCGACATCTCGACGGTCATGAGCCCGCGGACGGTGATCACCTGGGCCCAGAACGCCGAGATCTTCGATCACGACGTGGCGCTGGCCTTCCGCCTGACCTTCCTGAACAAGTGCGACGAACTCGAGCGCCCGACGGTGGCCGAGTTCTTCCAGCGCGCGTTCGGCACGGATCTGCCCGAAAGCGCGGCGCGGGTGAAGGTGGCCTGAGGCCTCAGCGCTTTCCGACAAGACAGCGCCAGCGGAACCGCCCAGGGTGGCGGACCGTTTCGACGTCCAAGCTTCACGGAGACGCCCCATGACCCAAGTCACCTACATCATCGTCGAGCATGACGGCGGCTGGGCCTACAAGGTGGGCGACACCTTCTCCGAGACCTTCCCCAGCCACGACGCCGCGCTGACGGCCGCCCAGCGCGCGGCCGGCGAGCAGCGCCTGCCGGGCGAGACCGAAGGCATCGTCTACGAGGACAAGCAGGCCGTCTGGCATCAGGAGCTCTCGTCGGGCGACGACCGTCCGGACACCCGGGTCGAAGACGCAAAGTAGCGTCCGTGGCGAGCGGGCCACATTGTCCCGCTTTCGGGTCCTGGACGGGAACGCCGGCCCACGGCCAGGCTTTGTAGAGAGGTGGCCGGCGTGATCGGCCCCTTCTCTAGGAGCCCCTCATCCATGGCCGGCAAGCCGCTGAAAATCGTGTCGTCCGTCCCGGGCGCGGCCGAGATCTACGACCTCGGGCGCGGTCCTGAATCGACTGCCGAACGCGTCAAACGCCTCCAGGCCGAAGCTCGCATGCTGGCCCACGAAGAGATGGAGCGGCTGGAGCGCGATATGCGACGTCTGGCCGAGCAGGCCCGGACCATCGCCGAGGGCGGCGACGCCTATCACGCCGGGGTGCGCGAGCTGACCGGCCGAATTTCGGTCGAAACCACTCAGCGCGCCGAGATCCTGCGAGCGCTGCTGCAGCGCCTGGGCTGACGGCCGCTCAGACCGCGTTCGCCATTCGCCGCAGGCGGCGCGCCAGATCCTCTGGACGGTCGGCGATCTGGTCGAACAGGGCTTGAACCTCGGCCTCGCCAAAGCCGGCCGCCCTCAGAGTGCGCCAGGCGCCCGCCAGCACCGCCTCGGCGATGTCCAGGCGGTCCTCGGTCAAGCGCAGGCCCGCGCCAAACGGACTCTGCGAGAGGGACGACGGAGCGAGCGGCGACATCAGGGCTCTCCTGAGGCTGGGAGTAATGTTCCTTTTTTGTTCCCATTCGATCGCGGAGTCGAGTCCCGCCAAGCCACGCCGCGACAAAAAGCCCCAGGCTCTTGGGGAACCTGGGGCCCTAGTCGGATCGCCGCCACATGGCGGTGATCCGATCGTCCGTGTATCTCAGCGGCACACGGTGCGTTCGTAGTAGCGGCCACTCCAGCGATCGTACTCGCGCGTCGTCCAGCATTCCCGGTCGCCATAGTACGGACGCGGGGCGTAGCCGTAGCCATAGCCGTAGTAGCGCGGGGGCGGCGGAGGCGGCGGCGCGTAGGCGCGACGGCCGTAGTAGCGATCATCGTAACGATCGCGCCGATCGTTGTCGGACAAGGCCGCGCCGACCGCCAGGCCCAGCACTCCGGCCGCGATGGCGGCCACGGCGACGTCGTCGCCCTTGTCCCGATGATGGCCCCGATAATAGCGCGGGTCGGCCGAAGCGGTGGTGGCGGCGGCGGCCAGCGACAGGGCGGCGACGCCGGCCCCGACCCGGCCCAGAGCGGTGACGAACTTGCGGACCATGACGGCCTCCCTGACCTTTTCGCTGACGGCGCGGCGCGCCCTCGAAGCGTCACGAGGACGATCGGCCTTGCCGCCTGAACGGCGCCTGAACGAAATTGTCGGGTTCCTGGAACCGGTTTGTTCATCTTTTTCCACGAGCGTGGCGATGAAGAAATTCGCGCTCCCCGGAGGCCGCCAATGACCACCACCGTGTCTTACGCCCAAGGCCAGGCCCTGCAGGTCCTGTCGTTCGAAGTGGGCTCCCAGACCTATTGCGTGCCCGTCAGCGCCGTCCGTGAAATCCGTGGCGTCACCCCGCCGACCCCGCTGCCCGACGCGCCGCCCTTCGTGCGCGGCGTCATCAACCTGCGCGGCCAGGTCATGCCGGTCATTGACCTGTCGCAACGCCTGGGCAAGGGCGCGGCGCAGGACGGTCCCCGCCAAGTGATCATCGTCGTCGAGAACCAGACCGACGTGGCCGGCCTGCTGGTCGACGCCGTCTGCGACAGCTTCACCGTCGAGGCCGACGCGATCAACCCGCCGCCGTCGCTGGGCGACGTCGAGGAATCCCCCCTGGTCTCGGCCGTGATCACCACGGGCGAAGGCGACATGACCGTGCTTCTAGCCGTCAGCCGCATCCTGCCCGAACGCCCGATCGCCCTGGCGGCTTAAAACCACAAGGCGCAAGCCAAACATTCGTTCGAATTCCCCTTCCGCTCGCCCCGGACGGGACGCTAGTCTCCTTCCAAACAGGGAGCGTGGCAGCCGAAAGTGGATACCGGTTTCGGCGACCGCCACGCTCCCCACTATTTGATGGGAGCCTCCGGCTCCCAGGGGGAGACGAGCATGAAGGCCGCTGTTCTGCGCGAGGTGGGCAAGCCCCTCGAGATCGAGACCGTGGCCATCGGCAAGCCTGGCCCGCGCGAGGTGCTGATCCGCACCAAGGCCGCCGGCGTCTGCCACTCCGACCTGCACTTCATCGAGGGCTCCTACCCCCACCCCCTGCCCGCCGTGCTGGGCCACGAGAGCGCCGGCGTCGTCGAGGCGGTCGGCTCGGAGGTGCGGACGGTCAAGGTCGGCGACCACGTCATCACCTGCCTCAACCCCTATTGCGGCCACTGCGAGGTCTGCCTGACCGGGCACATGAACCTCTGCATCAGCCCCGAGACCCGCCGAAGCAAGAGCGAGGAGCCGCGCCTGTTCAAGGAAGACCTCGGGGGCGAACGCGGTCCCATGGCCCAGTTCCTGAACCTGTCGTCCTTCGCCGAGATGATGCTGGTCCACGAGCACGCCTGCGTGGCGGTGCGCAAGGACATGCCATTCGACCGCGCCGCCCTGATCGGCTGCGCGGTGACGACCGGCGTCGGGGCGGTGATCCAGACCTCCAGCGTCCGCGCGGGCGAGACGGTGGCGGTCATCGGCTGTGGCGGCGTCGGCCTGGCCACCATCAACGGCGCGGCGATCGCCGGCGCCGGCCGGATCATCGCCATCGACCGCGTGCCGGCCAAGCTGGAGCTGGCCAAGACCTTTGGGGCCACGGACGTGATCGACGGCTCCCAGGTCGACGACATCGCCAAGGCGGTGATCGAGCTGACCGGCGGCGGGGTGCAGCACAGCTTCGAGGCCATCGGCCTGAAGGCGACGGCGGAAGCCTCGTTCAAGATGCTGAAGCGCGGCGGCACGGCCAACATCATCGGCATGATCCCGGTGGGCACCAAGATCGAGCTGCACGGCCCCGACTTCCTGGGCGAGCGCCGCATCCAGGGCAGCTACATGGGCTCCAACCGCTTCCCGGTCGACATGCCGCGCCTGGTGGACTTCTACATGTCGGGCAAGCTGAAGCTGGACGAGCTGATCTCGCGCCGGATCAAGCTGGAGGACGTGAACTCGGCGTTCGATGAGCTGAAGCGGGGCGAACTGGCGCGGTCGGTGATCGTGTTTGAGTGAGTTCGCTCACATCAACCATTCCGCCTCCCCAGGCCTTGTGCCTGGGGCCCATGGCGCCGCAGTCTTGACCCGTTCAACGACCCCCAACGCGGCGGCGTCCCGAATCCCTACGCCCCGCCAAGCCGAAGCATGGGTCCTCGCCACAAGGGCGAGGAAGGCCGGTTGAAATGCGATGAGACAAAATCTGGTCTAGTCCAGTTGTCACAAAGCTGAAAAACAAGCCGTGCTAGGTCCGGCGGCGTTCACCGGAGTCCCGCCATGCCCCAGATCGATCGTCGCGGCCTGCTCGCCGCCATCGGCGCCCTGACCCTGCCGCCGGCGCTGGCCCGCGCCGCCGCCATCGACGCCGACGTCCGGGCCGGCACGATCCAGGACGTCGAGCACGTGGTGATCCTGATGCAGGAGAACCGGGGCTTCGACCACTATTTCGGGACGCTGAACGGCGTGCGCGGCTTTGGCGACCGCTTCCCCGTCCCCGTCCGCGACGCGGCGGGCCGCAAGGACGCCTCGGTGTTCGTCCAGGCCTATGACAAGACCAAGCTGCTGGCGCCGTTTCCGCTGAACAGCGCCCAGACCTTCGCCCACATGCGGGTCGAGGGCACGCCGCACAGCTGGACCGACGCCCAGGACGCCTGGGACCAGGGCCGCATGGACCGCTGGCCCGACGCCAAGCATCCCTGGTCGATGGGCTATTTCCAGCGCGCCGACATCCCGTTCCAGTACGCCCTGGCCGACGCCTTCACGCTCTGCGACGCCTATCATTGCGCGACCCAGACGGGGACCAACACCAACCGCCTGTTCCTGTGGACCGGGACCAACGATCCGGCGGGTAAGGCCGGCGGCCCGTCGATCTCGAACAGCCACGACAACTTCGCCGAAAAGGGCGGCTCCAAGGAGTCCTATAGCTGGACCACCTATCCCGAGCGGCTGCTGAAGGCCGGCGTCTCCTGGCGCATCTACCAGGACATGGCCGACAACTTCACCGACAACCCGCTGGCGGGGTTCAAGGCCTATCGCGACGCCTACAAGGGCCTGCCGGGCTCGGACCAACGCCTGAAGCAGCTGGCCCTGTCGACCTGGCACCTGGACAAGCTGCGCGAGGACGTCGTGAACGGGCGCCTGCCGCAGGTCTCGTGGATCATCGCTCCGGCCGCCGATTCCGAGCACCCGAACCCCTCCAGCCCCGCCCAGGGCGCGGACTACACCGCCCGGGTGATCGACGCCCTGACCGCCGATCCCAAGGTCTGGGCGCGGACGGTTTTCCTGGTGATGTTCGACGAGAACGACGGCTTCTACGACCACATGCCGCCGCCCTCGCCCGCCTCGCGCGGCGCCGACGGCAAGCCGCTGCTGCTGCTGTCGCGCTTCGGCGCCGGCCGCGTCGCGCTGCTGCTGTCCGACCATATCTGGCTATGGGCGCGCGGCTATGAAGGCGGCGGCCCGCATCTCGATCTGCTCCGGCGGATGTCGCACTGGCTGATGCAGCAGCCTGATCTGGACGAGGAAGCGCTGCGGCTGCAGATCCAGGGCAAGGATCTCGCCGTCATCCGCCAGACCATGGGCGATACCGTGCCGCCGGTGACCGTGACTTCGCCGTCCGGCACGACGCGCGAATTGACGTTGAGCCAGGGCGATCCCGGCGAATGGCGCGCGACCTTGCCCGCGAGCGAGCTCGGCCTGTGGCAGGCCACCGACGGCACCTTGAAGGCGCTGATCAATGTCGGGCCGACCAATCCGAAGGAGTTCTCCGAGGTCACCTCGACCACCGAGACCCTGAAGCCGCTGGCGCAGGCGACCGGCGGCGACGCCCGCCGCATCGCCGACGGATCGGGCCTCGACATGCCCCGCATCGTCCCCGTCAGGTCATCGACGCTGTTCAGCGGCGACGGCTGGATGGGCGTGCGGATGCGCGATGCCAGCGTCGTCAAGGGCGTCGGCGTGCTGCCGATGTTCGCCGGCGTGATCGGCCTGCTGCTGCTGCTCGGCGCGCTCGCCGCGACCTGGGTCCGCGAGGGACGCTGAGGCCGACAAGATCACGCCCCGCGACGGACGCCGGGCGTGGCACCAAGGGCACAACGACGCCAATTCCGCGCGGCGCTGCCGCGCGCTGATTGACACTTCCGCACCACCCCTGCGATGTTACATTGTAACAATGGCTGAACTGTCGCAGCCGAACGGGGTGGTCTGATCCGCATGAGCCAGAGCTGGCCATGAGCTGGTTTCGCGCGAACATCAAGGATGTCTCGCGGCTGGCGCTGCTCGCGCTGCTGCTGCAGTTCGCGCTCGCCTTCGGCCATGTGCATTGGCTCTCCGCGCAGACCCTCGACGGCAGTCGTCTCACGGCCGCGCAGGCCCACACCGGCTCCTCACCCGCAAGCCAGGACCCCGACCAGCAGCCCGCCGACGGCTGCGCCATCTGTGCCGTCATGGCGATGGCGCAATCGATCCTGCTGTCTCCGGCGCCATCCCTGCCCTCGCCCCACGCGGTGGCATTCCACCCACCGGCTCAAGTCGTCGCGTCGCTCAGCCGCGTCGTCATCACGACCGCGTTCCAACCGCGCGCACCTCCTTCCGCCTGATCTGAACCGCTCGAAAGCTGCGCCC
>ERZ1034427.247-NODE-247-length-11476-cov-32.843884_pt1 | contig 11476 bp, 8 predicted proteins | sample MGYA00520607_ERZ1034427 | MGnify/ENA primary metagenome ERZ1034427 (study PRJEB33736, sample SAMEA104288489) | Azolla caroliniana | place: Brazil | collected 1987 | study: EMG produced TPA metagenomics assembly of the PRJEB19522 data set (Is there foul play in the... | reverse complement strand
CTGATAACTGATAACTGATAACTGATAACTGATAACTGATAACTGATAACTGATACTTGTACAAACTCCCGGATAAGCGGTAAACTTTCCTGATTAAATTGATATGGCCTTGAGCGGGGTAATCAGAATCATCAGATAGTCTGGAACCTTTGCAGTGGTGTGATAGGAGTGAAGAGAAATGTTCAGTAGCAAGCAAACCCCTAGTTTTGCTGATAGTCAAGAACGTGATACCTATGCTTGGTTTTCGCAGCGAGCTTGGGTAGAAATTGATTTGGGTGCGTTGTCCTATAATGTTAAGCAGTTAGTAATATTTTTATCATCACGTACCCAGTTAATGGCAGTAGTAAAAGCTGATGCCTATGGACATGGGTCGGTAACAGTTGCTAAAACGGTTTTGGAAGCTGGTGCGAGTTGCTTGGGAGTGGCTACAGTTCCTGAAGGGATTCAATTACGGGAAGGTGGTATAAAAGCTCCGATTTTAATTTTAGGAGCAACTCATACACTAGAACAAATTCATGCCATCGCTCACTGGAAACTTCAGCCAACACTATGCAGCCCGAAACAGGCTTTAGAATTTTCTAACACTCTTGAAGCTATTAATTATAATTCTCCCATCCCTGTACACATCAAATTAGATACGGGAATGTCCAGATTAGGCACAAATTGGCAAGAAGCCGGTGATTTTGTCCAGTTAGTACAGGGATTACCCCATCTTGATATTGTTAGTGTTTATTCTCACCTAGCTACAGCAGATAGTCCTGATCCGGCAATCATGCAGCAGCAGCATAACAGATTTGAACAGGCAATCGCACAAATCAAAGCGAGAGGCATCAAAATTCCCAGCTTGCATTTAGCCAACTCAGCCGCTACCCTAGCAGATCCAAAACTGCACTATGACATGGTACGTGCAGGTTTAGCCATTTACGGACTTTATCCTGCTACCCACTTAGAAAATAAAATCAAACTGCAACCCGTTTTACAACTCAAAGCACGAGTTACCCACGTTAAAACTATTGCCGCAGGAACCGGTGTCAGCTATGGTCATCAGTTTATCGCACCCAGAGAAATGCGTATTGCTGTTGTCGGGATTGGTTATGCCGATGGAGTTCCCCGCAGTCTTTCCAACCAAATGCAAGTTTTACTCCGTGGAAAGCGTGTGCACCAAGTAGGCACCATTACAATGGATCAAATCATGCTAGATGTTAGTTCTATACCCGATTTGCAAGAAGGGGAAATAGTCACCCTACTAGGAGAACAGGGACAAGAACAAATATCCGCAGATGATTGGGCAAATCAATTAAACACCATTTCCTGGGAAATTCTCTGTGCCTTCAAGCATCGTTTACCCCGTGTAGCTGTGATGTAGGATCAGTTATCAGTTATCACGGTTTACTTTTCCCTGTGGTCTTTTTCCCAACTACCAATCACCAGCGTATGTAATGTTGAATTTTGAATTGGTATTACCTCTTGCCATCCATAATTCGTTATGCTATTATTAAATACCAATGCGGATGTGGCGGAATTGGCAGACGCGCTAGATTTAGGTTCTAGTTCCGAGAGGAGTGAAGGTTCAAGTCCTTTCATCCGCATTTATCAGTTAAATATATTAAAAATTGATCAGTTAAATATATTAAAATATAAAATATATTTTTCCTTGATCGAAATCCTGAAGCATGGATCATCAGTTTTGTCTTTATCTCGCTGCTCAATAGAGGAAGTCAGGTTTTCCCATACAAATTTTTGCTGCTATCAATCATAAATATTATTGACTTTGTTTAAAGGAATCCCAACCCAACACGCGATAATACTTTTATTAACGTTGAGTTTGGGGACAAAGGAGAGAGTAATATAGGGAGCAACGCAATTTTCTGAGGTAGGGCGAAAAGTGTCCTTTTAGCTACGCCAACCAGAGACATCGCTAAAATAAAATATTTTTCTGGAATTAAAGTAAAACAAATCACATCAAACAAATAAAATTCCAAGACAAAGTATCTTCTCAAAATATCCTAAGAAGACTTGCATTCCATAATTTTTGGCTGGTGGGAATAAGCTGCTTAGGTCAGTAGGCAAATAAGCAGGTATTGATAGGTCTAAAATATTAGACAGTTTGAACATGGATAAAAGAGGTAAAAATGGAATTACAGAAATTATGCCAACTTCCAGCTATCCATTGACAACAAATATTTAACATAATTTCCCCATTGTCTTTTAACCAAAATTTACTGTTTCCTTTCATTCTTAAATTGACAACTTGTATGTATACAACATTTTAATTGTACGGTCAATCATTTTTATCGATACCTATTTTGGGTTTAGTGATCGCACACTTACTTTTTGCCCCACCTCACAAAATGGCCTTGCTCCCGTAATATATTACTTCATGCTTATTCCCTTTTGTATCTTGCCTTCTGTCTTGTGCGTTTTGCCTTCTATTATCTGGGGTTGAGACTTTTTGTGTGATTTCCTAAAGATGTCGGATAATCGCAATATCAGTAATAAGTTATTGAAAATCTACAAATTGGCTAATATTTGGTAATCTTTAACTAACACTGCTATCGTTAAGTTTTACTATAAGCGATAAAATCAGACTTTGTATTTAGGAGTACAAAGTATTTGAGGCTTTATACTTGATTTTAAGTATTACCCATCTGCTATGCAAATTGAAATCTTTTGTTACCACATCTGTTATCTATTACTTCCTTCCCAGTATGAAATTAGGGGTGTGGGATTCCACCTTACACAGAAGCATTATCCCTCTACCCTATTACTATAACCTTATTCTTTTAGTGGGAAGGGACTAGCAGCTTACTTGTTACCTGGATGGATAGACTTATCCTTTACAAACCAAATAGAACTGCTATAAGCCAATTAGAATCATAAGTATTGAATCTAGCTAAAGAAAAAGCAAAATGATGACAACTCCTCTAAGTAGCTACAAGTTGTTTCACAAACTACATCCCCTCTCTCTTCTAGCACAATTAAGCACTAGGAAAGTTACAGGATATTTAAGTGTATTCACTAATCTTGTTTCTTGGTCAATCTATTTAGAAGAAGGTAAACTAACTTACGCTACTTATTCAGATAAGGTTTTTGAACGTCTTGAAAGTCACTTCCAACAACTAAACCAGCAAATACCCGCCTTTAATCATGCCTCTTATGCAGAGATGGGATTGATGTCAGAAGCAAACAATAATAATCAGTTGATAGCAAATGCTGATTATTATGCTATCTGCTGGCTAGTAAAGCAAGAGTACATTACTCGTGCACAAGCGGGAATGCTGATAGAAGAATTAGCAAAAGAAGTGCTAGAGTCATTTATTTGTTTAAAAGAAGGTAATTATCAACTTAATGCTGCTCATGATTTACATGAACTACCAAAGTTCTGTCATTTAGATTTGCAATCAATTGTTGAACATTGTCAAAAACAATTAAACTATCGGGAAAATAGTAAGCCGGGAATTGCATCTAATAATAATTCTCAAACTCAAACACAAACTGAAAACCAACTGGGAGAACAATATTCAAAATCAAGAACAATCTCACCTGCCAAACAGATAAATCATAAAAATACCCAGTCTTCTCTGAGTAAGGAGTTTTATACAATTGCCTGTATTGATGATAGTCAAGCAGTGTTGAATTCTATCCAACATTTTTTAGATGAGCAAACATTTTCAGTGGTGATGATTAATGAGCCAGTGAAAGCTTTAATGCAAATTATCAGAAGCAAACCAGATTTGATTTTGCTGGATGTGGAAATGCCCAATTTAGATGGTTATGAACTATGTTCCTTATTAAGGAGACATTCGTTATTTAAAAATACACCGATTATTATGGTGACTGGTAGAACGGGGTTTATTGATAAAGCAAAAGCTAAAATTGTTAGGTCATCAGGGTATTTGACTAAGCCTTTCACAAGAGAAGATTTGCTAAAAGTGGTGGCTAAATACATTGGTTAATTTAGTAATTACTAACAATCAAACCCAAATATTTCTTAACAATTGGTATAAGCTCTTTAAGCAATGACAAATACAAAAGTAACCCTTTATTATCAACCCAGCCAAAAGTCTTTACCAGATAGCTATCTGAAGTTTCAACTTAATCAACAAACTACAGCTGTTTTATCAATTCATCACACTCAAGAAGCGATTATTGTACCTGTTACATCAGTAACAGCTATACCTAATATGCCCGCTTTTATATTAGGATTAATGAATTGGCGTAGTCGAATTATTTGGCTAATTGATCTGCCAAAGATGTTCAATTTAGAAGGAGTAGATTATCCTCTTCAGCAGTACAATATTATTGTCGTCAACGTGGAATCAATGGTTTTAGGTTTAGTTGTGCAGGAGATTAAAGGTACGATTAAATTGATAGCAGATGATATTCATTCTCCTATCGGACAAGTCGCAGCTAGTTTAGTACCTTATTTATGTGGTTGTGTGGAACAAAAGGAAGAAACATTGCTAGTTTTAGATGCACAGAATATTGTGAATTATGCTAATTATTGCACTGATTACAGTAGCAGTAAGGTTTAGCAGTGTATTCTACTCGTTGAACTATGTTGGTGTATCGCTTTATCAATCTTATTTTGTACTTTCTACAAATTAGAATACACTGTAAGTGATGAAGTTTATAGAAATCAGGTTTTACTGATATTATTAAATGGATTCAGGGGGAATTAATTTATGTTTAATAAAACTGATACTGCTCAAAGTGGTAATGCTCAAAATCCAGCATCTTTGCTAGCATCATCGAAAGTTAATGAAAATAAAGGAGAAATTATCAATCAACCTGATATCACAATTACTGATGATAATCATAGAAATTATGTCGTTAGACATTTACAGAAATTTAAACTTAATGCAAAAGAAGTAATTTTCGCTATTACTATAGGTACATTGCCTGTATTGGGAATTGGCTTTATGGCTTATAGCTTTAGCAGTAAATCTATTAGTAAGCAAATTGTGAGAACTCAGGAAGCAGAAGTAACTAGTTTAAGTGATAGTATTAACCGTTTTATCTTCTCGAAATATGGAGATATTCAAATTATCTCACATCTACCATTCCTGACAAATCAAGAAGTTAGTAAACTTAGCAGTTTTACTGAAAAGCAGGCTATATTAAATCGTTTTATTGATACCTATAAAATTTATGATCATCTGGCAGTTTTTGATCTTAATGGCAGAGTAATGATACAGTCTAGGGGTGGAACGAGTGGACAAGAAAAAAGCCGGAAATACTTTCAAGAAGTTCTGCGAAATAATGCTCTAGTTATTAGTCAACCAGAAACATTAAAAAATAACAAGGTGGTGATATATATTGCCGCACCTGTCAAAGATATTGTAACCCAAAGAACTATTGCTGTGGCGCGAACTCGGATACCGATAGATCTGTTAGCAGCGGAAATAAAAAATTATTTCCCTAATAGTGATGACTATTATTTGCTAGATGATTCAGGGAAATTTATTTTTAGTCCCAAGCAAGATTTATTAGGACAAGAAGCTACTGTAATATATCCTGGTTTGTCTAAATTCCTAAACAAACGAAATGGTGGTGAGTTTACACAAGTGGAAACAATTAATCAACCATTACAGCTAGTCAGTTATGTGCAATTTAAAAAAATTGAAGGTTTACCAGATTTAAAGTGGCAATTAATTTTAGCTAAAGATGCAGCGAGCACTCTATATCCACAAAGACAATTTCTGATAGCAACTGCTCAGATAACAGCCATAACAGCCTTATTAATGACATTGCTTGCAGCTGGATTGATCAAGCTGTTAACAAAGCAAAATCACTCTGAATCTGCACGGATAGAAACTCTAGCCAATGAAGAAACTAATATTCCCCTGAGCGAGCGAAAAAATGAAGAATTGCCCCCTGCGCTTAAAGAATGGCATATTCAGGCTCATCAAGAATCTACATTTGAACAACAATGGCAAGAAAAAGATACTTTACGTCTGCAACTTCTGAAGTTAATCAACCAGATAGAAACTGCTGCTCAGGGAAATTTAACTGTACACGCTGATGTGATAGATGGTGAAGTTGGTAATCTTGCCAATATTTTTAACTCAATAGTAGAAAATCTCCGCAATATAGTTATCCGAGTTCAACAAACTACTTGTCAAGTTAATACATCCCTTGATTCAAATCAAGATTATTTCAATTACTTAGCACAGGAAGCAACTACACAAGTTGAAAATATAAATTGCTCCTTAACAAGGATTGAGCAAATGACTAATTCCATGCAAGTTTTAGCGGCTAGCGCTCAAAAGGTTAGTACGCTCGCTCATCATGCTCATCAAACTGCTGCTGAGAGTGAAAAAGTGATGGATTTGACAGTGCAGAATGTTCTGTCTTTACAAGAAACTGCGGGTGAAACGGCTAAGAAAGTCAGGTACTTGGGTGAATCTTCTCAACAAATTTCCTGCGTGGTGTCTTTAATTAATCAAATTGCCATGCAAACTAATTTGTTAGCAATTAATGCGGGAATTGAAGCAGCCCGTGCAGGAGAAGAAGGTCAAGGTTTTGCTGTCGTTGCTGAAGAAGTAGGAGAGTTAGCGGCTCGTAGTGCGGCTGCTACCCAAGAAATTGAGCAAATTATTGAAAAAATCAAACGAGATACAAATGAAGTTGTACAAGCAATGGAAGTGGGAAATAATCAGGTAGTTAAAAGCACGCAGATTTTTGCACATGCCAAGCAGAGTTTAAATGATATTTTAGATATTTCCCAGCAAATAGATACTTTGCTAAATTCAATTGCTACTGCTTCTAGTTCTCAGCTAGAAACATCCCAATTTATTAGCAAATTGATGCAAGATATTGCTGCTATTTCTCAACTTACTAAAGATTCTTCTCTCCGAATTTCTGAATCTTTACAAAAAACTGCGGCTATTTCCCAGCAATTAAAAAACAACGTAGAAACTTTCAAAATCAATTGATTAATAGATTATATCTAGCTTTTAATTTTCACAACTGCACTCACCAACTGAACTCACCAAAGGTGTTACTACACCTATGTTTTTCATTTTGCATCTCTCATCTTTGAAGTTTATTTCTGGCTAATAATTAGGGACTAACAACTAATGAGGACTGATGATTTATGACTAGTGATAAAGAATTGGAAATCCAGATGCAATTTCTGGAAGAAGCAACCGATTATTTGAATACTTTAGAAACTATCTTGTTGGAAATTGATACGAGTAAACATATCGAATTAGAGAAAATTAATGCAGCCATGCGAACTGCCCATTCTATTAAGGGTGGTGCAGCGATGATGGGTTTTAAAGTATTGAGTAATTTGGCGCATCGTTTAGAAGATTCTTTTAAAGTTTTAAAAACTCGCAATAAATCTCTAGAGATTGATACTCATTTACAGAGTCTATTGTTATCTGGAGTTGACTGGTTAAGGCAAATTGTGGATTTGTTATCAGAGAAAAAATCTCTAGATCATAAGTGGTTAAAAACTTTTTGTTATCCCATTTTTGATGAACTGCATCAGCGTTTGGGTGATCCTTCTCCAGAGGATGTCACCACAATGCTATCACCGGAAGATGGGCAAGAAATTGTTCCTTTGCTGTTTGAAACTGAGGTGGAAGAATGTTTACAACATTTAGAATCTTTATTAGAAAGTCATCCAACAAATGATTTAAAAACAGCAGTAGAGGTGATGGCTTCTGAGTTGGGTGGGTTGGGAGAAATGCTTCAGGTACATGCTTTTGTCCGGCTTTGTAAATCAGTTAATCACTATTTAGAAAGTCAGCCTGATCGTTATTTAGAAATTAGTCAATTAGCATTGCAAGCTTGGAGGCGAGCGCAAGCTTTAGTCCTGACAAATCAAAGGGATAGATTACCTACAGAAATTAACTTAGGTGAAGTAGTTATTAACCTCACTCCTCAGCAAATCAATATTCCCCCAATAGCTATCAATCAAGAAAATACCTTGGTAGCTGAAAAGCAACTTCCTGATTTTGAGTCTTTAGAAATAGAGTTACCACCAGGAATTAATACTATATTTGGTTCAGAACCAAATTCAGAACTAAATATAGCATTTATCCCAGAGATTCCTTCTTTAGATTATAAACATATTGAACGTAAAGGAGAAATTATTGGTGTTTCTAAAGATAAAGAAAATCATGAAAATACAGTTAGAGTTCCCAGTAAGCAATTAGAGGAAATTAATGATTTATTTGGGGAAATAATTATTCAACGTAATGGCTTAAATTGTCAATTAGAAAGATTACGTAAACTAGTTTTAGGACTGAGCCAAAGAGTGCAAACTCTTGACCAGGAGCATCGAGAAGTCTGTTCAGCATATCAAAAACTTTTTCACCAAACTATGTCTTCTGGAGTATTAACACCAGATGAGCAGGTTACAAACTCTGAGGTAATTAGTTTAGAAATAGATCGCTATCAAAAATTAAACCTGCTATCTCAGGAGGTGATGGAAACTATTGTACAGGTAGCAGAAGTTGCCAGTGATATTCAACTTAGTGTGGATGATACAGATCAAATTGCGCGGAAGTTAAATAAAACTTCTAAGCAAGTGCAGAGAAAGTTGACACAGGTGCGGATGCGTCCTTTATCTGATTTGGTCGAAAGATTTCCCAGAGCTATCCGCGATTTAAATATTGAGTATGATAAAAATGTTCAATTAAAAATTGAAGGTGGTAGAACATTAATTGAACGCAGCATCTTAGAGGCTTTGAATGAGCCTTTAATGCATTTATTACGTAATGCTTTTGATCATGGAATTGAAGATCATGCTACCCGTCATGCTCAAGGGAAACCTGAACAAGGATTGATTGAAATTAAAGGATATCATCGGAGCGATCGCACCATCATAGCTATCACTGATGATGGTAGAGGTATTTCTCTAGAAAAAATCCGCCAACGTGCTATAGCTATGGGTTTAGATACAGCATTAATAGCTGCGGCTAGTGAAGAAGAACTATTATCACTGATTTTTGAACCTGGGTTTACCACCTCTGATAAAGTTACGGCTTTATCTGGTCGTGGTGTGGGAATGGATGTAGTTCGTAATAACCTACAACTCGTCCGGGGCGATATTAAAGTTGATACACAGCCAGGAATTGGTACAACTTTTACTTTATCAGTCCCATTTACACTGTCTGTAGCGCGAGTTTTGTTAGTAGAAAGTGAAACAGGTAGCGGTTTAAATCACCGCATGATTTTGGCATTTCCTACAGATGTAGTTGCAGAAATCTTTTTACTAGAAAATGATCAGGTTTTCGCTATGGATGGTGGGGAGTTTCTCAAATGGCAAGATACCATGCTACCTTTAATGCGACTTGGGAATTACTTTGATTTTAACTGTTCCCACTACAATAATCTAGAATTAGAAAGTCCTACGGGAATTAATGCCAGCAGTGTGTTAATTATCAAAAATGATCATCAACCCGTAGCTGTACAAATAGATCGCTGTTGGGGTGAGCAAGAAGTGGCCATTCGTCAAGTTGAGGGAAAAATCCCTTTACCTGATGGTTTTAGTAACTGTACAATGCTCGGTGATGGTCGGGTAGTACCATTAATAAACACTAATGAATTAGTATCTTGGATTACTAACAATCAACGCCCCCATAGAAGTAGTCAGTTAAGTAATAAATCACCTGCAACTAAATTAAAAACAGCTTTTCTCAAACCACAAAAGCATAAACCCATTACTAGCCCTACTCACCAAAAAGGCATGATTTTAATCGTCGATGACTCAATTAATGTCCGACGTTATTTAGCTTTAACTCTCGAAAAAGGAGGGTATCAGGTTGAACAGGCTAAAGATGGTCAAGATGCTTGGGAAAAGTTAGAAAGTGGTTTAAAAGTTCAAGCTGTAATCTGTGATATTGAAATGCCACGTCTTGATGGCTATAGTTTTTTAGAACGAGTTAAATCTAATGATATATTAAGGAATATTCCTGTTGCTATGTTGACTTCTCGTAGTAGTAATAAACATCGTCAACTAGCAATGCAATTAGGAGCAAGAGCTTATTTTTCTAAACCTTATAATGAACAAGATTTGTTGAGAACATTGGAAGAAATGATTTTTAGAATTGTGGAAAGTGGCTCTGTAAATAATTGAATAAACTTTAGAGGAGCAAGGAAAGAATAATAAGTGATAACTGAATTCAGAAGAGCATTCGGTTCTGGATTTATCAGCACTAGATTCTTAGGTTGTATGTATTTATCTCTTTTTTCTTATCCTGTTGTTCAGTTGCTTGTTGAACTTATTGTAGGTCAATCCTATTGACTTGGTTAATAAACTACTGCTTGACTTACTCTTTGTTGTTGTTCAGCTTCTCCAGAAACATCATAACAACGGTAAGCTGGAGTAATTCCCAAGATAAATTTCTCTTGTTCTGCTTCTAACAACTCAACAGTTGTGTTAGCTGCAACGGCATTTTTTTGGAAAGGAAAAGAAGTGACAATACTAGCGATGATAGAAGCAAGAGCCGGACAAATTACCGATAGCCACTTCAGCCAGGCTTGTCCTGCTTCTAATTTATCTACCAATACTAACAATAAATTAATTGGTGTTATACCTGACAAAATAACGGTAGAAATCTGCAAGACATAGTAAAGATTTCTTGCCTAATTTCTAGTGCTTTTGTAAGCATTAATAAGCATTAATCAAATCTTGACAATATTCCAAAGCTTTGGCTCTAGCCGCAACAACTCTATTAGACCTCTTGCAAAATTGTTTATGTGGTATGATAGAGAATTTTAGATATTATGTATTTTTTGGTGTTCTTTGCGCTCCCTAATTCAAACATAACCGTGTAACTCTAACTTTTGGCTAAAATAAAGATAACCCCCCATTATAACTAAAATTAATTTTGCAAGAGGTCTATTGTTTTCTAAGGAATTACTATGAGTTAACAACGAAGTGTAAATTTCAGCCTTTTTTTGTAGTTCAGCCTGTTGTGCATCTTTACGAGCATTATTAACTGAGCTTCTGTTGAGTAGAAACGAAAAAATTGCAACAGCTAAAGCTCCTGCTCCAACTATTACATGCTGTTGATTACTAGAACCGAAATAAATGATGATTGCCGCACTGATAAAAACAGCTGCTAATAAATAATCAATCAGCTTTAAAAACAATGGCATTTTTTCACCTGGCTAAGAAAATAGATGAAATGTACAGAGAACTTCTGGCTCAATTAAAAATTGGGTGAAAGTCCCGAACAAGGTTTATTTCACAAACGACCAATTATGATACAGTAGAGTAGCATTTACTACAAGCTCATTAGCCTAATAGTTACCAAAAATACAGTCCTGAAAATACCAGCATCTAGGTTTAATCTAAGGAAGATGAGAAAGTTTAAATTTCTTTAAATTTCTTGAATAAGTAAATCAATATAAGCAAACATAAAACTTTTAAAATATTTGTCCACGAGTAATTAAGAAAAAGTAAGGATTGAGGTGGTGGGGTATTGACAAGTGTGATAGGTGAGGCAGAATATAG
>ERZ1034427.245-NODE-245-length-11604-cov-2.816175_pt1 | contig 11604 bp, 7 predicted proteins | sample MGYA00520607_ERZ1034427 | MGnify/ENA primary metagenome ERZ1034427 (study PRJEB33736, sample SAMEA104288489) | Azolla caroliniana | place: Brazil | collected 1987 | study: EMG produced TPA metagenomics assembly of the PRJEB19522 data set (Is there foul play in the... | reverse complement strand
TCTCGGTCGACGGGCCGTTCAAGCCGGACCACTACCGCTACTAAGCCGTCCATCTTTCGGCTTTCGGAGGGCTCGTCGCGCAAGCGGCGGGCCCTTCCGCTTTTCGGGCGCCTGTTCAAGCCTGGAAGGCTCGGCTAATCGCTAGGTCATGCCGCTCGCTCTGATCCTCTCCAGCCACGTCGCCGGCAGCCAGGTCGGCGCGACCGCCCAGGCCGCCGCCCTCGCGCCGTTCGCGATCGACGCCATGGTCGTCCCCACGGTGCTGTTCGGTCGCCATCCCGGCTGGGGCCCGCCTGGCGGCGCGGCGACGCCGATCGAGATCTTCGAGGGCATGCTGGACGGGATCGCCGCTAATGGGCTGTTCGGCCTGACCGATCTCGTCATCACCGGCTACTTCGCCAGTCCCGCCCAGGTCGAGGCCGCCGCGCGCGCCATCGACGCCGTCCGCGCCGCGTCCCGCGACGGGGCCTTCGCGCCCGCGCCGACCGTGATCGTCGACCCCACCGTGGGCGACGAGGGCAAGGGGCTCTATGTGGCCGCCGAGACCGCCGACGCGATCGCCAAGGCCCTGATCCCGCGCGCCGACCTCGTCGCCTGCAACGCCTGGGAGTTGCGATGGCTGACGGAGATCGACGCCCGCGACCCCGCTTCCGCCGTTCGCGCCGCCCACCAGCTGGGCAAGCCGGTTCTCGTTTCCTCGGTCCGTCGCGGCGACGAGATCGGCGCGGTCCTGGCGACGGCCGACGAGGCGTGGCTGGCCCTGCACGCCGAGGTCGACAAGGCGCCGAACGGAACCGGCGACCTGCTAACCGCCCTCTACGCGGCGGCCGTCGTCGAGGGCCAGACGCTGCCGCACGGCCTGGCCCGCGCCATGGGCGGCGTGGCCGAGACGGTCTTGGCCGCCCAGCGATGGAACGCCCCCGAACTGCCGATCGTGGCCATGGGCGCGCGCCTCAAGCAAACCTCACCCTCTGTCCGCATCGAACGGCTGGCTTAAGACATGACCGAGATCACCGGCCTCTGCCCCGAGCGCTTCGCCCGCGTCCGCGACGTCTTCGAAGCCAATTTCCAGGACGGCGGCGAGCTGGGCGCGCGCTTTTCCTTCGCGATCGACGGCGAGATCGTCCTCGACCTGATGGGCGGCTTCGCCGACCGCAAGCGCGAGGTCCCGTTCGGTCCCGACACCCTGACGGCCCTGTTCTCGACCACCAAGGCCGTGGCGGCCCTGATGGTCGCGCGCCTCGTCGACGAGGGGCGCCTGGCCTACGACCAGCGCGTCGCCGACGTCTGGCCCGAGTTCGCGCAGGCCGGCAAACAGGACGTCACGGTCGAGCAGGCCCTGTCGCACCAGGCGGGCCTGTCGGGCTTTCCGGACGAGACGGACCCCGCCATCTGGTTCGACTGGGACGCCACCTGCGCCAAGCTGGCGGCCATGGCCCCGCTGTTCCCGATCGGCTCGGCCAGCGGCTATCATCCCGTGACATTCGGCTACCTGGCCGGCGAGATCTTCCGCCGGGTCGACGGGCGCACGATGGGGACGGCGCTGCGCGAGGATATCTGTCAGCCCCTCGGCCTCGATCTGTGGATCGGCCTGCCCGACAGCGAGCACGACCGCGTCGCCGACCTGATGCGTCCGACGGCCATGCCCCAGTTCGGCGACATCAACGCCGCCGTGACCGCCGCCTTCTTCAAGCCGTGGTCCTCGCCCGGCGGCAAGGGCGCGGCCGAGTGGCGGCGGGTCGAGATCCCCTCGGCCAACGGCCACGCCACCGCGCCGGCCCTTGCGCGGCTGATGGGGGCTCTCGCCAGCGGCGGAACATTGGACGGCCGCTCGCTGATCACCCCGGCGGGGATCAAGGCCGCGACGGTGGAGCGCATCCGGGGGCGGGATCTGGTCCTGCCCTATGAGATCAGCTGGGGCGCGGGCTTCATGCGCAATGAGCCGAACTTCTTCTACGGCCCGACGGCCGAGGCGTTCGGCCACTCGGGTTGGGGCGGTTCGTGCGCCTTCGCCGACCCGACGCGCGGCGTGTCGGGGGCCTATGTGATGAACAAGCAGGGCAATGCGCTGATCGGCGATCCGCGCGCCGTGCGGCTGATCGAGGCTGCCTACGCCTGCCTCTAGCGGGGCTTGGACGCTCCGGCGGCGGACGCGGTGGTCCTGATCGTGGCCGCGCCGATCGCGCCGGCCGCGATCGCCGCAGCCGCGCTGATCGCCATGACGCGGGGGTAGCCCTCGCCGCCGGGCGCGAAATAGATCAGGCCCAGCACCGCGACCGCAAGCAGGCCGGCGATCCGGGCCACGGCGTTGTTGATGCCCGAGGCCACGCCCGAATGGCTGGAGGGAACCGCCGCCATCACCGTGCTCGTCAGCGGCGCGACGCTGATCGTCATGCCGAGAGCCAGGATCATCAGGGGCGGCAGCACGCCGGTCCAGAAGCCGCCGGCGATCCACGGACCACCCAACAGCCCGAAGCCGACGCCCGCGGTGATGGGGCCGACGGTCAGCATGGCCCGGGCGCCGACCCGGTTGGCCACGCGGCCCGCGACGCCCGACAGCGTCCCCATCACCAGCGACAGCGGCAGCAGGGTCGCGCCGGCCTCGGCGGCCTTGTAGCCGTGCTTGGCGATCAGCTCGTAGGGCAGGAAGAACAGCGCTCCGGTCAGGCCGAAATACAGGGCGAGGGTCAGCAGGTTGGCGCCGCTGAACGTCGTCGACCGATACAGCGACAGCGGCATCATCGGGTGCGTCTCGCGGGCCTGCACAAGGACGAAGCCGACCAGGATCGCCGCGCCCGCGATCAGGGCGCTCCACACCGCGGGGCTGGCCCAGCCCAGCTCGCCCGCCGCGGTCAGGCCCCAGGTCAGCGCGCCCAGGCCGGCGGCCGCCAGGACCGCGCCGCGCCAGTCCAGGTGCTGGACATCCGGGTCGCGGCTCTCGGGAACGGCCTTCAGGGTCAGCCAGACGGTGGCGGCCGCGATCGGCAGGTTGATCAGGAAGATGGCGCGCCACGAGACGGCGTCGACCAGCCAGCCGCCCAGCACCGGGCCGATGGCGGCGGTCACCGCGCCGAAGCCGGCCCAGGCCCCGATCATCGGCCCCCGCCGCTCGGGCTCGAACGCCGCGCCCAGGATGGCCAGGCTGGCGGGCACGACGAGGGCGGCGGCCATGCCCTGCAGGGCTCTCGCGGCGATCAGGAAGCCGACGCCCGGCGACAGGGCGCAGGCCAGGGAGGCGAGGGCGAACAGGGTCACCCCGACCACGAAGACCTTGCGCCGTCCGTAACGATCGCCGGCCGAGCCGCCGATCAGCACCAGGGCGCCGAGCAGCAGCAGGTAGGCGTTGACGATCCATTGAATCTGGTCGGGCCGGGCGACGAGCGCCTCGCGGATCGCGGGCAGGGCGACATTGACCACCGAGCCGTCGATGAAGGCCAGGCTGGAACCCAGCACCGTGGCGGCCAGGATCAGCCGGCCACGAGCCTTGGTGATCGTCTCGTCCGTGTTCGAACTTGGCATGTCGCGACCATGACCCTGTCCTCAGCCCGGCGCTAGGACCCTCGTCTTCTTCCAGGCCCCGTAGGCGAAGGTCGCCACGCCCAGCCAGATGAACACGAACGACAACGCGCGTAGCGGGGTGAACGGTTCGCCGAACGCCACGCCCAGCGCGAATTGCAGGGTGGGCGCGATGAACTGCAGGAAGCCGACGGCGCTCAGCGGCAGGCGGCGGGCCGACCAGGCGAACAGCGCCAGCGGGACGACGGTGGCGGGTCCGGCCAGGGCCAGCAGGGCCGTGACCCCGGCGCCGGTCCCGAAGTGACCTTGCCCGCTCGCCTGCAGCGACAGCACGTAGATCAGGCCGGGCAGGGCCAGATAGGCGCACTCGATGAAGAGCCCCGTCTGGGCGTCGGCCTTCACCTGTTTGCGCAGGATCGCGTAGACGCAGAAGGTCAGGGCCAGCCCCAGCGACACGATCGGCAGGTGACCCAGCGCGATCGTCTGGATCGCCACGCCGACGGCGGCGAAGCCGATCGCGACCTTGCCCTCGGTCGTCATGCGCTCTCGGAACAACAGGGCGCCGGCGGCCATGTTCATCAACGGGTTGATGTAATAGCCGAGGCTGGCCTCGATCACGTGGCCCGCGTTCACCGCGAAGACGTAGATCGTCCAGTTGCCGAAGATCGCCAGGGTCGACAGGGCCAGGACGCCGAGAGTCTTGGGCTCGCGAAGCACCCGCGCGACCTGGCCGCCCTGCCTGGCGATCAGCACCAGGCCGCCGGCCCACAGCACCGACCACAGCGTCCGGTGGGCGATCATCTCCCACGAGCCGACGCCCAGATTGGACAGCAGGTGGAAGTACAGCGGCAGGAAGCCCCACAGGGTGTAGCAGCCGATGCCGGCGGCCAGGGCCGCGCGTCCTTCGTCTCGGGTCTCGCTCGCCGACATGGCGTCGTCCTTCACGGTCGGAAATGAAAAAGGCTCCCGGGACGTCTGCCCCGGGAGCCCTGATTTCAACCCGCTTGTTGCGGGATCAGGCGGGGGTCTTCTGCTTGATCAGGCCCTTGTCGTGCAGGAGCTGGGCGATCTGCACGGCGTTCAGCGCCGCGCCCTTGCGCAGGTTGTCCGCGACGCACCAGAACACCAGGCCGTTCTCGACGGTCGGGTCCTTGCGGATGCGCGAGACATAGACCGGGAACTCGCCCTGGGCTTCCTTGGGCGTGATGTAGCCGCCGTCCTCGCGCTTATCGACCACGACGACGCCGTCGGCGTCGCGCAGGATCTCGCGGGCCTCGTCCTCGTCCAGCGGGCTCTCGAACTCGACGTTCACGGCTTCGGAGTGACCGACCATGACCGGCACGCGCACGCAGGTGGCGACCAGCTGGATGTTCGGATCCAGGATCTTCTGGGTCTCGGCCGTCATCTTCCACTCTTCCTTGGTGAAGCCGTCGTCCAGGAAGACGTCGATGTGGGGGATGACGTTGAAGGCGATCTGCTTGGTGAACTTCTTGGGCGGCGGGGCCCCCAGGACGTAGACGCCCTTGGTCTGGTCCCACAGTTCGTCCATGCCTTCCTTGCCCGCGCCCGAGACCGACTGGTAGGTCGAGACGACCACCCGCTTGATCTTGGCCTCGTCGTGCAGGGGCTTCAGCGCCACGACCAGCTGCGCCGTCGAGCAGTTGGGGTTGGCGATGATGTTCTTGGGGATGGAGTTGACCGCCTCGGGGTTCACTTCCGGCACGACCAGCGGCACGTCCGGGTCCATCCGGAAGTGGCTGGAGTTGTCGATGACGATCGGACCGGCCTCGCCGATCTTCTCGCCCCAGGCCTTGGAGATGGCGCCGCCGGCGCTCATCAGCACGATGTCGACGGTCGAGAAGTCGAATTGCTCGAGGTCCTCGCACTTGAGGATCTGGTTGCCGAACGAGACCTCGACGCCGATGGATTTGCGGCTGGCGATGGCGTGCATCTTGTCCACGGGGAATTTCACCTCCTCGAGGATGTTGAACATCTCGCGGCCCACATTGCCCGTCGCGCCGACCACGGCGACCCGGTAACCCATCGCGCTCTCCTGAAACTCTGGTCCGCGACAGATCGCGGAGCGGCGTTCCGTTACGCCTCATGCCCCCTTTTCGCAAGGCGAGGAAAGCTGGCCCGGCGATCAGGCCGCCTCGCCGACCTCAGGGCCGACCTCAGGGCTGGCCGCCTGGCGGCTTGGCGGCCTCGGCGGGCGTGTCGTCGAAGGTGAACTGGAACGGCACCGTGATCTTCAGACCGTCCAAGGTGTCGCCCTCCTTGGTCCACGGGTTCATCCGCATCGCCGAGGCGGCCTTGACGGCGGCGGCGCCGAAGTCGAGCCCGGCGGGGCTCTCGCGCGCGGCCTCGCAGTTCGCGAGCCGTCCCTCGGCGGTGATGACGCAGCTCGCCGCCCCTTGGCCAGCCAGCACCTTGGCCTTGATCGCCGCCTCCGGATAGATCGCCGCCATGCCCTCGGGCGTCAGTGTCGCCGTCCAATAGGGCTTCGTCAGCTTGCGATTGTCGGGCAGGGCCGGATCGCGGAAGCGGAACGGCAGGTCGACCCTGTAGTCGCGCAGCTTCTTGTCGTTGGGGTCGACATTGACCTGGAAGAGTTTCGAAAGATCCTGAGCGGCGCGCCCGAAGCCCTTGCCGCGCGGCAGCTCGGAAATGACGTCGCAGGACCGCAGTTGACCGGTCTTGGCCAGGATGCAGCGCAAGGCGGCCTGGGCTGACGCGACCCCCGCCGCGGCCTTGGGCCAGGCGGCGTTCAACTCGGCCTGAGTGGGCACGCGGATCCACGGCGGATCGAGGATGACGGGGGTGCTGTTGAAGTCCGAACCGGGAGCGGGCGCGCCCCAATTGATCGGAATCTCGACCGTTCCGCCTGGCACGGCCTTTCCGCCCCGCATCATGGGCGTCATGCGCAGTTGCGGCATGATCTGCAGCCCCGCGGCGCCGAAGGCGTAGTCCTTCGGCGTTTCGCTCAGAACCTTGCAGTTCTGAAGGAAGCCTTCGACCGTCACCTCGCAACCGATCACGGCCTTGCCCCCCACGCCGTCCTGGAGCGCCTTCTTGGGGAAGACATTGGCGATGTCCTGAGGCGTCGGTTTGCGCAGCCAGTCGGGGTTGGCGTCGCCGGGCGCGAGAAAGTTCAGGTAGGTCCGCACCGGCCTGCCGACCACCGAGGCGCCGGCCTCGTCCGTCGGCTTGATGCGTTCATAACCCACGACGGAGAGCGCGGCGGCTCCAAACCCGCGGCCGGGAGGATCCTCCTTGGCGACCTTGCAATCGGCCAGCTTTCCGCCGGCCGCGGCGACGCAATCAAGCGCCACCTTGCCGCTCTCGGTCGCGCCGTTGGGATGAGCAGCCTTCATCTTGTCCGGGGGGACGCTGGCGGTGAACCGCGGCCGCCAGCCGGACTTGTCGTTTTCGTCCCGAGCGTGAGCGGAACAGGCGAAAAGGCCGCTGACCAACAGGCCAAGCACAAGCGGACGCGACAGCACCAGGAAACCCCCTCGCGATCATCGATACGCCCAGGGCGCAACTCGACCTTAGGTCGAGGCTATGACAGCTTTTCGCGCGCCGCCAGAGGGTTTCCGAGACCGGCCGGTCCCCCTATGTTCGCGGCCATGACCGACGTCGTTTCCGAATCCGCGCCCGCCACGCACCTGACCCAGGACGGTCCCGCCCTCCGGCTCTTCCTGGTCGACGGCTCGGCCTATCTGTTCCGCGCCTATCACGCCCTGCCGCCGCTGACCCGCAAGAGCGACGGCCTGCCCGTCGGGGCGGTGCAGGGGTTCTGCAACATGCTGTGGAAGCTGCTGCGCGACATGCAGGGCGACACGCCCACGCACCTGGCGGTGATCTGGGACCATTCCGAGAAGACGTTCCGCAACACCCTCTACGACCAGTACAAGGCTCACCGTCCGCCGCCGCCCGAGGACCTGATCCCGCAGTTCCCGCTGGTGCGCGAGGCCACGCGGGCGTTCGGGGTTCCGGCCATCGAGCTCCCCGGCTACGAGGCCGACGACCTGATCGCCGCCTATGCCTGCAAGGCCCGCGAGGTCGGCGGCGAGGCGATCATCGTCTCGTCCGATAAGGACCTGATGCAGCTGGTCGGCGACGGCGTCTCGATGTTCGATCCGATGAAGAACGTCCGCATCGAGCGCGAGCAGGTGTTCGAGAAGTTCGGCGTCTATCCCGAGCAGGTCGTCGACGTGCAGGCCCTGTGCGGCGACAGCGTCGACAACGTGCCCGGCGCCCCCGGCATCGGCATCAAGACCGCCGCCCAGCTGATCACCGAGTTCGGCGATCTCGACACGCTGCTGGCGCGCGCGGGCGAGATCAAGCAGCCCAAGCGCCGCGAGACCCTGATCAACTTCGCCGACCAGATCCGCCTGTCGCGGGCGCTGGTGAAGCTGGACTGCGACACACCGCTGCCCGAGCCTTTGGACGATCTGAAGGTGCGCGAGCCGGACAAGGAGGTCCTGGCCGCCTTCCTCGAGCAGATGGAGTTCCGCACCCTGGCGCGCCGCGTGGGCGACGGCTCGGCCGCCGCCGTCCCGGGGATGCTCGGCCAAGCAATGGGGGGGCGCCCCGCCGCGCCGCCCAAGGCCCCGGTCTCGACGGTGTCGTACATGGGCGCCGCCGCGCGCGCCGCCGCCCAACCCGTCGCCGAGCCGGTGACGATCGACCACGCCGCCTATAGCTGCGTGCGCGACCTCGAGACCCTGAAGGCCTGGGTCGACAAGGCGACCGCCAAGGGCGTGGTGGCCTTCGACACCGAGACCGACGCCCTGTCCTCGGCCACCGCCGGCCTGTGCGGCGTCTCGCTGGCCATCGCGCCGGGCGAGGCCTGCTACATCCCGGTCGGCCACTGCGAGAAGGAAGGCCTGGCGCTGGAGGCCGCGGCCGACCTCGTGCAGATCCCGCTGGCCGAGGTGATCGCGACCTTGAAGCCGCTGCTGGAGGACCCGGCGGTGCTGAAGGTGGCGCAGAACGCCAAGTACGACATCGCCGTCCTGGCTCGTCACGGGATCGAGGTGTCCCCGATCGAGGACACCATGCTGATCAGCTACGTGCTGGAGGCGGGACTGCACGGCCACGGCATGGACGAGCTGTCCGAGCTCTGGCTGGGCCACAAGCCGATCCCGTTCAAGCAGGTGGCCGGGACCGGCAAGGCGCAGATCAGCTTCAAGCACGTGGCCCTGGCCGAAGCGACCGCCTACGCCGCCGAGGACGCCGACGTCACCCTGCGCCTCTACGAGACCCTCAAGCCGCGTCTGGCGCGCGAGGGGCTGCTGACGGTCTACGAGACCCTCGAGCGCCCGATGCCGGCCGTGTTGGCGGCGATGGAGAACGACGGGATCAAGGTCGATCCGGAGGCCCTGCGCCGCCTGTCGAACGAATTCTCGATGCGCATGGCCGAGTTCGAGGCGCGCGCCACCGAGCTGGTCGGCCGGCCGTTCAACCTGGGCAGCCCCAAGCAGATCGGCGACGTGCTGTTCGGCGAGATGCAGATCAAGGGCGGCAAGAAGACCGCCACCGGCCAGTGGTCCACCGACAGCGACGTGCTGGAGAGCCTTGCCTTGGAGCACGAGCTGCCGCGCGTGCTGCTGGACTGGCGCCAGCTGTCGAAGCTGAAGGGCACCTATACCGAGAACCTGGTGGCGGCGATCGCCGAGCGCACGGGACGGGTGCACACCTCCTACGCCCTGGCGGCGACCACGACGGGGCGCCTCTCCTCGTCCGATCCGAACCTGCAGAACATCCCGGTCCGCACCGAGGAAGGCCGCAAGATCCGCAAGGCGTTCATCGCCGAGCCGGGCAAGGTGCTGATCAGCGCCGACTACAGCCAGATCGAGCTGCGCCTCCTGGCCCACATCGGCGACATCCCGCAGCTGAAGAAGGCTTTCAAGGAGGGCCTCGACATCCACGCGATGACGGCCTCCGAGATGTTCGACACGCCGATCGAGGGCATGGACCCGATGATCCGCCGCCGGGCCAAGGCCATCAATTTCGGCATCGTCTATGGCATCAGCGCCTTTGGCCTGGCCAACCAGCTGGGCATCCCGCAGGGCGAGGCCGGGGCCTACATCAAGACCTATTTCGAACGCTTCCCGGGCATCCAGGCCTATATGGACGCGACCAAGGCCTTCGTGCGCGAGCACGGCTATGTCACGACCATCTTCGGGCGGAAGATCAACATTCCCGAGATCCAGGCCAAGTCGGTCGGTCAGCGGCAGTTCGCGGAGCGCGCCGCGATCAACGCGCCGATCCAGGGCGCGGCGGCCGACGTCATGCGGCGGGCGATGATCCGCATGCCGGGGGCGCTTCGGGACGCGGGTCTCTCGACCCGCATGTTGTTGCAGGTGCACGACGAACTGGTCTTCGAGGCGCCGGAGAGCGAGGCCGAGGCGGCGCGCGGGGTGATCGCCAATGTGATGGAAAAAGCGGCGGAACCGGCCGTCGCCCTATCCGTCCCGCTGACCGTCGAAGTTCGCGCCGCGCTCAACTGGGACGAGGCGCACTAGCGCTAGAATAGTGTTTTGAATACCGAAAATGAGTTTTCTACAATCTAAGGTGCGACATTACGTCGCGTCAGGGTTAATGCCATCGAAACCTTACCTGCGCGAAATTTGGACTCGACGATGAGGTTTTGGGCACGGGCGTAATCTGACGCCTTTCGAGCCTCGGTCATGTTTTGGACGAGGAGTTCGCGCGGTGTCTTTCGGCAACTTGAAGATCCCCCAAAAGCTGATGGCGGTTTTCGCCGTCATGCTGGCGACGATCATGGCGATGGGCGTCGCCCTTTACGTCAACAAGGTGAATCTCGGCCACTCGGTCGAGCGGACCGAGCGGGCCTATGAGATGCTGCGCGCGGCGGATACGGCGGCGTTCCGCCTTACCCGCCAGGAGAACTCGCTGCGCGGGTTCCTGCTGTCCGGCGACCCCTACTACGTCAAGCGCTTGGAAGAGGCTCACAAGCCGAAGTTCTTGAAGGCCTTGGACAAGATCAAGACCCTGGCCGACGGCGACACCGAGGATCTGGCGCGCGTCACCGCCGTCGAGACCGCCTACGCCAACTACCGCAAGAAGGCGATCGAACCGGGCGAGCAGCTGGGCGCCGATCCGGCGACCCGCCCCCAGGCCGTCGAGCTGGTCCGTAACGACGGCGTCGCCGACCAGGCCGTGGGTCCGGTCGAGGACGCCATCGAGGCCATCACCAAGAACGCCGAGGAAGAGCTGGCCACCGAGGCCGCCGCCCAGCAGAAGGCGTCGCTGCAGTCCACCATCGTTCTGGCCGTTGGCATCCTGGTCACCGCCGGCATCGCCATCGCGGGCGGCCTGCTGCTGACCGGCGCCATCGCCCGGCCCGTCGCCGCCATGACCAACGCCATGCGCCGCCTGGCGGCCGGCGACAACAGCGTCGCGATCCCGGCCATGGGCCGTAAGGACGAGATCGGCGACATGGCCGGCGCCGTCGTCTACTTCAAGGACGCCGCGATCGAGAAGATCCGCATCGAACAGGCCGCCGCCGAGGAGCGCCAGGCCGCCGAGGGCGAGCGCGCGGCGAACGAGGCCGAGAAGGCCGCCGCCGCCCGCGAGGACGCCGCGGCCATCACGGCCCTGAACGAAGCCCTCGACCACATGGCCTCTGGCGACCTGACCCACCGGATCGTCGTGCCGTTCGCGCCGAAGACCGAAAGCCTGAAGACCAACTTCAACGCCGCCGCCGACCGCATGCAGGAAGCCATCCGGGCGATCGGCCGCGCGACCGGCGGCGTCAACAGCGGCGCCGACGAGATCGCCGACGCCTCCGACAACCTGTCGCGTCGCACCGAGCAGCAGGCGGCCAGCCTGGAAGAGACCGCCGCGGCGCTCGACGAGATCACCGCGACCGTGCGCAAGACCGCCTCGGGCGCCAAGGAGGCCTCGCAAGTGGTCGCCACCGCGCGCACCGACGCCGAGCGTTCGGGCTCGATCGTCAGCCAGGCCGTCTCGGCCATGAGCGAGATCGAGACCTCGTCCAACCAGATCAGCCAGATCATCGGCGTGATCGACGAGATCGCCTTCCAGACCAACCTG
>ERZ1034427.244-NODE-244-length-11628-cov-2.701547_pt1 | contig 11628 bp, 11 predicted proteins | sample MGYA00520607_ERZ1034427 | MGnify/ENA primary metagenome ERZ1034427 (study PRJEB33736, sample SAMEA104288489) | Azolla caroliniana | place: Brazil | collected 1987 | study: EMG produced TPA metagenomics assembly of the PRJEB19522 data set (Is there foul play in the... | reverse complement strand
CGGACGGCTTCACCCTGACCCTGCCCAAGACGCCGGGCGGGACCTGGACCGCCGCCTACATGCCCGACCAGGTCCAGCGGACCCGGACGGTCTATTTCGATGGCCGCGACGGCCACGTGCTGGCCGACCTCGGTTACCGTGACTTCGGTCCGGCCGCCAAGGCCATCGAGTGGGGCATCGCCGTCCACCAGGGCCAGCAGTTCGGCCTGATCAACAAGCTGGTCATGCTGGCCGGCTGCGTCGCGATCTGGCTTCTGGGCGTCTCGGCCATCGTCATGTGGTGGAAGCGTCGCCCCAGGGGCCGCCTCGCCGCCCCCGCCCGTCCTGTCACGCGCGGCGCCTACGTCGGCCTGCTCGCCATCGTCGTACCACTGGCCGTAATCTACCCGCTGGTCGGCGCCTCGCTGATCGCGGCCCTTCTGATCGATCTCATTCTTCGGCGACTGACCTCGCCGTCCCTCAAGGCTGGAGCCTGACCATGAAGACCCTGACCCTGATCGCCGTCTCCGTCGCCGCCCTGGCCGCCTCGGCCGCCCAAGCCGCGCCCGCCGCGAAGGTCACCGCGAGCGACGCCTGGTGCCGCCCGACCGTCGCCGGCGCCATGGCCGCCGGCTGCTACGTGACCCTCACCGCCAAGGGCGAGGACCGCCTCGTCGCGGTCGAAAGCCCCGCCGCCGGCCGCGGCGAGATTCACACCATGTCGATGGACGGCGGCGTCATGCGCATGCGCCAGCTGACCGACGGCCTAGCCCTGCCGGCCGGCAAGACCGTGGCGCTGAAGCCGGGCGCCGACCACATCATGCTGATCGGTCCCAAGGCGGCGCTGAAGGAAGGCGCCAAGGTCCCGCTGACCCTGAAGTTCAAGACCGGCGCGCCGGTGACCATCGAGGCCGTCGTCAAGACGCCGCCGATGCCTGGCATGGCCCACTAATGCGGCGGGCGCTCCTTGTCACCGCGGCCGTTATCCTGGCGGCCGCGCCCCTGGCGGCCTGCGACCGCCAGGGCGGCGCCGGGTCGTCTCGTTCGCTGGTCCAGATCGGCGGGCCGTTCAACCTGATCGACATGAACGGCAAGCCGGTCACCGAAAAGTCGCTGCTGGGCAAGCCCACGGCGATCTTCTTCGGCTTCACCTATTGCCCGGAGGTCTGCCCCACCACCCTGACCGACCTGACGGTCTGGCTGAAGACGCTGGGCCCGGAGGCCGACAAGCTGAACGTCGTGTTCGTCACGGTCGATCCCGAGCGCGACACGCCCGAGCAGATGCGCCTCTATCTGTCGAACTTCGACCCGCGCATCCAGGGCTTCACCGGGACGCCGGACGCGGTCGCCAAGGCGGCCAAGGCCTATCGGGTCTACTATCAGAAGGTCCCGCAGGACGGCGGCGGCTATACGATCGACCACTCGTCGTCGGTCTATCTGTTCGACGCCCAAGGCCAGTTCGTCGCGCCGATCCCCTACCAGTCGCCGCCGGATCGGGCGGTGCACCAGCTCCAGGCGCTGCTGGTTAAGTAGCGGCCAAAAAGAAAAGCCCGGCGACAAGGCCGGGCTTGGAAAGTCAGGGAGGAAACGCCCAGGAAAGGGCAGAGGCATCGGCCTCACGGGAAGGTCAGTTATGATCTCCCCGCTTCCATTCAAGGGGCGAGGCCGGAAAAACTTCCCGTTCCGCGCGCTTGGATTGGCCGGGCCGTGTGGTATGAGCGCCGACGAGTGCGGGCGTGCGCCCGAAGCGAGCGCCGATCCCATGTCCGACGATCCGAACGACCTCGACCCCAACACCCCGGAGCGCCAGCCGCGCGACCCGCAAGCGGCGCTGGTCGAGCCCACCCCGCCAGAGGCCCCGGCGGCCGACCCGACGCCTGTCGCCGAGCCCGAGCTTTCGGCCCGCAAGCCGTTCTGGAAGCGCCACATCTGGCTGGTCGGCGGAGTCGCCGCCGCCGTCGTGCTGGTCGTGGTTCTGGTCGCCTCGCTGTTCTGGTCGCTGCCGCTGAGCCGGGCGCTGGAACCGCTGAACAACTCGGCCATCGTGCTGGTCGCCAGCGACGGCTCGCCGATCGCCAAGCGCGGCTCGTACAAGGAAGCGCCGATCGACGCGGCCAAGCTGCCGGCCTATGTGCCCGGCGCCTTCATCGCGATCGAGGACCGCCGCTTCTACAGCCACATGGGCGTCGACCCGAAGGCCATCGCGCGCGCGCTGGGCAAGAACGCCCAGGCCGGCGGCGTGTCGGAAGGCGGCTCGACCATCACCCAGCAGCTGGCCAAGAACGCCTTCTTGTCCAGCGACCGCAACCTCCGCCGCAAGGCCCAGGAGGCCCTGATCGCCGTCTATCTGGAAGCGCGGCTTTCCAAGGCCGAGATCCTGTCGCGCTACCTGTCGTCGGTCTATTTCGGCGACGGCGCCTTTGGCCTGCGCGCGGCGGCCCGGCACTATTTCGGCAAGCAGCCCGAGCAACTGTCAATCGGCGAAGCCGCCATGCTGGCCGGCCTGGTCAAGGCGCCCTCCCGCCTGGCGCCGACCAACAATATCGAAGGCGCCCGCGAGCGCATGCGCGTGGTTCTCGGCGCCATGGTCGAGACCGGCACGATCACCCAGGAGCAGGCCGACGCGGTCGGCGAGGTCTCGCCGATCGAGGTCGAGGACAAGGTGCCGACCGGCTCCTACTTCGCCGACTGGGCCCTGCCCCAGGCCCGCGCCAGCATCGGCCCCCGCTATGGCGAGACGATCGTGCGCACCACCCTGGACCCCAAGCTCCAGGAAAAGGCCGAGAAGATCCTCAACGACTTCATCGCGCGCGACGGCAAGGTTCTGAACATCACCCAGGGCGCCCTGGTGGCCATGCGCAAGGACGGCCGCGTCGTCGCCATGGTCGGCGGCCGCGACTACAAGCAAAGCCAGTTCAACCGCGCCGACGGCGAGCGCCAGCCGGGCTCGTCGTTCAAGCTGTTCGTCTATCTGGCCGCCCTGCGCGAGGGGATGACCACGACCAGCCCGATCCTCGACACGCCGGTGCAGGTCAGCGGCTACATGCCCAAGAACCACGAGGGCAAGTATCGCGACCGCGAGATCCCGCTGATCAGCGCCTTCGCCGCCTCGTCCAACGTGGCCGCCGTGCGCCTGGCCCACGACCTGGGCCCCGCCAAGGTGATCAAGGTCGCCCGCGAGCTGGGCATCACCGAGAAGATTCCCGACGACCTGACCATGGCGCTCGGCACGGGCTCGATGAGCCTGACGCGGCTGACGGCCGCCTACGCCTCGGTGGCGGCGGGCGAGTATCCGATCGTCCCGCACGCGCTGGAGACCTTCAGCAAGCCCAAGACCACGGCCTATGATCCCAAGGTGCTGGCCGGCATGCGCGACCTGCTGCGCTCGGCCACTCATCGCGGCACGGGTCTGGAGGCGGCCATCGACGGCGCCTATGGCAAGACCGGCACCACCCAGAACTACCATGACGCGCTGTTCGTCGGTTACGTCGACGACCTGGTGGTCGGGGTCTGGGTCGGCAATGACGACAACAGCCCGATGAACGGCGTCGTCGGCGGCGGCGAGCCGGCCAAGATCTGGAAAGCCTTCATGCTGTCGGCGCTGGGCCGCGACGTGCCCTTGCGTCCAGCCGAGGACCCGCTGGAAGACCTGGGCCTGCCGCTGGAGGGCGAGATCGGCCCCGACGGCCTGCCCGTCGCGCCGCTGACCGTCCCGGCCGAACCGGCCGCCCCCGCGGCGCCCAACAGCGGCGTCCCGCAGGCGCCGCCGCCGCCCGAGCCTAGGCCCTAGGCGTCGACCGCCATCTCCAGGCCATGCGCGAACGCATGGCCGAATGCCTTGTCCGCATGGGCTTGTCGGGAGTCGAGGGGGCTGACACCGTCCCTTAGCCAAATGGGGATGGCGGGATGAATGAAACGATCGCGCCGCGCGGCGTGGGGGAACGCCGTTGGCGCCGATTGTTGGACCGGATCGAGCGGGTCGGCGACGCCCTGCCTGATCCGGTCTTCATCTTCGTCGGCTGCATAGGACTGCTGATCGCCGCGTCGGCGGTCGCCGCCGCCGTCGGCTGGAGCGCTGTCAATCCGGTCAACGGCGAGACCCTGCGCGCCGAGAGCCTGCTGTCCCGGGAGAACCTGGCCAGGCTGTTGGTCGACATGCCCGAGACCATGACCAAGTTCCCGCCGCTGGGATTGGTGCTGGTGGTCATGCTGGGCGCGGCGGTGGCCGAGCGCTCCGGCCTGTTCGGCGCCCTGCTGGGTGGCGCGATCCGCAAGCTGCCCAAGGCGATCCTCAGCCCCGCCGTTTTCGTGATCGGGGTGATGTCGCACCACGCCGCCGACGCGGCCTATGTCGTGCTGATCCCCCTGGCGGCCCTGATCTACGCCGAGGCCGGCCGCCATCCGCTGGCGGGCGTCGCCATCGCCTACGCGGGGATCTCCGGCGCCTTCGCCGGCAACGTCATCCCAGGTCAGTTCGACGTGCTGATCCTGGGGATCACCGCGCCCGCGGCCCAGTTGATCGATCCGGGCTTCGTCCTCAATCCGCTGGGCAACTGGTGGTTCACCCTGGCCATCGGGACCCTGTTCACGCCCATCGCCTGGTGGGTCACCGATCGCGTGGTCGAGCCGCGTCTCGGCCCCTGGACCCGCGAGGACACGGCCGCCGCCGCGCCCGATCTCGTGCTGGAGGATATCGGCGCGGCCCAGAAGCGCGGTCTGCGCTGGGCCGGAATCGCCGCGATCCTCGTCGTCGGCCTGTTCGCCGCCCTGACGCTGTGGCCGGACGCACCGCTGATCGACGCCGAGGCCGTCGGCCCCAAGCGCATGACGCCCTTCTATCAAGCGCTGATCGCGGCCTTCATGCTGCTGTTCCTGGCTAGCGGCTGGGCCTACGGCTCGGCCACGGGGGCGGTGAAGTCGCACCGCGACATCGTGGCGATGATGTCCGAGGGCATACGCGGCATGGCGCCCTACCTGGTCCTGGCCTTCTTCGCCGCGCACTTCGTGGCGATGTTCGCCTGGTCCAAGCTGGGTCCCGTGCTGGCCGTCCACGGCGCCGAGACGCTGAAGGGCGTCGGCCTGCCCAAGCCGCTGCTGCTGATCGCCCTGCTGATGATGTCGTCGGTCATGGACCTGGTGATCGGCTCGGCCTCGGCCAAGGCCCCGATCGCCGTGCCCATGCTGATGCTGCTGGGCATTTCGCCGGAGATGACCACCGCCGCCTATCGGATGGGCGACTCGATCTTCAACATCGTCACGCCCCTGGCCTCGAATTTCCCGCTGGTGCTGATCATCAGTCAGAGGTGGCGCCCAAGCTTCGGCGTTGGCTCGATGGTCGCGCTGATGCTGCCCTACACCATGGCCTTCGCGGTCGCGGGCATGACCTTGGTGCTGGTCTGGGTCGGCCTGGGCCTGCCCGTCGGCCCCGGCGCGCCGGGCGTCTATGCCCCGCCGGTCGCCGCGTCCGCGCCCTGAGCGCCGTTCAGCGACGGTTCACACGGCAAAGCTTTAGGTGCCTTCAAGGGCGGAGCCCCGGGGAGGTCGAAATGCGTGTTCATGTCGTGCGGTCCGTTGTCGTCGGGATCTTGGTCGTCGGGGCCGCCTTGACGGTCGCCGCCTGCGCCACCCTGAGCGAGAAGGACTGCCTTCAGGGCGACTGGCGGGCGATCGGCTACATCGACGGCGCCGACGGTCGGCCGATGAGCCGGATCGAGGATCACGCCAAGGCCTGCCAGAAGACCGGCGTGACGCCGGATATGAGCCTCTATGTTCAGGGTCGCGACCAAGGGCTGACGCGCTACTGCACAGAGGCGAATGGCTTCCGCGTCGGCCGCGAGGGCCATTCCTACGCCGGTGTCTGCCCGCCGCCCGTCGAGCCGGAGTTCCTGGGCGGCTACGCCGACGGCGAGCGGGTCCACGCCGCCGAAAGCCGGCTTTCCAGCGCCCGCTCGGATCTAAGCAGCGCCGACGCGCGGGCCGACAAGCGCGCCCGCCAGGCCGATGGGGTCGAGGACGAGCTGCGCAATCCCAAGCTGACCGACGAACAGACCCGCGAACTGCGCGACCGCTTACAGCGCCTGCGCCGCGAGCGTCGCGAGGCGATCGAGGATGGCCGCCGCGCTGAATTCGCGATCCGCGACGCCGAGCGCGAGGTCGACGACCTGAAGGCCCGCTTCGCGCCGCGCTACGGCTGGTGGTGACCTAGTCCGCCACCAGCTTGCCCGCCGGCGGCACGCGGACGATGAAGTGGCCCTTCACGCCCTCGGGCCACTGGCGGTAGGGCACGACGCCCTCATCGGTGTCCGCGTAGGCCAGGGCGTAGTCCAGGATCGCGCGGGCGGCCTCGGCGGTTGGCTCGAAGCGGCCGAGCACGTAGCCGATCTTGCCCGGCGCGCGCAGGTGGACCGAGCAGTGCTGGCCGCAGTTGAACAGGCACGGCATGGTCTGGATCGCGACCCCAGTCCCGTCGGCCGCCTCGCGCAACGCCGCCGCCAGCAGAGCGCCGCCGCGAACGCCGTCCGGACTGTCGCGCTCTTCCGCCGAGAAGCGGCAGGTGTCGCAGACCACCACCGCCGGGCCTCCGTCGGCCTCGCGCAGGACGCTCAAAACTCGATCCCCGCCTGGGCCTTCACGCCCTCGCGGAAGGGATGCTTGACCTGGGCCATCTCGGTCACGAGGTCGGCGACCTCGATCAGTTCGTCCGGCGCGTTGCGGCCGGTGATCACCACGTGCTTACCCTCGGGCCGCGCGGCCACGACCTCCAGCACCTCGGCCAGCGGCAGGTAGTCGTAGCGCAGGATGATGTTGAGCTCGTCGGCGATGACCATGTCCCAGTCGTCGGGATCGAGGATGCGGCTCTTGATGACTTCCCAGGCCTGGCGGGCCACGGCGATGTCGCGGGCGCGGTCCTGGGTGTCCCAGGTGAAGCCCTCGCCCATCGGCCGGAACTCGACCTGGCCTGGAAAGGCGTCGAACACGACCTTCTCGCCGGTGGTCATCGCGCCCTTGATGAACTGGATGATGCTGACCCGGTGGCCGTGGCCTATGGCGCGGATGGCCATGCCCAGCGCCGCCGTGGTCTTGCCCTTGCCCGCCCCGGTGTGGACGATCAGCAGACCCTTCTCGATGTTCTTCTCGGCCATCATCTTGGCGCGGGCGGCTTGGATGGCCTTCATCCTGGCGTTATGGCGCGCGTTTTTGCTCGCCTCGTCGTGCGTGTCTTCGGTCATCGTCCGTCCCTCGCCGGACACCCCGCCGGCCGCGTTGATGTGACGAAGGCCGGTCTCCTGGCTTACGCCCTCCCGTCGCGGCGCCTTCCCAGGAGTTTCAAGTCCCAGTGGCGTGAGGCCGTGACGATCGACGGACGATCACAGTTGCGGGGGCAGCCGCGGATTGGTCACCGCGTTCCCGGAGGCCTTTTGGGCCTCCATGCCTTCGCGGTCCGGCGTAGGCGCGGTCGTGACAAGGGTCAAGGCGATTGGCTCCGCCGCGCCCCATGGTCAAGCTTCGTCCGCACACGGACGCTGTCGCGAAACTGTCGCGAAACTGTGACAAAAGCCCGGGCATCGGTCCGGCATGTTCCCCCCAGCTCCACCCGGACGACACAGGATTTGACGACATGAACAAGCTCCTTGGCGCGGTCGCGACCATCGCCCTGCTCGCCGTCGCCGACCAAGCCCACGCGGCGCGCGACTACGTCTGGGCCGCCGGCTCCTCGACGGTGTTCCCCTTCTCGACGCGCGTGGCCGAGAACTACTCGAAGAAGACCGGCAAGAAGTCGCCGAAGGTCGAGAGCCTCGGCACCGGCGGCGGCATCAAGATGTTCTGCGGCGGCACGGGCGAAAAGTTCCCTGACATCGCCAACGCCTCGCGCCCGATGAAGAAGTCCGAGTTCCAGGCCTGCCAGAAGGCCGGCGTGAAGGACATCGTCGAGATCAAGATCGGCTTCGACGGCATCGTCGTGGCGACCGACAAGCAGGGCCCGGACTTCAACTTCAAGCTCGAGCAGCTGTATCTGGGCCTGGCCGACCAGACCCTGCGCGGCGGCCAGCTTGTCAAGCAGCCCTACAAGAACTGGAACGAAGTCGGCCCGAACCTGCCCAAGGCCCGCATCCTGGCCTACGGCCCGCCGCCGACCTCGGGCACCCGTGACGCCTGGATCGAACTGGGCATCGAAGGCGGCGCGGCCAAGCTGCCGACCCTGGCCAAGATGAAGGCCGCCGACGAGAAGAAGTTCAAGGCCACCGTCTCGCCGATGCGCACCGACGGCGGCTGGGTCGACGCGGGCGAGAACGACAACGCCATCGTCGGCACGATCGAGAAGACCCCGAACGCCCTGGGCGTGTTCGGCTACTCGTTCCTCGAAGAGAACGCCTCGCGCATCAAGGGCGCCTCGATCAACGGCGTGAAGCCGACCCCGGCCACGATCGCCAGCGGCCAGTATCCGCTGTCGCGCTCGCTCTACATCTACGTGAAGAAGTCGCAAGTCGGCGTGACGCCGGGCCTGAAGGAATTCGTCACCGAGTTCGTGTCGGACGCCGCCACCGGTCGCGGCGGCTACCTGCAGGGCCGCGGCCTGATCCCGCTGCCCCCGGCTCAGCACCAGGCGATGAAGGGCAAGGCCGGCGCCATGCCCGCCATGCCGGCGCCGAAGGAATAAGGGCTTAGCGCCAAGCCTTCTTGAAGGGCGGCGGCCTTGCGGGTCGCCGCCCTTTTCATTTGGGGCCGTATGGCGCGTCGGAACAGCCCGGCGACCACGGGACCTCGTCCGGCGCGTATTCGTGGAACGACGCGCGCACGCCCGGATCGTCGTCCAGACAGCTGGCGGCGATGGCGACCACCCGCCCGTTTTCCGGATCGCCGAACGCGGTGCCGCAGCGCTTGCAGAAGGCGCGGGTGAAGCGGAACGGCGGCCGGGGCCTGTAGCGGGTCAACAGCGCCTTCCCCGCCAGCCAGTGCAGAGCCTCGACACGCACATAGACATAGGCTCCCGAACCGGCCTTCCGGCAGCGCGAGCAATGGCAGGCGCCCATCATCGCGGGCGGCTCGAACAGTTCGAACCGAACGCCTCCGCACACGCAGCTTCCCTTGATGGTCAAGCGCATCTCCTTGATAGCTCAAGGAAACTGCGCCTCTCCTGCCGCCAGCGCGGTGTCAGCAGCCTGTGGATGCATGCCGCGGCGGCTTGTCGCGGTTATTTCGGCCGTGCTCGTGAGGTCATGCCCGCCGCCGCCGCGTCCTCGGCGACCTGAGGGTCCAGTGGAGCGGGCGGCGCCGGCTCGGCGACCGCAGGAGCTTCCGGTGCTGGAATGGTCGCTGGCGGGGTGGCGGCGAGCGGCGGCGGCTCCGAGGCCGGCGCGGCCCGCATGGCCGAGTCGGCCGCTTCCTCGGCGGCGCTGGCGCGCGGCTCGATATAGTCTCCCGCGCCGCTGTCGTCGGCCAAGTTCAGGAAGAAGATCGCCACGAAGGTGGTGAGGACGCCGAGGACGAAGCCGACAAAGATCCAGCCGAACCGGCCGCCGCGACGCTCGCTCATCCTACCTCGCTTCGATCACGCGCCCTTCCATTGGCGCACCCGGCCAACGTCCACGTGAACGAACCGGCTCTGGGGATAATAACCCACGCCCCCCATGCCGAGATCCAAGGCGGCGGCTCTTACGTGCTCCAGCGCCACGTCCTCGAGATGTCCATCGCCTTACCTTCCATGTGAAGGCTGTGCTTGGCGACCTCGCCGCTGCGATTGGCCAGCATCTTGTTGGTCGCTGGCGAGCGATAGCCCGAGATCACCTGGAACGGCGACTTGGCTTCGGTGCGCGCCTGGATCTTGGCCAGGATGTCGTAGAGGCCGGGGTCCATCGGGTGAACCTGGTCGTTGCGATAGTCGCGCAGCACCTTGTTCAGCGCCTGGACGGCGTCGGGAACGTAGTCGCCGTTTTCCCAGTAGGCCGCTTCCAGCTTCTCGCCGGTGTGGATGTTGTGGAGGTGGACCCACCGCGTCTCGACGGGGATCGGAGCCTCCATCGGCGTGGGGCGCAAGACCGGCTGCTGGGGAACCGACGGCGCGGTTGGATGTTTCCCACCCAGGATCGCGCCGATGATGTCATCGTCGGCGCGCGCGGCGGCGAGCGGCACGAGCCCCGCCCCGAAAGCGCCCAGCCCCCACTGGAGCAGCTTACGTCGATGCATGCGTTTACGCCCTTACCCGACACTGAAGTCCGGGCAGGACACCGCAAGAGCGTTAAGAAAGCAAGCTGAGCCAGGTCACAGTGCGGCGATACGCTGCACCAGCTCCTTGTCCCAGCCGTACGGATCGTCGCGGAAATTCACCTGCCCGTCCGGGGTCACATAGGCCGTCCAGTACAGCAGGAAGACCGCCATCTGTTGCGGCAGCCTGGCCCGAACAGTGTCTCCCGAAGCCAGGGTCGCGTCGATCTTCTCGGGCGTCCAGACCGGGTCGCCGGCCAGCAGGAGCTTGATCAGTTCGATCGGCTTCTGAAGCCGCACGCAACCGTGGCTGGCCAGGCGGCTGAAACTGTCGAACTTCGATCGGCTGGGCGTATCGTGCAGGTAGACGCCATACGGATTGTTGAAGTCGAACTTCACCTGGCCCAACGCCGCCTTCGGTCCCGCCTTCTGCTGCAGGCGGCTGCCACCGTCGCCGGTCGGGATGACGATGAAGTCGTTGCGCGCCAGATAGCCGGGATTGGCCTTCTCTTTCGGCCACAGCTCCTTCGTCGCGATCGACTGCGGCACGTTCCACGGCGGGTTCAGCACGACGCTATGGATCAGCGACGAGAGCATCGGCGTTTCGTCGCCCGGACGCCCCGTGACGGCGCGCATGGTGAGCGTGGGCGCGTCCTGCTGAAATACCGACATGACGGCGGCGGCCACGTTCACCTGGATGCGGTCGGCTGGCAGGGTCTGGGGCAGCCAGCGCCAGCGCTCCATGTTGACCAGGATCGTGTCGATCTGCTTGTCGCGCTTGGGCGTATTGAGCGCCTTGACGGTGCGGTCGTCGAGCACGCCGGTCGGCTTGAGGTCGGCGTTTTCCTGGAATTTGCGAACCGCAGCCGCTACCTTGGCGTCGTAGCGGATGTCGTCGGCGTTTTCGGCGATGCCGAGCTTGGCGCGCAGCTTGGGCACGCGCGGGTCGGACATCTGCGCCTCGGCTTCCGGTGCATTCTTGCCGCGGGCCGGGGTGTATTTCAGCGGCTGGCCATCGTCGATAATGATCGGCGCGCCGTCATTGCCGCCGCGCAACTCGGCGAGCTTGGCGCGCAGCAGCTTGTAGAGCTTGTGCGGCGGATTGTAGCTGTCCAGTGCCGCGGAGGCGTCCTTTGCCGCGGTGACGTTGGCCAGCACTTCGTTCGGATCGATCGGGTGCTCGGGATACTGAATGTCTGCCGAGACCTGCGACCAGTGCATGCGGCCGCTCTGCGCCTGCCGCGCATAGTCGAGCATGCTTTCGGTCAGCTTGATGTCGGCTTCCGCCAGCGCATCCGGCGCGGATGCAGCAGCGGCGAAGTCCGGCACCGGATAGTCGGCGGGGTTGAGACCGTCAAAGGCGGCATCGCGCAGGCGGGCGATCACACCCTTGGCGGCCGCCGACAGGTTGCCGGCCTGCGTCCAGATCGGTGCGTAGTCGCGACC
>ERZ1034427.243-NODE-243-length-11657-cov-3.010429_pt1 | contig 11657 bp, 8 predicted proteins | sample MGYA00520607_ERZ1034427 | MGnify/ENA primary metagenome ERZ1034427 (study PRJEB33736, sample SAMEA104288489) | Azolla caroliniana | place: Brazil | collected 1987 | study: EMG produced TPA metagenomics assembly of the PRJEB19522 data set (Is there foul play in the... | reverse complement strand
AAGCCGTTCGGCGTGTCCGCGCCGGGCTGCCACCAGAAGGTCTGCCAGGTCCAGAAGGGGATTTCCTTGGTGTTGACGTGCATGGCCTGCAGCACGGCGTAGTCGCCCTGGGCCACGGGCTTTCCGGTCGCCGTCGCGAACTCCTTGGCCTCCGAGGCGCTGAGCTGCACGGCGTAGAAGGTCGAGAGCGGCGCCCACAGGAAGGTCTTACACGCGCCGGGCGGTCCCGCCGAGGCGATCTCGGCCGAGGTCGCTGGCCGCACCGGGCCGGCGCCCGTCGGCGAAATCAGGACGCAAGTCGTCCAGGTGTCGGGCGTGGGGTTGGAAGGGTTGGTGGACCCAGCGGGACCCTGCCATAGCGGCTGAATGGTCAAGCCCGTGGCCTTCACCGTCCCGTAGACCGGCTTCAGCTCTATCCCCCGGATCGGGAAGGGGTTGATCCCGCGCTGCTCGGGTGTCGTGTTCGCGGGCCAGGCGGCGTTCAGCTTCAGAAGGCTGGAGCCGCTGGAATAGTTGTAGGTCCCGCCGGGGCCGGGCTGCGGCGTATCGATGAAGGTGGCCGCCTCCGGGCTGAACTTGGTGGTGACCGTGCTGCTGGAAACGCCCAGGAACGTGGCGCTCTTGAGCGCGCCGCTCTTGAGCGCGGCGTGATGGAACTGGTTCGGCGTCCGGAAGTGGCGGATGGCGCGGGGCTGGGCCAGGCGCGCGGCCAGCGTCGCGGCGCGCGGCCCGCCAGCGGCTTTCAGCGCGGCGGTGCTGCTCGGGAAGACGTCGTCCCCCGTCGCCCAGGTCTCCCAAATCGGCAGTTGTTGGCCGTTGAAGATTTGGCCCGACGGCGCGGCCATGGACTGCCAGAGGCTCCAGGCGTGGCCGCGGATGGCCGTGGTGTCGCCGGCGAGGATCCAGGCGTCGATGATCGCCTGAGGCACGGGGTAGTTGGGCCCCGTCGGCAACGGCACGGGCGTCACCGTCGCCGCCGCGACAAGCGGCTTCGGCTGGGATTTGGAAGCGGCCGCCTTGGCCAGGTAAGCACCGCCGCCCAGCGCGACGGCGACAGCCGTCACGGTAAGACCGATCCTACGCATGTTCGCCCCCTATAGGCCCGGGCGCCTCGCGCCTCGTCCAGAAGAGGAGGCGCTCATCCAATACACCCGTCAAGGGTATATGTGAAAAATGCGCGTTTCGCGGGTATCTCGATGTCGATCCCCGACATGAACGAACTCTGTCAGTCGGGTCGCCGACGCCGTTCAGCTTCACCCTGCCATGGTGTGTCTCACGGGGTTGATGACCCCGGACACATTCCAAGGGACGAAGGAGTTTTCTCATGTTTAGCCAGATGACTTTCAAGAAGACCAAGACCATCACCCTGACCCTCGGCGCCGCCGCCGCGGCGCTGAGCATGAGCGTCGCCCCGCAGGCCAGCGCCGGCGTGACCGGCTGCAAGGCCTCGGGCTCGAAGCAGGAAGTCGGCGCCGTCCTGGGCGGTCTGCTGGGCGGCCTGGCCGGCAACCAGATCGCCGGCAAGGGCGATCGCGGCACGGGCACGGCCATCGGCGCCGTGCTGGGCGCGGGCGCCGGCTCGGCGGTCGGCTGCAACATGCAGAAGGGCGACGCGGCCAAGCAGGTCGGCGGAATCTACAAGTCGGGCGGCTACCGCTACGCCCAGAACGTGGAAGCCGAGCCGCTGGTCAAGGTGGGCCACAAGTATGTCGCCCGCTCGACCCTGAACCTGCGTTCGGCCGCCACGACCCGCGCGCCGCGTCTGGGCGCCGTGAGCTCGGGCGAGACCTTCCAGGCCCTGGGTCGCACCGGCGACGGCAAGTGGATCCTGGTCGGCCAGGACGGCGTCGGCGTCGGCTACGTCTCCAGCGCCTACGTCTACCGCGCCTAACGCGCTCTAGGATCTAGGGTTTTCGGGGCGCGACCGTCCGTCCCTCAAGGCGCGTTCCGAAGAGAGAGCCCGTCCGGCCCCCATGCCGGGCGGGCTTTTTCGCGCCAAAAACCACCGACTTCCCCGGCGAATGCCGGGGCCCAGATCGAGCCCTGAGAGTCCAGGGAGACTTATCGGGCCGTTGGCGAGATCACCCCAGGCGCTCAGGCTGAATCTGGGTCCCGGCATTCGCCGGGAAGGTCGGATGATTGTGGGATCCTCACGTCCGCCAGCGCAGCGTCTGCTCCGTGACCGGGTTGCGGAAGGGACGCCCCTCCAGCCGGCTGCCGGCCCATTCGCGCTTGCACTGGTGGTACCAGCGGGCCTGGGCGTCGGCGTCGCCCACCCACATCAGGGGCGGGTTGTGCTTCAGGCCCGGGGTCTGGCAGTCGACGATCTTGCCGTCCTGGCGCAGGAAGGCGCGGGCCGCGATCCGGATGATCGGATAGAGGGCGACGAAGGCCCAGTGATCCGACCAGATGATCTGGTTCATCCGCGTCTTGCCCGTGTTGATCGGGGTCATGGCCGACAGGGCCAGAACCTGGCGCTTGCCGACCGTCACATGCTCCCAGCGCAGGGCGGGCAGGCGGAAGGTGATCTCGGTCAGCGGCTCGCCGCCCAGGATGGCGTAGGCCTTGGAGTTCCTGGACGGCTCGTGCCGGACCATGGTGAAGCCGGCCTCCGAGGGGCGGAAGGTCTTCTTCTTCTCGTGCTGGCTGGACTTGGTCCGCCACCACCACTGCTGGTGGACGTAGGGGCCATGCGCCGGGTCGATCAGGCCCAGCACCGCGTGGTCGATATGGACGTCGTAGTCCAGGCGGTCGACCAGCTTGGGCTTGCCGCCGACGACGCCGGGAATGGTCGGGGGCGGCTCGGGCGGCGCGGTCGCGCGGCGCGGGTCCGAGGCCATCCAGATCCACACGAGGCCCTGGCTCTCCACGACCGGATAGCGCCGCACGCGGACCTTCGAGATGTCGAACTCGCTGTCCGCCGTCAGGGAGGGGATGGACTTGCAGGCGCCGTCCGACCCGAAGCGCCAGCCGTGATAGGGGCATTCGATGCTGTCGGTCCCGTCGGCCTCGCGATGGACGCGGCCGGCCGAGAGGGCGGCGGCGCGGTGCGGGCAGAGGTCGCCCAGCGCGTAGGCCTCGCCCTTGCGCGTGCGGCCCATCAGAACGGGCTCGCCCAGGAACTCCTGCTTGGCGGTCTTGCCGGGTTTCAGGTCGGGCGACAGGCAGGCCACGTACCAGGCGTCGCGGACGAAGCCCTCGCCGAAGCGGTCGGCGGCGAGCTTGGCTGTACGGGCCAGGATCGGGGCGTCGTCGGCGGGCATCGGCGTTTTCCAGAGAGGGAAGGTCTTATCGCGGACGAATGCGACAATCGTGCTTACGCTTACCGATCAACGGGACGCGGCGGTCTCGACCAGACGCTGATAGAACCGGACCATCCGCTCGACATTGGCGAGCGTCAGGTGCTCGTTCGTGCCGTGGATGATCTTGGTCTCGTCCACCTTCAGCACCAGCGGCTGGAAGCGGTAGACGTCGCTGGCCACCTCGCCCATGTAGCGGCTGTCGGTGCCGGCGGTGACGAGGCCCGGCACGACCGGCGCCTCGCTCTCGTCGCCGGCCAGGCCCGCCAGGATCTTCCAGGCCTCGGAGCTGGTCGAGGACACCGCGGTGGGCTCGTCGGGCGTCTTGGACCAGGACAGCTCGACCGGCAGGCCGCCGACCGCGTCCTTGGCTCGCGCCATCACCGTCGCCGAGGTGTCGCCGGGCGCGATGCGGTAGTTGATCCAGGCCGTGGCGTCCTGGGGCAGGACGTTTTCCTTCGGCGAGCCCTTCAGCATGGTGGGCGCGATGGTCGTGTGCAGCATGGCCGCGCCGGCCGGGCTCTTGGCCGTCACCGCCACCAGCACCGGCGAGAACAGCCAGGTGTTGGCGGCGAACACCTTGACCACCGGCGAGGCGTGCGGAGCGATCGCCTTCAGCATGTCCGCGCCCGGCCCCTGGAATCTCAGCGGGAAGCCGTGGTCGTGGATGGCCTCGATCGCGCGAGCCAGGGTCACGACGCCGCCGCCGTCCTTGGGCGGGGCCGAGGAATGGCCGCCGGTGGCGGGCGCGACGACCTTCATCGTCGCATAGCCCTTCTCGGCCGTGCCGATGATGGCGGCGGGCCTACCGGTCACGGGGTGGTCGGCGACCACCGCCATGCCCTCGTCCAGCACGAACTGGGCCTTGATCCCGCGCGACTTCAGCAGGGCCGCGGCGGCGCGCGCGCCGACCCCGCGCACCTCCTCGTCGTGGCCGCTGACCACGATCACGGTCCGCAGCGGCTTGAAGCCGCCGGCGGCGACCGCCTCCAGCGCCTCGAACAGCGTGACCAAGGAGCCTTTGTCGTCGATCGAGCCCCGGCCCCAGACCGCGCCGCCCTCGATCACGCCGTCGAACGGGGCGTGCTTCCACTGCCCCTCGCTGCCGGGCGTCACGGGGACCACGTCCTGGTGGGCCATCAGCACGATCGGCGGCAGGGCGGGGTTCGAGCCCGTCCAGGTGTAGACCAGGGTATGGTCGGCGACGACCTCGCGGGTCATGACCTTGTGCGCTTGCGGATAGGTCGCCTGCAGCCAGGCGTGCAGCTTGTCCCACTCGGCCGGCTGGTCCTCGGCTCGGTCCTGGTGGCTGACGGTCTGGAAGCGGACAGCCTGGGCCAGGTGGTCGGCGGCCTTGGCCACGTCGACGGGGCGCGAGGCCGCCAGGCGAACCGAGGCCGGATCGGCCTGGGCCGGGGCCTCGAACGTCGCGGTGCGGACGGCGACCACGGCGGCCAACCCCAGCACCAGGCCCACGGCGGTCAAAGCGACCCTGCCACCCCAGCTCATGTTTACGCTCCCCCGCGACCTTCCCCCGAAGATCGTGACGACTGTGCGGTCGGACGCGACCGCTGGCAATTGGGAGAACGCGAAAATTTATCCACAGGGTCGGCCGCGCAAGGGCTTGTATCCCCGTACTTTTCGAGACCGGGCCCCACATAATCAATGGGTTAGACGAAAATACGCGTTTTCTACGCACGGTGTCCGGGGCGGCCTCAAACTCGGGGCATGAGCCAAGTCCAAGCCCAAACCTGGTGCGACCGCCTGCAAGCCAAGCTGATGGCCGCCCTCGACGCCGCCTGGGAGACGATCGCGACCAGCGACGATCCCGTCCTGATCAAGCAGGCCCGCGAAAGGGCCAAGGCCTGCGGCGAGTTCGCCGCCCAGGCCCGCAAGATCGCCGCCATGAGCCCAAGGCCAAGACCCGCGCGGCCTTCGAACGCCGCGCCGCTCGCCTTTCCGTCCCTGGAAAGCGCGTCCGAGCCGCGTCCGGTTCGGGGTCTTGATCGCCTGAAGGGCGGCTCGCGCGGGCGATTGTAGGCGCCGGCTCTCCACCCGGGCGGATATGCGGATATAGGGTCGCGCTCGTGACGCGCGGTCGCGACCCCATGCCGCTCCAGCGGGTCTCTATAAAATCCTAGAACACGAACTCGGCCACGCCGGGCGGGGCGTTCTGGGCCACGTTGACCAGTTGCTCCTGGCTCCAGGCGCTCGCGTCGCGCACGCGCAGCACCGAGGTCTGGTTCATCTGACCGATGATCCCGGCGAGCTCGGCGGGATCGTAGTCATTGGCCGAGATTTCGAAACCGCCGCCGGCCCTCAGAATGGCGGTTAGATCTTCGATGGACTTTGGCATGAGCTAGCCTCCGTCTCGCGATTCCGGGTTCCAGCCCCCTATGAGCCCCCGGGCGAGGCGTGGCGAACTTGCCAGTCGGAGTTGAGTATTTCGTAAAGGCGCTCGGTGTGGCGCTCTAGGCGTAGCCGAGCAGAGCCCGCAGCCCCGGCGCGTGGAAGTCGACGACACGCTTGTGGGTGTCCGAAAGCGTTGTCGGCATCTCCGCGGTGACCTTCAGGTTGTCTCGCGCCGTACGGCTCTGCCGGGGGTCGGCGCCGGCCTCGACGCGTTCGCGCCAGTCCGTCGGAAGCTCCAGCCCGCAGTCCGCCAGCAGGCGCGAGAAGAAGATCTCGGCGCGCTTCGATCCCAGGTCCTTGAGATTGTCGACGATGTCCTCGTAGCGGACGATCACCGCCTTGGAGCCCATCCAGGCGACGGCGTTCATCGTGAAGATGTCCCTAAGGTCCGGGACGCGTCCGTGCGCCCCCAGGATCATCATCATGATGACGTCCTCGACCGTCGCGCCGCCGTGCTTGATGTGGTCGAGATTGCCCTGGAATTCGTCGGACAAATAGAACCGCGCCCGCGCCAGGACCCAGTCGTACGGGTCGCGCACCAGGACGATGTGCCGGACATCGCGGACGGCTACCGCCGCCTCGTCGGAAAACAGCAGATGGCCCCAGCTGATCATCGGCTGGTCGGGCTGGAAGGCGTCGCGGCTGCGCGTCAGCAGGGCGTGCTGGATGTACTCGCGCCGCCAGTGCTGCTCGGGCGCGACGAACATCCGCATGATGTTCCGGATCAGGTGCGTACCGGCCTTGGGCACGCTGTTGAGGAAGACCGGCTGGGCCAGCCGGGCGCGCTCGAAGCGCTCGCCGACGGCGTCGAGGTTGTCGGGCTTGCCGCGAATGATGGCGTTCACGCTTGAAAGGCCTCGGGTCTAGGTGATCCGGACAGAAAAACGGCGGCGGATCGCTCCGCCGCCGTGATCTTAGTGGATCGTGGCGCGCTTAGAAGTGCGCCCGGATGCTCACGAACACGCGCCGGCCCAGATAGTCGTACTGGGACGACTGAACCGAGGTCCCGATCGTGTCGTAATCGCCCTGACTGAGGGTGACGGCCGGCGGATGCTCGTCGAACAGGTTCGAGACGCCGCCCGTGATCGACCAGTCCTCGAGGTCGCGCCGCAGCGACACGTTGTGGTACGCGGTGAACTCGGTGTGGATCTTGTAGAACGTGGTGCCGGCGGTGTTGCGGTCGAGCTCCGTCTCGGCGTCCGAGGCCTTGCCGATCATGTCGACGCCCCAGAAGCCGGTCCAATCGCCCTTCTGGAAGCTGATGTTCAGCTGGCCGGTCCAGTCGGGGTCGCCGACGAAGCCGTTCTGATCCTCGACCGTGTCCCCGAACTTGGTCTCGGTGTCCTTGAGCTGCCAGGTCGATTGCAGCTCGGTCACCATCTTGATGCCCCAGGGCAGATCCTGGCCGTAACGGACCGTCAGGTCGATGCCGCGGTTAACCTGCTCGGCGACGTTGATGTAGTTGTTGGTGATGTTGGTGATCAGGTGCGAGCCTGGATTCCGCGTGAACAGCCCGCACAGCTTGTCGCTCGGGAAGTTCAGGGAGTTCAGGCACTCCTTGACGATCGTCGCCGCGCCCAACTGGGTGACTTCGTTCTTCACGTTGATGTCGAAGTAGTCGACGGCCAGTTGGAGGTCGGCGAACTTCGGCGTCCAGATGAACCCGTAGGTCTTGGCCAGCGACGTTTCGGCGACCAGGTTGCCCTTGCCGCCCGACGAGACGACCGTGACGCTGGCGCCGGCGCCCGTATAGGTGTCCGGAACGCCCGACGCGCGGCAGTTGTCGGCGACGCGCTGGGTGATGTTGCCCTGGGCGAGGTTCTGGCCCCAGCGGATGCAGGGATCGACCGAGCGCTGGTTCACGAACGCCGTCTGGGCGTTCTTGTACAGCTCGAACAGCGCGGGGGCGCGGAACGAGGTGCCGCGCGTGGCGCGCAGGCGCACGGACGGGACGATCTGCCAGTTCAGGCCGATCTTGTAGGTGTCGTCCTCGCCATAGGAGTTGACCTTGGTGTGGCGACCCGACAGCGACAGCTCGACGTTCTTGGCCAGGAACACGTCCCGGAAGATCGGGATGCTGAGTTCGCCGTACACTTCGCGCGCCAGGTCGTCGCCCTTGGTGATGCCAGCGACCGACGAGTTCCAGATGTTGCCGGCCAGGGTGATCGGGCCGGGTGTGTCGTTGATCGAGTCCTTGCGGTAGTGGAAGCCCAAGGCCATGCCCACGTCGCCGGCGGGCAGCTTGAACAGGTTACCCGAGACCGAGCCTTCGAAGACCAGCTGCTTGTAGATGGTCTTGCCGGTCTCGGTGTCGAACAGGAACGCTTCCTCCTCGGGCGTGTACTTGCCGGCCAGGAAGTCGGGCGACACCCAGGCGACGTCGACGCACTGCTTCTTGCTGATCGGCGTCACCGTGCCGACGCAGGAGCCGGTCCGGAAGGCGTTGCTCTCGACGGAGTCGTTCAGGATCACGTCCTGCGAGTAGAGGCCCTTGCTGTGGCTGTACTGGGCGAAGACGTCCCAGTCCCAGCCCTTCAGGAAGTCGATCCCGCCGAAGTCGCCGCGCAGGCCGCCGACATAGCGCTGGTAGTCGACGCGCTGACCGTCGCGGGCGTGGTTGGTGACCGGGGTCGGCGACAGGATGTAGTCGCCGCTGAAGCCCACGCTGAACGGGTCGGCGCCGGTGTTTTCGCCGCCTGTCTCGGTATAGAAGTAGCTCCAGAACTGGCGATAGCCGTGGGTCTTGGTGGCGCGGCGGTTCAGCAGCGCTTCGCCATAGGCCTCGATGCTGTCGTTGATCTTGAAGGCGCCTTGGGCGAACACCGTGTTGCGCTCGGTGCGCGGGCTCAGCGACGTCGCCAGGTTGAAGGGGCTGTTGAAGTCCAGCACCCCGCGGTCCGGCGCGGACGGGTCGTCGCTATAGCCGACCACATAGAAGCCCGCCGGCGCGCCAGGATAGCCGCCGCCCGCCGGGGTCGGCGGGATCAGGCCGGCGATCTTGCCGGTGTAGTCGTACTGCAGCTTGCCGGCCAAGCCCGAGAAGGTCGCGTCGTACAGCCAGATCTGATCGTACAGCAGATCCTGGCACTGGATCTTGCCGGTGCGCGGATCGATCGTGTCCTTCCGCTTGCCGTTGGAGTCGGTGATGTACTGGCGGCCGCAGCTGGTGTAGCTGCGTTGGCCGCGCGTCTGCTCGGCCTTCTTGAAGTACTCGTACGACAGGCTGAAGAAGCCGCGATCGAAGGTCTTGGCGAAGCTGGCGCTGGCCGAGTATTGCTCGCCGCCGTGCTTCTGAGGCTGGCTGTAGAACATCGAGGCGTCGATGCCGTCGGTGTTGCGCTTGGTGATGATGTTCACCACGCCGGCCACGGCGTCCGAGCCGTAGATCGAGGAGGCGCCGTCCTTCAGGATGTCGACGTGGTCGATCACCGACAGCGGCAGAACGTTGAGGTCGAAGGCCGAGACGCCGCCGCGCGTGCCGGCGGGACCGGCGCGCCGGCCGTTCAGCAGGACGAGGGTGCGGTTGGGACCCAGGCCGCGCAGCGAGACGGTCTCGGACCCCGGCCCGCCGTCCGTCACGAAGGCGCTGGAGATGTCCGACGTCACCTGCGGCGAACCCGACGCGATCGTCGACGACTGCAGGAGGCCTGTCGCGGAGGCGATGCCCCTCAGCTGGCCCTGTTCGGCGGAGATGACCTGGATCGGATCGGGGCTATTGAACGCCGAGCGCTTGATCCGTGAGCCGGTGACGACCACGGCCTCGACCTCGGCGTTGTCGGACGGTTGGGCCGTCTCCTGCGTGGTCGTCTGGGCCAGGGCTGGCGCGGCCGCCCCGACGGCCAGGCCCGCGATGATGGTCGAGGCCAAGAGATGTTTGCGCTGGGTGAGCATACGGAAAACTCGCCTTTGATTTCTGGGTCTAGCGGCAAGTTTCCCCGTCAAACGTCCCCTAACGCGCGACGCCCCACCGCTGGTCGAGCCAACGCGCTTCGTCACGGCAATGCAATATTTACGACAAGAAAACGTCTGTTTTTGATCGCCTGTGACATCTTCCGCGCAGTTTCGCCCAACATTCGGCCGCGGTCGTGGTGACGCTTGAGCCCCCCGGGCGCGGGCCAAGCGGACGCGGGGCCAGAAACGTCGCCGCTGGGCGGCGACAATTCATGCCTTCGAAGCGATGTTTCCTGGCGGCGGCGGGCTTGGAGCCGGCGCGGGTCAGAGCCCGTCGCTCAGCTCGCGAACTTCCTCGACCGTGCGAAGGCCGGGGCGCTGGGCGCAGACCAGCACGGCCATGTTGCCGGGCAGGTGCTTGTTGGCCAGCATCTTCTCGTGGGCCGCCGGGATCTGGTCCCAGGGGAAGACCTCCGACAGGCACGGGTCGACGCGGCGGTCGATGACCAGCTGGTTGGCGGCGCTGGCCTGCATCAGGTTGGCGAAGTGGGACCCTTGCACGCGCTTTTGGCGCATCCACAGGAAGCGGGCGTCCATGGTCAGGTTGAAGCCGCTGGTGCCCGCACAGATCACGACCATGCCGCCGCGCTTGACCAGGAACACCGACACCGGAAACGTCTGCTCGCCGGGGTGCTCGAAGACCATGTCGACGTCGCGATTGCCGGTGATCTGCCAGATCGCCTTACCGAACTTGCGGCTTTCCTTCATGTAGTCGTTGAACTCGGGGCCGTTGACCTTCGGCAGCTGGCCCCAGCAGTTGAAGTCGCCCCGGTTCAGCACCGCCTTGGCGCCCATCGACAGCACGAACTCGCGCTTGTCCTCGCTAGAGACCACGCCGATGGCGTTGGCGCCGGCGACGGCGGCCAGCTGGGTGGCGAAGACGCCCAGGCCCCCGGACGCGCCCCAGACCAGGACGTTCTGGCCGGGCTTCAGCTCATGCGGCTTGTGGCCGAACAGCATGCGGTAGGCGGTGGCCAGGGTCAGGGTGTAGCAGGCGGCCTCTTCCCAGGTCAGGTGCTTGGGGCGTGGCAGCAGTTGGCGCGACTGCACCCGGCAGAACTGGGCGAAGCTGCCGTCCGGCGTCTCGTAGCCCCAGATGCGTTGGCTGGGCGAGAACATCGGGTCGCCGCCGTTGCACTCCTCGTCGTCGCCGTCGTCCTGATTGCAGTGGATGACGACCTCGTCGCCCAGCTTCCACCGCTTCACCTTGGCGCCGACCTTCCAGACGATGCCCGAGGCGTCCGATCCGGCGATGTGGAAGGGCTGCTTGTGGCCGTCCAGCGGGCTGATCGGCTCGCCGAGCGCGGCCCAGACGCCGTTGTAGTTGACGCCCGCCGCCATCACGAGGACCAGCACCTCGTCCTCGCCGATCTCCCAGGTGGGGACCACCTCGACCTGCATGGCCGTGGAGGGCGGGCCGTGGCGTTCCTTGCGGATGCTCCAGGCGTACATGGTTTTCGGCACGTGGAAGGCCGGCGGGATCTCACCGATCTCGTACAGGTCCTTCAGCTCGGTCTTCGCCAGCGTCTGCGTCGTCATCTCACTCCCCGTTCCTTCCGCGTTGCAACAACGCGTGAAGGCCAAACTCGGCTGCGCGCCCGGCGGGTGGAGGCGCGAAAAACACCTCCCCTTCGGGTCATTTTTGGCTTCCAGGCGCAAAAATCGCCCCGGAAGACCCCTACGCTGAGACAGATGTTTGAAACTGGCAAGTGGAATCTTGTTGCGGCGCAACATCGGTATCGCGGGCGCCGCGAGGGGAAGGTTGCGGCGGGCGCGGCGGCGGGTCACGGTGGCGGCCGATGATCCATCTGTCCCATCCCGAACCTTCGATCGCCCTCGTCGAACTGGACGTCGCGCCGGCCAATGTCCTGGCTCTCTCCGAGCGCGCGCGGCTGCTGGACGCCTTCGCCGCGATCGAAGCCGATCCAGCCGTCCGGGCGGTGGTGATGACCGGCCGCAACGGCGCCTTCTGCACCGGCGACGACCTCGCCGAGG
>ERZ1034427.242-NODE-242-length-11723-cov-2.694721_pt1 | contig 11723 bp, 9 predicted proteins | sample MGYA00520607_ERZ1034427 | MGnify/ENA primary metagenome ERZ1034427 (study PRJEB33736, sample SAMEA104288489) | Azolla caroliniana | place: Brazil | collected 1987 | study: EMG produced TPA metagenomics assembly of the PRJEB19522 data set (Is there foul play in the... | reverse complement strand
TCCTGGGATTGACCCCCGAGGGCGAGCCACGCCAGGCTCGCCAAATGAACCGCACCGCGATCGCCCGTCATCTTCGCCAACGCCAGACCTTCGCCGAGAAGGCGCTCTGGACGCTGGTCCGCAATCGTCGCCTCGGCGGCTTCAAGTTCCTGAGGCAGGCGGTCATCGACCGCTACGTCGTCGATTTCGTCTGCCAGTCCGCCAAGGTCATCGTAGAGCTGGATGGCCTAGTTCACGAGGGGCGGGAAGAGCAGGACGCCGAGCGGACGCGGATACTTGAGCTTTGCGGTTATCTCGTGCTGAGGTTTCGCAACGAGCAGGTCTTGGCCGATCCGGGCGGGACCATGGATGAAATCCTGGCCGTGTTGCGCATAGGGAGGGCTTGACCACTCACCCTCCCATCCCGGCTTTGCCGGGACGGGCCCCTCCCTCTCTCAAAGAGAGAGGGAATCTCTATTCGGTCCGCTCTTCTCATGCCACCAATCCCCCATGTTCAAGCTTCCCCCGCTCAAGCCTGATTCCGACCAGATGCTGCATCTCGACGCCCTGCGGATCGTGGGGGCGGTGATGATCGTGGTGTTCCACTTCAACCGGTTCATCAATCTGGACGGCCGCTGGCAGTGGGCGGACGATACGATCAAGACGTTCAGCCTGATCGTCGACCTGTTCTTCCTGATCTCCGGCTATGTGATGGCGGCGATCTATACCGGGCGGCTGACCACCTTCGCCAAGTACCGGGACTTCCTGCAAAAGCGCGTGGCGCGGCTGGGGCCGCTGCACTGGCTGACCATGCTGGTGTTCATCGCCGTGGCCGCCGCCGGCGCCGTCGGCTGGATCCAGGACAGCGATCCGCGCCGCTACGACGTCGCCTGCATCGTTCCCAACATCGTCTTCGTCCACGCCTGGGGCGTCTGCCATTCCCAGACCTGGAACTTCGTCAGCTGGGCCATCAGCGCCGAGATGGGCATGTATGTCGCCCTGCCGCTGATCTTCCTGCTGACCGCCCGGGGGCCCTGGGTCACCCTGGCCGTGGCGCTGCTGTCGATCGTGGTCATGCTTGAGACCCCGCACGGCGACCGGCCGTTCCACCAGTGGACCTGGGACTATGGCGTGCTGCGGGCGATCCCCGGCTTCCTGATCGGCATGGCGGCCTTCCAGCTGCGAGGACCACTGGCGAAGATCCCGCGCCCGAACCTTTTGATGTGGCTGCTGCTGGGCGCCTATCTGGTCGCCTCGTGGGCGGGGACGCCGCGCACGGTCCTGCTGTTCGTCGTCTACGCCATCGGCCTGCTGGGTGTGGCGGCCGACGCCAAGGGCGTGCAGGGTGGCGTCAGCCAACGCCTGGCGCCGTGGGCGCAACTGTCGTTCAGCCTGTACTTGCTGCACCCCATCGCCCTGAAGATGGGCCTGGCCTGGGTGGGCCTGGGGATGTGGAACCTGAACGGGGACCTGATGCGCCTCTGGGTCCTGTTCTGGGTCGTGGCCCTGTTCCCGATCGCCTATCTGTCGTTGGTGTTTTTCGAGCGCCCGGCGCGGGACGCCCTGGCTAATTTCGGGAAACGCGAGAAGCCCCCTCTCTCCTAGAGAGAGGGTTGGGGTGAGAGGTTACGAGGTTCGACGGCGGGCCACTGTAACCTCTCACCCTCCCACCGCTACGCGGCGGGCCCCTCCCTCTCTCTAAGAGAGAGGGTTTCCCGAAATCCCATCCACCCACGCCGGCAGCTCGCTGATGCTCCCCAGCTCCACATACCGCGCGTGGCCCACCGGCGCGTCCGCCGCCTCGTGCGACCAGACCAGCGGATACGGGATTAAGGCGCCCCAGCAGCCGGCCTCAAGCGCCGGCAGGATGTCGGACTTCATCGAGTTGCCGGCCATGACCGCCTGTTCGGCGCCCGTGCCATAGCGATCGAACACCCGGCGGTAGGTCCCGGCGTCCTTTTCGGACACGATCTCGACGGCCACGAAATAGTCGCCCAGGCCCGAGGAGGCCAGCTTCTGCTCCTGGTGCAGGAGGTCGCCCTTGGTGATCAGGATCAGGCGGTAGCGGTCCGACAGCGCGGCCAGGGCGTTCTCGACGCCGGGCAACGGCTCGATCGGCTCGGTCAGCATCTCGCGGCCGACGGCCAGGATCTCGCGGATCACGCGGGTGTCGACGCGGCCGTCGGTGACCTCCAGCGCCGTCTCGATCATCGACAGGGTGAAGCCCTTGGCGCCGTAGCCATAGACCCGCAGATTGCGCTTCTCGACGGCTGTCAGCTGGGCCTCGATCTTCTCGGGGTCGCCGTGCTCGGACAGCAGGTCGAGAAAGCGCTGGTGCGAGAGCCGGAACAGGCTTTCGCAGTGCCAGAGGGTGTCGTCGGCGTCGACGCCGACGGTGGTGATGCTCGTCATGAGGCGGGATTTAGCATCGCCGAACGCGGGACGCACCCGCCAGCGGATCTCAGAAGGTCAGAACCGCGAAGACCACCAGGCTGACCGGCACGGCCGCCGACAGCACCATGCCCACCAGGGCCTCTCCCAGCGCGAAGAGCACGCGGGTGGCCGAGAAGAGCTCGTGAGGCGGGGTGGGGATCATCGGGTTGGCGCTCCTTTGAGGAGGACGTAGCCCGATCCTGGTTAAGGTTCCGATAGCCGCCCTCCTCGCGGGGCCGCGACAGATTGTCCGCGTCGACCGCCCGCCGCCCAAAAAGAAAAGGCCCGGCGCGAGGCCGGGCCAAGATGGTCGGGGGAGGAAGCGCGGTCCGGATCCCGAAGGACCCGGACCGTAGGTCGACGAGCCTAGAAGCTCATCCGCATGCCGACCACGTACTGGCGGCCGGGCTTGTAGTAGGTGAACGTCGCGTTGTCGTACTGGAAGTGCGAACGCAGCGCCTCGTTGGTCAGGTTGGTGACGTTGAAGGTCAGCTGCGGCGCGTTCTTCAGGCCGAAGATCTTCTCGAGGTCGTAGCTCGAGGAGAAGTCGGTCTGCTTGTACGTGTCCGAGAACAGGGCGGCTTGCGTCACGCCGTTCTGGTTGGCGCCGCTGGACTGCGAGCCCTTCCGGTACACGTGGCTCAAACGCAGGCTGATCCCGTTGTGCTCGTAGTAGCCCGTCAGGTTGTAGGTGTACTTGGCCACGCCGTAGGCGATCGCCGGACCGTTGCTGGTCTGGTCGACGATGGTCGCGTTGGCGTTGAAGCCCAGGCCCTCGACGCCGAAGCGGCTGGTCACGAAGTCCAGCGGTTGGACCCACTGGAATTCCAGGCCGTTGATCGTGAGCTTGTTGGGCACGTTGATCTGCGACTGGATCTGAACCTGCGCCTGGGTCGGGCCGCCACGCGAGTTGATGGCCGTCTTCTGGGTGTCGTTCAGGGTGTCGTAGGTGATGCCGTACTGGGCCAGGTACGAGAACGGCTGGGTCACGACGTTGTTGGTCGTGAAGCCGGTCAGCGACTTGCGGAACGCGTTGACCGCGATCACGCCTTCCTGGCCAGTGTAGAGCTCGAAGCCCAGGTCGATGTTCTTCGAGAAGTACGGCTTCAGGGCCGAGTTGCCGATCGTGGCCTGGTCGGCCGACGGGGCGCCGAAGCTGACGCCCGGCAGCTGGGCGGCCGGATCCGGACGGGTCATCGTTTCCGAGACCGCGACGCGGGCCACGGCGTGCTCGCCGATGTCATAGGCGATGTTCGCGGCCGGCAACCACTTCGAATAGGTGTTCTCGGTGTAGACGAAGTTGGTGATGTTCGGATAGCGCGAGCCGTCCGGCAGCTGCGCGCCGCCCGGCAGGGTGTTGCGCGGATCCGCCAGCGAAACGCGGCCGCCGATCGTCTGCTTGGTGTGCACGTAGCGGATACCGACGTTGTAACGCAGGTCGCTGTCCAGGACCTGGGTGACGCCGTTCAGCTCGGTGTAGGCCGCGCTGTTCTTCTCGTTGATGTAGCCGCCGCTGGCGCCGGTGTTCGAACCGCCGCTTTCGACATAGGCGTCATGCAGCTTGTCGTAGCCGGTGGCCTTCTTGACCGCTTCCCAGTCGACCGTGACGAAGCCGGCCGGGCCGGGCTTCAGGTAGTTGGCCAGGCTGGTGGTCGGGATCAGCGAGCCGCCATAGGTCAGCGTGCCCGACTGGCCCGCCGTGGAGCCCGTGCCGTAGCCCGGATAGGTCGGATAGCCGGCCGGGGCGGCGCCCGGCTGGTTCAGGCCTTGGCAGGGAGGCTGGCCGTTCGGCGACGGCAGGTTGATGCTCGGGTTGTTGCCGCAGGTCGCGTTCTGCCACGGCGTGGTGTTGTCGTAGCCGCGGATGGTGCGCGAGACGTCGTCGTAGTTGCCGCCGAACTTCAGGTTCAGCTTCTCGTCGCCCCAGGTGACCACGGCGCGCGCGCCCTTGGTCTCGTACCAGCGCTTCTCGTCCTGCATGTTCAGGCGACCGCCGGTCCAGACGAAGTTGGCCGGGTTGTTCAGGTCGACGCTGCTCTTGATCGTCGGCGGGCCCGAAGGATTGTAGGTGTAGTCAACCGTCGTGCCGACGCCCAACGCGGTCACCGGACCGAAGGTCGGGCTTTCGCGGTGGAAGTTGCTCTTGGTGTAGTTGGCCTGGGCCTCGACCTTCAGGTTGTCGCTGATGCGCCATTCGCCGCCCGGATTGACGCCCCACAGCTCGGTCTTCTCGATGTAGGGACGGAATTCCAGGAAGAACTGCGAGTTGGCGTAGGTGCCCTGCGTGACCGTGCAACCCGTCGAGCAGTCGGTCTTGTCGTACTTGGTGTTCGTCGGGATGATCGCGCCGTTGCGAACGATCCAGGCGATGTCCTCGCGCAGCAGATCGTTCTTCTTATAGCCGTACATCCCGTCGATGTAGAAGCTCATGTCGTCGTTCGGACGCCACTCGAGGCTGCCGACCATGTTGATCCGGTCGCGGCGGCCGTACTCGGCCGACGGACGGCCCAGGCGGGGCAGCAGGCCGTTGTCGATCTGCTGGATGGTCGCGCCGGGGTTCCTGGACAGCAGGAAGTCGCGGTCGATGACCGTGCCGGCCACCAGGCCGCCGCCGGCGCCGACCGGCACCGTGGCCGGGATCGTCCAGTTGCCGCCGCCCGTGGCGTTACAGCCGCTGGTCGCGCCGCACTGGGCGGCCGACAGGTTCGGGTTGGTAAAGCCGATGGTCTCGTAGCCGCGCGTGTCGGTGTGCAGGCGCTGGCCCGAAACCCCGAACAGGACGCCGAAGTTGTCCCAGGTCTTGCTGGCGATCAGCGAGCCCTTGCCGCCCAGCTTGGCGCCGTCGGGCTTCACGCCCTGGACGTTCATGGTCAGGTGCTGGCCGGGACGGTCGAACGGACGCGCCGAGCGCATGTCGATGTTACCCGCCGCGCCGCCTTCCAGCAGGCTGGCCGAGTAGCTCTTGTTCACCGTCAGCTTGGTGAAGAGGTCGGTCGGGAAGAACGACAGGTCGACCGAGCGGTCGGTGCCCTGCGCGTCGGTCGCGCCCGACGAGGCCACGGCGATCGAGGCGCCGTTCAGCGTCACGTTGGTGAAGTTCGAGCCCAGGCCGCGGATGGCGACGTTCGTGCCTTCGCCGGTGATGTCACGCGTGATGGTGATGCCGGGGATGCGGTTGAACGACTCGGCGATGTTGGAGTCGGGGAACTTGCCGATGTCCTCGGCGAAGATCGCGTCGGCGAAGCCGGTGGTTTCGCGCTTGGCGACGGTCGATTGCGCCAGGCTCTTACGGTAGCCGGTGACGACGATTTCCTCGACGGCGCTCTCGTCGGCGGCGGCGGCCGGAGCCGGGGCCGGCGCGGTCTGCGCTTGGGCGGCCTGACCGATAATCAAAGTGGTCAGGCAGGTCGCGCCGACCAGAGCCAGACGACGGGCGGAACGGTTTTGTGGAGTAGTCCGCATGTTTCTCCCCCTAAGGTTGGCGCATCGGCGCCAGTTCATTGTTCGCCGCGACCCGCCGACTCTTTTTAGAGTCTGACGCCCCGCCCGAAGGCAGTGGTAGCGGTCACACTGGAAGGGTTACGAGGTATGTCCTCGTGTGTCAACGTGGTCAGACCTCGTTGTCGGGGGACTGTCGGACCTTTGGTTGGCCACTGCGGCGCCGGCGCCACGGTGCTTGGTTAGGGGAAAATGAATCCCTCTCTCGTCGAGAGAGGGAGGGGCCCGCGCCGTTAGGCGTGGGAGGGTGAGTGGTTTCACCTTTGCCGGAGAGGACGGTGACGAGATACTCGCAATCACCTTTCCGCCGACCTCCCCGGCGAATGCCGGGGCCCAGATTCATCTCGAGCGGTTGGGGCGTTCGCGACCGGATGCCCGAACAGTAGCGCGAGCTCTCGGGGGCTCGATCGGGACCCCGGCATTCGCCGGGGAGGTCGGAGACATGTTTGGTCGAAACCAAACCCTTACAGCTGGAACGCGAGGGATCTCTAAACCCACCCCGTCGGCCGCTCGGGCTCGCGCCTCGGCGTCTGGACCGTCGCCGGCCGATGCGCTTTCACCACCCGCCGCAGAGAGGCCGGGAAGCGGTGCAACTGGACCTCTGGCCGGATCGGCCTGACGACCAGGCCGCCGCCGCAGTCGGGGCAGGTCTCGTCGAAGCGCAGTTCGGCGCAATCGGCGCAGAAGGTGTGCTCGAAGGTGCAGATTCGCGCCTCCGGACTGGCCGGCGGCAGATCGCGATCGCAGCACTCGCAATTGGGACGCAACTCGAGCATGGGCCGTCCTCCCGTGTCCGTCGCGCTTCGATGTCTGGAAGCCCATAACTATAAGGTGTTTTTCCGCCCTCGCGCGAGGGCGCGCGTTCATCGATCACGGGAATGTGGAAGCAAGCGAAATGTGCGTGATGATGAGGGGTTGACCCCCTCCCCCATACCCCCTAGACACCGCGCCGTTTGTCCAGCGGGCGGGGTGCACCTCGGCCCGCTTTTTTGCAAAAATGAACCCCTCAACCGCGTCCAGGAGCGCTCAACGGAATGTCCCAAGACCTTCTCCCCGGCGTTACCGGCGTACTGGCCCTGGCCGATGGCACGATCCTGCAAGGCGTGGGCTGCGGCGCGGTCGGCGACGCGGTCGGCGAGGTGTGCTTCAACACCGCCATGACCGGCTATCAGGAGATCCTGACGGACCCGTCCTACATGGCCCAGATCGTGGCCTTCACCTTCCCGCACGTGGGCAATGTCGGCGCCAACGTCGAGGACGTCGAGCAGATCACCGGCGTGGCCGAGACCGCCGCCCGCGGCGCCCTGTTCCGCGACGTCCCGACCGAGCAGGCCAACTGGCGCGCCGGCGGCGACTTCGACTCCTGGATGAAGAACCGGGGCGTGATCGGCCTGGCCGGCGTCGACACCCGCGCCCTGACCCGCAAGATCCGCGAGACCGGCATGCCGCACGGCGTCATCGCCCACTCGCCCGAGGGCAAGTTCGACCTCGAGGCGCTGGTCGCCAAGGCCAAGGCCTGGGCCGGCCTCGAAGGCCTGGACCTGGCCAAGGACGCCTCGACCACCCAGACCTTCACCTGGGACGAGGGCCTGTGGTCGTGGCCGGAAGGCTACGCCAAGCTGGACAAGCCCAAGTACGAAGTGGTCGTCATCGACTACGGCGTGAAGCGCAACATCCTGCGGGCCCTGGCCCATGTCGGCGCCCGCGCCACGGTGGTGCCGGCCTCGACCTCGGCCGAGGACATCCTGGCCCGCAACCCGGACGGCGTGCTGCTGAGCAACGGCCCCGGCGACCCGGCGGCGACCGGCCAATACGCGGTGCCGGAGATCCAGAAGCTGGTGGAAAGCGGCAAGCCGGTGTTCGGCATCTGCCTGGGCCACCAGATGCTGGCCCTGGCCCTGGGCGCCAAGACCGTCAAGATGGAGCAGGGCCACCATGGGGCCAACCACCCCGTGAAGGACCTGACGACCGGCAAGGTCGAGATCGTCTCGATGAACCACGGCTTCACGGTGGACAGCGCCTCGCTGCCGGCTCCGGTGCAAGAGACCCACGTCTCGCTGTTCGACGGCACCAACGCCGGCATCCAACTGGCCGACAAGCCGGTCTTCTCGGTCCAGCACCACCCGGAAGCCTCGCCGGGCCCGACCGACAGCCTGTATCTGTTCGAGCGCTTCGCGGGCCTGATGGACAAGGCGAAGTAGCGATCAAATCCCTCTCTCTTTGAGAGAGGGAGGGGCCCGCCGCCATAGGCGGTGGGAGGGTGAGAGGTTTCACCGCCAACCGGCGCGAACCCTCGCCTTGGAATCGTGATTTCGCTTTTCTGGAAGTCCGCCCGAGTTTCTTCCGGGGAGAGGGTCACCTCTCACCCTCCCATCGCCGCGCGATGGGCCCCGCCCTCTCTCCATGAAAGAGGGATTCATATCGGGCGGCCCCGTTAGGGGCCGCCTCCCGCAAACATAGGGGGCGCTGCGGGAGGCGGCGGCCAAGCGCCCTCGGCAAAAGGGGGCGCGCTTCGGGCGCTTGGCTGCGGGTAGAATCCGGCGCTCTTCCGGCGAACCGGGAAGCGCGAGACCCAAACGCGTGAGCGGGGGCCTTAAGCCTTGATGTTCAGCAGCGCGCCGGTCATCTGGTCGGCGGTCTGAACGACCTTGGCGTTGGCCTTGAAATCGTATTGAGCGCTGATCTGCTCGACACGTTCCTCGGCGTAGTCCACGTCCTTCAGTTCCTCGACCTTCTCGGCGCGCGCGTCGTAAGACGCGACCCGCTGAGCGCTGGCCGTCAGACGGTCGGCGGCGGCGGTCATGCCGGCGGCGGCGATAGCGAGAGCCTGCATAAGGCGTCCTCCGTTCTCGACGCGAGTTATCCGGGCGGTTGGGTTAAGCGGTCGCAACCAAAGATGGTAAAATTTACCGTTTGGTCACCTTTTTTAGCACGAATTAACCATGAAATAGGTTTCCAGCCCCACTTCCGCTCGGGTGGAATCCTCCCCTCGCCGCAGGGTAGCGGACAATAACCCGGCGATCGGGACCCCGCCGCTGGCGTCGATGGCGCCGTTTGGGGCCTTCCTGGGCAAGATCGCGCCGAAGATTACAAAACGTTCAGACAGCCGCGCTCGACAAGCCGTCATCGTCCCGACATGGTTCGCGGCCGTTTTTCGATAACCGTTTGGACGTGACGAAGGCCCGATCACGTCCCGAGGAGCCTCCCGAGAATGTCGTTCACGCGTCGCGCCGCGCTCGCCAGCGCCGCCCTGCTGATGGTCGTCCAGCCGGCCCTCGCGGCCACTCCGGCCAAACCCGTCGCCGCCGCCCAGAAGAAAGCTCCGACCGGTTCGGACTTCGTCCCCTCGCCCGAGGCGATCAAGGCGCACATGAGCTTCCTGGCCGACGACGCCATGGAAGGCCGCGAGGCCGGCACGCGCGGCTATGACATCGCCGCCAACTACGTCGCCGCTCAATACGCCCTGCTGGGCGTCAAGCCGGCGGGCGACAAGGGGACCTATCTGCAGCGCGTGCCGCTGCTGGCCTTCCGTCCGGCGGGCGAGGGTGCGCTAACGCTGACCGGGGCCGACGGCGCGGCGGTCGCCCTGAAGTACGGCGAGGACTATCTGCCGAACGCCCAGGCCCAGGCCGCCGATCTGTCGGTCGAGGCCCCGCTGGTCTTCGTCGGCTACGGCGTCGTCGACGCCACGCGCGGCCGCGACGACTACGCGGGCCTGGACGTGAAGGGCAAGATCGTCGTCATGCTGAGCGGCGCTCCCTCCTCGATCCAGACCGAGGAGCGCGCTCACCTCTCCAGCCCCAACACCAAGCGGACCGAGGCCGCCAAGCGCGGCGCGATCGGCGTCCTGACCATCCCCACCACCAGCGGCGAGAAGCGCCGTCCGTTCGCCCGCGGCCTGGCGGGCATGAAGGAATGGCGGGTGACCTGGCGCGACGCCCAGGACGTCGGCGCCATCCGCGCGCCGGGCGCCCCGGCCCTGGCCCAGATCAGCCTGGCCGGCGCGGCCAAGCTGTTCGCCGGCGCGCCGACCACCCTCGACGCGGTGCTCGCCGAGGCCGAGACGCCGCAAGGCGCGGTCAAGGGCTTCCCGCTGGCCAGCAAGGCCAAGGTCACGCTGAAGACCGAGATCGAGAAGCGCGAGAGCAGCAACGTCGTCGGCCTGATCGAGGGTTCGGACCCGACGCTGAAGGCCCAGACGGTTATCCTGTCGGCCCACCTCGACCACATCGGGATCAAGGAAGACGCCAAGCCGGGCGAGGACCGCGTCAACAACGGCGCGCTGGACAACGCCTCGGGCGTGGCGACCCTGCTGGAGGTCGCGCGCGGCTTCAAGAACACCAAGGTCCGCCCCAAGCGCTCGATCGTCCTGCTGGCCCTGACCGGCGAGGAGAAGGGCCTGGTCGGCTCGGATTACTTCGCCAACAAGCCGACGGTGACCAAGGCCGACATCGCCGCCGACGTGAACCTGGACATGCCGGTGCTGCTGTACCCGTTCACCGACGTGATCGCGTTCGGCGCCGGGCGCTCCACCGTGGGCGAGGCGGTCACCCACGCCGCCGCCCGGGTCGGCGTCGCGGTCTCGCCCGATCCGCTGCCGGAGGAAGGCCTGTTCACCCGCTCGGACCACTACCGTTTCGTCGAGCAGGGCATTCCGGCCGTGTTCCTGATGACCGGCTTCCAGAACGGCGGCGAGAAGGCCTTCACCACCTTTTTGAAGACCAACTACCACCACCCGGGCGATGACTTGAACCAGCCGATCGACTACCAGGCGGCCGCCAAGTTCGCCCTGGTGAACTACGAGATCGCCCGCGAGCTGGCCAACGCGCCAGCCCGCCCGGTCTGGAAGAAGGGCGACTTCTTCGGCGCGGCCTTCGCGCCGGCGGGGCATCCGTCCGCGGCGAAGTGAGACCTTCCCACACTTAAACCCGTGTCATCCCGGAAGCCTCGCGGAGGCTATCCGGGACCCAGGGGGTGACGAAGCACCGTGCGCGCCGCCCCTGGGTCCCGGCTCTCCGCGCTTCGCGCTACGGCCGGGATGACACGATGATTTTGCGTTTGGGGATTGGAGCATTGACCCCTCCCCCAACCAGAGCGATTTTCAGCCTCCGCGTTTTCCCGAGGCCCCTCCTTGCTCCGTACCGGCGCTTTCCTGAAGATCGGCGTGATCGCGCCGGCCGTGATGGTGGCCGACGTGTGGATCGCTCAGCGACTGTTTCCCGGCTTCGACGCCGGCGCGCAGTTCATCAGCGAGCTGGGCGGACCGGCCGCGCCGATGCCCGAGGTGTTCAATATCGGCATGGTGATCGCCGGGATCGCGGGCCTGTTCGCCGGCGCCGGCTTCACCCACGCGCTCGAGCACGCCGGCGGCCGCCGGGTGGTCTCGGCCTTCGCGGGCCTCTTCGTGGCGCTGACGGGCCTGGGGGCCTTTTTCGCCGGGGTGTTCCACTGGCCCGACCCCATGCACCGCGCCTGCGGCGTGGGTCTCGCCATCCAGTTCGCGCCGCTGTTCACCGCCTGGGCCCTGTGGGGCAAGCCCGAGCACCGGCGGCTGGCCAGCTTCTCGCTGGGCTGGTTCTTCGGCCTGCTGCTGGTTTTCGCCTTGCTGACCGGCGTCTGGAACGTCCGCACCGGCCACGACGTCGGCTACTGGCAGCGCGGCCACGCGTTCCTCGGCCTGCTGTGGCTGGCCATCGCCGCCTGGACCCTGGAGCGTAACTGGCGGCGAACGTTCGTCGGCGATCTGGAGTCGGCTTCGGCCTGATCCTTCCTCCCCCACCGGGGGAGGGGGACCGGCGAACGCCGGTGGAGGG
>ERZ1034427.241-NODE-241-length-11786-cov-2.668997_pt1 | contig 11786 bp, 8 predicted proteins | sample MGYA00520607_ERZ1034427 | MGnify/ENA primary metagenome ERZ1034427 (study PRJEB33736, sample SAMEA104288489) | Azolla caroliniana | place: Brazil | collected 1987 | study: EMG produced TPA metagenomics assembly of the PRJEB19522 data set (Is there foul play in the... | reverse complement strand
GCCCGGAAGGTCTTCTTCATCGTGACCGGATCGTAGTCGTCGCTCTCGACCCATTCGCTGAAGGTCAGCCCCTTGGGCTCGCCGCGCTCAAGATACTGCTCGAAGGTGTAGTCCAGCACGCCGGTGTTGCCGTGCTTGATGTGCAGGTAGCGCGGGCCCAACTGCCTCATCGCCTCGCGGATCGGCTGGCCCAGACGGTAGTGGGCGTAGAAGACGCTCATGATGCCCGCCCGGTCCGCGCCGGACTTGCAGTGCATCAGGGCCGGATATTCGATCGTCTCGAACAACTCCTTCGCGCCCCGCACCCGCTCGCGGATCGGCACCTCGCGCGAGGTGATCGTGAAGTCGACGAAGTTCAAGCCTAGGCGCTGGCAGGCGTCCTTCTCCAGCGCATGGAAGCTGCCGTCGAAGCCGCCGCGCAGATTCACGATCGTCTTGATCCCCTGCTTCTTCCACCAGGCCAGCTGGAACGGCCAGGGCTGGTTGGCGCGCACCATCTCGGGGCTGATCCAGTGGGCGTTGGAAAAGCCCAGGCGCAGGTAAGCGTGGTCGTTCCACAGATAGTGGAGATAGGTCTTGAACCGGCCCCAGGGCGTGGTGAGGTCGAACTTGGCCAAGCGGGGACGATCCTTGCGAATTGCGCGGTCTAAGTAGGGTAGAGCGGCCCGAAAGGCAAAACCGGCCCTTATGCTGTCGCTTTTACCGACCAGTGCGGCTCGCAAGTCATTGACAGCCTCCGCGCGAAATCCGACCCCTCCCGCATGACCGCCCAGGACACGCCTGAACTTTCGAACCGCGTCATCGCCGCGCGGATCTGGCGCGAGTACCTTCAGCCTCGTCGGAATCGTCTGATCGCCGCCCTGCTCTGCGCCGTGGCGGTCGCCGGGCTGAGCGCGGCCCTCGCCTACGTTCTGAAGCCGGCCGTCGATCATCTGATTTCGCATCCCCAGCCCGGCGCGCTGTGGCGCATCCCGTTGCTGATCGCGCTCATCGCGGTCGGCCGAGGGATGTTCCAGGTGTTGCAGACCACCTCGATCAACCAGATCGGCAACGGCGTCGTTGGCGACATGCAGCTGCGGCTGTTCGGCCGGCTGATGCGCTCGGACCTGGCGCGGCTGCGTGGCGCGCACTCGGGCTCCTACGTGTCGTCGATGCTCTATGACGCCACCCTGATCCGCGAGGCGGCGACCAGCGGTCTGGTCAACTACACCCGCGAGTTCCTGACCGTCGTCGGCGCGCTCGTGGTCATGTTCCAGCTGGACTGGCCGCTGGCCTGCGGCGTACTGATCATCGGCCCGGTCTCCAGCCTGTTCATCCGGCGCTTCTCGAAAAAGACGACCAAGGCGGCCAAGGGCGCCATGGGCGAGACCTCCAACCTCTCCACGGCGATCATGGAGAGCCTGGACGGGGTCAAGATCGTCAAGATGGAGAACCGCGAGGCCTATGAGGAAGGCCGCGTCGCCGCCGTGATCGAGCGCCGCCAGCGACACCTGGTCAAGGGCTCGAACGCCAAGGCCATGGCCGCCCCGGCCACCGAGACCTTCGGCGCCCTGATCACCGCGGGCGTCCTGGCCTATGCCGGCTGGCGCGCGACGATGGGCCAGATGAGCGCCGGCGATTTCTCGGCCTTCCTGGCGGCCCTGGCCATGGCCCTGCAGTCGCTGCGCCAGGTCGCCAACCTGCAGACGGTGTTCAGCGAGGGTTTCACCGGCGCCCGCCGCCTGTTCGCCGCCCTGGACGTAGAGCCGACCATCGTCGATCCGGCCGACGCCAAGCCGCTGCCGGCCGGCGACAGCGCCATCGCCCTGAGCCACGTCACCTTCTCGTATGGCGCCGACATCCCGGCGCTGTCCGACGTCAGCCTCGAGGCGCGCCAAGGAGAGACCGTGGCCCTGGTCGGCCCGTCGGGCGGCGGCAAGAGCTCGATCTTGAACCTGATCCCGCGCTTCCATGACGTGACCGGCGGGGCGGTGACGATCGACGGCCACGACGTGCGGACCGTGACCCTGGCGTCCTTGCGCGACCGCATCGCGCTGGTCACCCAGGAGCCCTTCCTGTTCGACGACACCGTCCGCGCCAACATCGCCTACGCCCGTCCCGGCGCCAGCCAGCTGGAGATCGAGGCCGCCGCGCGCCAAGCCGCCGCCCACGACTTCATCCTGGCCCTGCCCGAGGGCTATGATACCGCCGTCGGCGAGGCGGGAACCCGTCTGTCCGGCGGCCAGCGCCAGCGCATCGCCATCGCCCGCGCCTTCCTGAAGAACGCCCCGATCCTGCTGCTCGACGAGGCGACCAGCGCCCTCGACACCGAGAGCGAGGCCCAGGTGCAGGCGGCGCTGGAGCGGCTGATGGCCGGCCGGACCACCATCCTGATCGCCCATCGCCTGTCGACCGTGAAGAACGCCGACCGCATCTATGTCATCGACAAGGGCCGCGTGGTCGAGACCGGGGCGCACGGCGAACTGGTCCAGGCCGGCGGCCTCTACGCGCGCCTGGCCAAGGCCCAGGACCTCGACCACGTCCCGGACGCGCCGGCCCTGGAGGGCGACGCTTGAGGCCCCTGCGTTCGCCGGCCGTGATCTGGCTGCTGTCCTCGATCTTCGCCGGCTATTCCAAGCTGGTCTTCAAGACCCTGCGCATGACCGAGGAAGGGCGTGAACAGGCCGAGGCCGTCTGGGCCCAGGGTCGCGAGACCGGCGTCGGCGCGATCCTCTGTTTCTGGCACTCGCGCATCCCCATGTCGCCGCTCAGCTGGCCGCAGGACCTCTCGCGCCGCCAGGACATGCGCGCCCTGATCTCGCGCTCGAACGACGGCGAGTTCATCGCTCGCACCGTCGAGAAGCTGGGCTTCCCCGCGATCCGCGGCTCCTCGGCCAAGAAGACGGATCTGGCCAAGAACAAGCACGGCGAGCAGGCCTTCCGCGACATGGTCAAGTGGGTGAAGGACGGCGGCGGCGTCGCCATCACGCCGGATGGTCCCCGCGGCCCCGCCGAGCACATGGAGAAGGGCACCCCGTCCCTGGCTCGCGTCACCGGCGCGCCGGTGATCTTCGTCGGCCTCGCCGCCAAGCCCTGCCTGCGACTGGGCTCGTGGGACCAGACCATGATCCCCCTGCCCTTCGCCAAGGCCGCCATGGTCTGGGACGGACCGACCGGCGCGGGCCGCGGCGACGACCCGGACCAACTGGTCGAGGAATGGGCCGCCCGCCTCTCGGCGGTCACCCGCCGCGCCGAAGCCTTGGTCGAAGATTGATAAGACCCCAGCTTGGTGGGATGTAGGGCAATGGCTCACGATCACCCCGGACACGCGCATAATCACGATCATGGGCGCGACCATGATCACCACGGTCATGATCACGCGCACGGTCACGGCCATCACCATGGCCACGGGCATCACGGGCATAGCCACGCGCCGAAGGACTTCGGTCGCGCCTTCGCGATCGGCACGGCGCTGAACCTGGGCTTCGTGGTGGTCGAGGCCGGGGCGGGCCTGATCACAGGGTCCCTGGCCCTGCTGGCCGACGCCGGCCACAATTTGTCGGACGTGCTGGGCCTGTTGATGGCCTGGGGCGCGGCGGTGCTGGCCAAGCGCGCGCCCAGCCTTCGCCGCACCTATGGCCTGCGCAAGGGCACCATCCTGGCCTCGCTGGCCAACGCGGCCCTGCTGCTGGTCGCGGTCGGCGCGATCGCCTGGGAGGCCGTCCGCCGCTTCGCCGATCCGCAAGCCATCGAGACCGGCCCGGTCATGATCGTCGCCGCCGTCGGCATCGCCATCAACACCGCCACGGCCCTGATGTTCATGAAGGGCTCCAAGGAGGACCTGAACGTCCGGGGCGCCTTTCTGCACATGGCCGCCGACGCGGGCGTGTCGGCGGGCGTGGTGGTCGCCGCCCTCGCCATGAGCCTGACCGGCTGGCTGTGGCTGGACCCGGTGGTCAGCCTGGCGATCGTCGCGGTCATCGTGCTGGGCACCTGGGGCCTGCTGCGCGACTCGTTGGATCTCGCCCTCGACGCCGCCCCGCGCGGCATCGATCCGGGCAAGGTTCGCGACTGGCTCGCCGCCCGTCCGGGCGTTTCCGAGGTCCACGACCTGCACATCTGGGCGATGAGCACGACCGAGAACGCGATGACCGCCCACGTGGTCCGGCCGCTGGACGAGGGCCACGACCAGTTCCTGCACGAGGCCTGCGCCGAGCTCGCCGGCAAGTTCAACATCGGCCACGTGACCATCCAGGTCGAGACCAGCCACGGGGCGCACGCCTGCCGCCTGGCGCCGGCGGACGTCGTGTGATCCGGCCGGACGCCCTCAAACTCTACCGGGTCGCCACGGGCCTGCTCGAACCGCTCGCGCCCACGCTGCTGGCCCGCCGAGCCCGGCGGGGCAAGGAAGACCTCGCGCGCCTCGCCGAGCGCCTGGGGCGCGGCGACCGCGCTCGGCCGGACGGCCCGCTGGTCTGGCTGCACGGCGCCAGCGTCGGCGAGAGCCTGTCGATCCTGCCCCTGGTCGAGCGCCTGCGCGCCGAGCGGCCGGAGGTCACGGTGCTGGTCACCTCCGGCACCACCACGTCCGCCGCCCTGCTGGCCAAGCGCCTGCCGGCCGACGCGATCCACCAGTACGTCCCCGTCGACGCCCCGGGCGCGGCAGGGCGCTTCATCGCTCGCTGGAAGCCCGATCTGGCCGTCTTCGTCGAGAGCGAGCTGTGGCCGAACCTCCTGCTGGAGGCCAAGGCCGCGGGGACGCGCCTGGCCCTCGTCTCGGCCAAGCTGTCGGACCGCAGTTTCGCCCGCTGGACCAAACGCCCCGACGCCGCGCGCCGGCTGCTGTCGGGCTTCGACCTGATCCTGGCCCAGGACGCCCGCGCCCACGAGCGGCTGGAAAGCCTGGGCGGCAAGGTCGCCGGCGAGGCCGACCTGAAGTTCGGCGCCGCGCCGCTGCCCGCGGACGACGCGGCCCTAGCGGTCGAGCGAACGCGCTTCTCCCGCCCGCCCCTGCTGATCGCCAGCACCCATCCGGGCGAGGACGAGATCGTCCTGGACGCCGTCGCCGCCCTGGCCGACCGGCCACCGGTGGTGCTTGCGCCGCGCCATGTCGAGCGCGGTCCCGCGATCGTCGCCATAGCTCAGGCGCGCGGCCTTTCCGCCGCCCTGCGCAGTCACCCGCCCGGTGAAAGCGCCGACGTCGTCGTCGCCGACACCCTGGGCGAGATGGGCCTGTGGTTCCGCCTAGCCCAAACCGCTGTCATCGCCGGCAGCCTTGTCCCTGACATCGGCGGCCACAATCCGCTGGAGGCCGCGCGCCTGGACTGCCCCGTCATCAGTGGTGCGTTCGTCGAGAACTGGGCCTCGGCCTTCGCGGGGCTCGAAGCGGCGGAGGGGGTGGCGATCACCTCGCCGGAAGGGCTGGGCGAGGCCATCGCCGCCGATCTGTCCGACCCCGAGGCCGCGAAGGCTCGCGCCGCCCGCGCTCGTCACTTCGTCGACGCCCGCGACGCCGAGGCGCGCGCGGGTCTTTCCCGTATTCTCGAGCTGGTCCCAAGATAGCCTCATGAAACTCGGCACGCCCCGCTGGTGGTACGTGAAGAGCGGCGGCCCCGCCCCGCTGACCCGCGCCCTGCTGACCCCGTTCTCGTGGCTGTGGGCGGCCTCGACCGCGCGCCGGATCGCCAAGACCATCCCGACCGAGGTCGCCGCGCCCGTGATCTGCGTCGGCAACGTCACCATGGGCGGGGCGGGCAAGACCCCGATCGTCCGCGAGTTGCTGCTGACCCTGACCCGTCGCGGCGTCGAGGCTCATGGCCTCTCGCGCGGCTATGGCGGCAAGCTGAAGGGGCCCGTTCGGGTCGATCCGACTCGCCACACGGCCGCCGAGGTCGGCGACGAGCCGCTGATGCTGGCCCAGGACTTCCCAATGTGGATGGCCCGCGACCGCGCCGCCGGGGCCATCGCCGCCTCGGCCGCCGGGGCCGGCGCGATCGTCATGGACGACGGCCACCAGAACCCCAGCGTTCGCAAGGCCCTGTCCCTCGTGGTCGTCGATGGCGAGACGCGCGGCGGCGAGTGGCCGTTCGGCGATGGCCGGGTCTTTCCGGCCGGACCGATGCGCGAGCCGCTGAAGGTCGGCTTGGCCCGCGCCGACGCGGTGATCGTGCTCTTGCCGATCGACATGCCTCAGCCCGACTTCGACCTGCTGGTCACGTTCGGCGACATGCCGGTGCTCGTGGCGCGGCTGGAACCCGCCGCGCCCGTGCCCGAAGGCCCGCAGGTCGGCTTCGCCGGGGTCGGCAAACCCTGGAAGGTCGAGAAGGCCCTGACCGCCGCCGGCTGCCAGCTGGTGGACTTCGCGCCCTTCCCCGACCACGGCGCCTATGACGAGGCGACGCTGAAGATGCTGGCCGATCGGGCCAAGGCCTATGACGCGGGCCTGGTCACCACCGAAAAGGACTGGATCCGCCTGCCGCCAGCCTGGCGCGCGCGCGTCACCCCCTGGCCCGTCCGCGCCCGCTTCGACGACGAGGCGGCGCTGGAGGAGTTGTTGGCGAAGGCGGGGGTATAGTCGGAACCTTCTTCCCTCTCCGGGGGAGGAGCGCCGAAGGCGCGGAGGGGGGCAAGTCAGAGCGCACTCACCTTACTCGCCCCCACCTGACCGCTTCGCGGTCGTCCGCCCCCGGAGGGGGGCGGAAGGATTTACTTATAAACCACCCCGCCCTTGATAACCGACGTCACGCGCCGCAGCTCGGCGACGTCCTTCAGCGGGTCGCCCTTCACGGCGATCAGGTCCGCGGCCTTGCCGGGCGCCAGGCTGCCGATCTCCGCCGACATCGAGAAGTGGTCGGCGGCGTTGACCGTGGCGGCCTGGATGGCTTCCAGTGGCGTCAGGCCCGCCTTGACCAGCAGGGCGAACTCGCCGGCGTTGTCGCCGTGGGCGCTGACGCCGGTGTCGGTGCCGAAGGCGATCTTGACGCCGCCTTCGTGGGCGCGGCGGGCCATGGCTAGCATCTTGGGGCCCGCGTCCAGCGCCTTGGCCGTCTGGGCGGGGGTCAGGAAGTTGTTGGGGCCCGAGGCGATCCGATAGACGAAGTCGCCCGCCATCAGGGTCGGGACCAGATAGGCGCCGTTCTTCTTGAACAGGGCGATGCTCTCGGCGTCGAGATAGGTGCCGTGCTCGATCGAGTCGCCGCCGGCCCCCAGGAAGCTGTTGATGCCATCGACGCCGTGGGCGTGAGCCGTGACCTTGCGGCCCATTTTGTGGGCGGCGTCGACAATGGCCTTCAGCTCGTCGTCCGAGAACTGTTGGGCCAGGCCCGCGGCGGTGTTGGACAGCACGCCCCCAGTGGCCGTGATCTTGATGATGTCGGCGCCGTGCCAGACCTGCTCGCGGGTGGCGCGGCGGCAGTCGTCGGCGCCGGAGCAGACCGAGGTCGGCCGCAGCACGTGCATGACCTCGTCGGAGAAGCCGTTGACGTCGCCGTGGCCGCCATGGATCGACACCGCCGAGCCGGCGGCGATGATGCGCGGGCCCGCCACGTCGCCGCGCTTGATCCCCTCGCGCAGGGCGAAGATCGCCTGGTTCTCGGCGCCCAGATCCGCGACGGTCGTGAAGCCGGCCATCAAAGTCTTGCGCGCGTAGCCCGCCCCGACCATCGCCTGATCGGCCGAGGACTGGGTCACCTCGTCAAGGCGCGAGGTCGGCCCCTGCTGGCCTGTCAGGTGGACGTGGCTGTCGATCAGGCCCGGCAGGACGAAGCTGTCCTTCAGGTCCACGACCTTGCCGCCCTTTTCAGCGACATAGCCGTCGACGATGCGGACGACCTTGCCGTTCTCCAGCACCAGGGTCTTGGCCGTCTCGACCTTGCCCGTGGCCGGATCGGCCAGCAGGCGGCCGGCCTGGACGAAGACCGTTTCGGCGCAAGCAACGCCACTCAGCGCCCCGGCCAGGACCAGGGCGCACGCGCCCGACAGCAGTCGTTTCATTTTAGCCCCTCTAAGCCCCCGCCTTGCGCGCGAAGTCCCAGGCTCCCCTAGCCAGGACCGGCACGCGCGCCTCCATCAGCTGCGCATGGGCGCTGGCGGCCGTGCCGTCGCGGACGCGACCGACGATGCCCTGGCAGATGCCGGCCAGTCTGAAGAGGTTGTAGCTGAAATACCAGTCCAGCTCGGGCAGGCCATCGCGACCGGTGGCCTGGCAGTAGCGCGCCACGGCCTGGGGGATGGTCGGGATACCATAGGCCTCCAGGTCGTCGATCCCCGACAGCCCGCCGCGCTGGTCCGAAGGCATCACCCAGTTCATCAGGAAGTAGCTGAAGTCGGCCAGCGGATTGCCCAGGGTCGACAGCTCCCAATCCAGCACCGCGATCACGCGAGGCTGCGTCGGGTGCAGGATCATGTTGTCGAGACGATAGTCGCCATGGACGATCGAGGTCTGGTCGTCGGCCGGCACGGTCTTGGCCAGCCAGTCGATCAACCGGTCCATCTCCGGGATCGGCGTGGTCTCGCTAGCTTTATACTGCTTGGTCCAGCGGTCGATCTGGCGGGTGAAGTAGTTGCCGGGCTTGCCATAGTCGGCCAGGCCCACGGCCGCGTAGTCGACGTTGTGCAGCGCCGCCAGGGTGTCGATCTGCGCCTCATAGATCGCCCGCCGCTCGGCCGGCTGGTAGTCGGGCAGGGTCCCGTCCCAGAGGATGCGGCCCTCGACGTTCTCCATCACGTAGAAGATCGTGCCGATGACGTCCTCGTCCATGCAGAGCGCGTAGGCCTTGGCGACCGGGAAGCCCGTCTTGTTGAGGCTGGAGATCACCTTGTACTCGCGGTCGACCGCGTGGGCGCTGGGCAGCAGCTTGCCCGGCGGCTTGCGACGCAGGACGTATTTCCGCGACGGGGTGACCAGTTGGTAGGTCGGGTTCGACTGACCGCCCTTGAACTGGCGCACCTCCAGCGGCCCGGCGTAGCCCTCGACATTGGCCTCCAGCCAGGCGGCCAGCTTGACCTCGTCGATCGCGTGGCGCGGATCGACCGGCTTGGTGCCCGAGTTCAGGTCCTGGGCGGACTGTTCGGCGGCTTCGGCCATGGCGCGCTTCTCCCCAACGCTTGTTTGAAAGGGAGTTTAGAGCGTGGGACGGCCCGTGCAAGCCAATTGCCGGTCAGCCGCGAGGCGCCACCGGCATGAACAGGCCTGGATGCGACCGCTTGAGGCTAGCGCCGAGGCGGCGGGAGCCTTCCAGCGTGAAATGGCTCTCGTCGAAGAACAGGTACTCGCCGTCGCTGGAGATCAGCGGACAGATCGCCCCGTCGCATTGGGCGTCCATCGTGCTGACATAGTAGACGTCGGGCTTGGATTGGGCGGCGAAATGAGCCTTCAGCGCCGCGTCCTGAACAGCCTTGTCCTCGAAGCGGTAGGCGGCGGCGAAGCGGTTGATCGTCGTGATGGTGGCGTGAGGCTGGGCCTGGGCCGCCTTGGCGATATTCAGGGCGCTCTGTGAGAACGACATCTTCGGCCCGAAGACATAGATCGGCGCGGCGGTGAGCGCGCGCAGGCGAGCGATCATGTCGTCCAGACCCGCCAGATCGAGCCGTCCCCAATTGTCGTGCAGATAGATCGCGTTGGCGACCTTCACCTCGGGACTGGTCAAGACCACGCGAAGGCGTTCGGCGCATATATCGGTGTCGGCGGGCTCTACGGCGTCATGACCGAAGTTGAAGCACTGGTGGTAGGTCTCGACGATCTTGATCTTGCCCGGATAGCCGTTCTCGCCGAGGGCGTAGGCGAGGTCGAAGGCATGCGAGTTTCCGACGATCAGCAGCTGGGCCCCCGCTCCGGGCGCGCCAAAGGTGGTGTTCTTGGCCGGCAGTTCGCGCCAATAGCGCGCGCGTTCCGCCATCAACTGGTCCTCCGTTAGCATAGCGTACGGGAAACGCTCGGGCATGCCCTGCTTGAGCCAGACATAGCCGGCGCCGCAGACCAGCGCGACAGTTACGGCCAGCATGGCCCCCCAGGCGACCTTGTCGTTCTTTTCCAATCGCGCCCGGAACAGGCGCTCGATCAGCCACCAGCTGAAGAACCCGGCGGCCACCGCCGCCATGACCAGGCCGATCTTGATCACGGGCGTGAAGGCGACACCCGACTGCTTCAGATAGCTGACCATCGGCCAGTGCCAGAGGTAGATCGAATACGAAGCCAGGCCGATCGCGACCATTGGCGCGAGACCCAGAAGACGCGACCCCAGGCTGGGCCCGAATTGCGGAGCGGCGATGATCATGGCCGCCGCTAGGCAGGGCGCAAGGGCGTTGGTCCCCGGAAAGCCCGAGCGATCGTCAAGCAGCAGGAACGAGAGCAACACGCCCAGCAGACCCAGCCCCGAAAACAGATTGGCCAGGATCGGGCTCGGCGTGGGTCTCTCTCGCCACAGGAGGTGCGCGAGGGCTCCGATCAGAAACTCGAAGGCGCGCGCCGGCGCCAGGAAATAGGACCCGGTCCAGTCCTTCATCACGCCATACTGGCTGCTCGCGAGGGAGATGAGCGCCAAGAACCCGATCAGGCCGGCCCGCGTGACCGGCGACCTTAGTCGCAGGATTAGAACGAAGGCCGCTGGCCAGACCAGATAGAACTGCTCCTCCACCGATAGCGACCAGACATGCAACAGCGGAAAGGCCGAGGCGTCGGACGAGAAGTAGCCGCCGGTCTCGCGCCAGAAGAAATGGTTGGAGAACAGGCCAACGGCCGACAGGGCGCTCTGACCCAGCAGGCTATAGTCAGCCGGGGTCAGGATCCAATAACCGCCGACGAGGGTCGCCAGCATCATGGCGTAGAGGGCCGGAAGAAGCCGCTTGGCGCGCCGTAAATAAAAATCGCCCAACCGGAATCCGGACGCCGTGACGTCGGCGTGCAGGATGCGGGTGATCAGGAAGCCCGAGATCACGAAGAAGACGTCGACGCCGACGAACCCGCCGGCGGCCAAGCCTAGGCCCGCATGGTGCAACACCACCATCAAGACGGCGATGGCCCGGAGGCCATCTATGTCCCGGCGATAGTCCAGGCCAACCGTACCGGGAGCCGGCCGATGCAAGGCCGACGCGCCCTTTTCACTCAACATCGTCAGGCCTGGAGCAAAGAAATCCCAATGCTCGGCTGATATCCGAAGTTTATTTCAAGTTGCAACTCGCAACATATCTAACCTAGGATAATCGACAAGATCAGGCCTGCCCCAGCGCTCGCCAGCCGATGTCGCGGCGGTAGAAGCCGCCTTCCAGGCTGATGCTCCCCAGCGCGGCATAGGCCAGATCGCGGGCTTCGCTCAGCGTCACGCCGAGGGCGCAGACGTTCAGCACTCGACCGCCCGAGGCGACGAGCCGGCCCTCGAATTCGCGCGTCGTGCCGGCGTGGAAGACCACGACCTCGCCGCCGAAGTCGGCGTCGGCGCCCTGGATGCGGCCGCCGGTCTTGGGCGCGTCGGGATAGCCCTCGGCGGCCAGGACGACGCAGATCGCCGCCTCGTCGCGCCACTTCGGCGGCTCGGCCGAGGCCAGCTCGCCCTTCGCCGCCGCCAGCAGGATCGGGACGATGTCGCTCGCAAGGCGCAGCATCAGGGTCTGGCACTCGGGATCGCCGAAGCGGGCGTTGTATTCGACGAGCTTCGGCCCCGTGGGGGTCAGCATCAGGCCGGCGTAGAGCACGCCGACGTAAGGGTTGCCTTCGGCGGCCATACCCTCGACCGTCGGGACGATCAGCTCGCGCCAGGCCTGGTCGATCAGGGCCTGGGTGAGGACGGGCGGCGGCGAATAGGTGCCCATGC
>ERZ1034427.240-NODE-240-length-11792-cov-2.613615_pt1 | contig 11792 bp, 7 predicted proteins | sample MGYA00520607_ERZ1034427 | MGnify/ENA primary metagenome ERZ1034427 (study PRJEB33736, sample SAMEA104288489) | Azolla caroliniana | place: Brazil | collected 1987 | study: EMG produced TPA metagenomics assembly of the PRJEB19522 data set (Is there foul play in the... | reverse complement strand
TCTCCGCGCTTCGCGCTACGGCCGGGATGACACGGGAAATATCGCTGCTTAGAAGCTCACCCCCGCACCCCGTACCGCGCCAGGAACGTCTCCACCGCGTCCTCGGCGATCTCGCGCAAGGGCCGACGAGGCTGGACCTCGTCGCCGGCCGAGAGGCCCAGCACCAGGGTCACGTGGTCCAGCATGCCCATCAGCTGGCTGGCGGCCCACGAGGCCTTCTGGACCTTCAGCTCACCGGTCTTGACCAGGTCGTTGATCACCGCGATCGCCGCCCCGCCCAGCTCGTCACGGGCGCTCTGCAGCAGATATTCGGCCACGTCCTCGAAGCGGCGACGCTCGGACGTCACCACCCGGAACAGGGCCCGCGCGTCCGGCTGCGAGAAGAAGTTGGCGTAGGCGCAAGCCAGCGCTGTCAAACGCGTGCGAGCATCACCCTTGATCCGGACGGCCTCGCGGACCGGCGCGGCCACGCTACTCACCGTCTCGAGGACGATCGCCCGAAACAGGTCCGCCTTGCCCGGGAAGTAGGCGTAGAGGGTGGCCGTCGAGACCCCGGCCGCGCGGGCCACCACCTCCATGCCGGCGTCGGCGTAGCCTTCGCGTAGGAACAGCGCCCTGGCGGAGGCGAGGATCTCCTCTCGCTTGTGACCCGACCGCTTCAGACCTGCGCCGACGAGCATGGGGAAACCCGCTGTTTGATTTGCGATGCAATCTAGCCGCGAAAATGGAAGGTAAGCAAGGGTCGCGCGAGAGGACTCCGTCTTCTGTTTCGGTTATGCAGCGCGGTCGCCCGGCTCGCGGGCGGAAGAAACAGGATCTCGGGCGTGATCAAGGACGCGGAAGCCGCGCGCGAACAGGAAGTGGCCGCTTGGTTCGGCGAGCGCGCGGAGAGCACGATCGAGACCTCGTGCGCCCGCGTGTTCCTGATCGGCGACTCGGCCTTCAAGGTGAAGCGGCCGGTCGATTTCGGCTTCCTGGACTACTCGACGCTGGAGCTGCGCCGCTGGGCGCTGGAGCGCGAGCTGACCTTCAACCGCGCCGCCGCGCCGGACATCTATCGCGAGGTGCGCCGCCTGACCCGGACCGCCGACGGCGGGGTCGAGCTCGACGGCGACGGCGAGATCGTCGAGTACTTGCTGGAAATGCGCCGCTTCGACCAGAACGGCGTCCTGGCCACCCAGCCCTGGGCGATCGACGACGCGCTCGAGGATTCGCTGGGCCGCACCGTGGCCCGCTTCCACGGCGGCGCCACCCTTCGCCCGCAAGGCGGCGGGGTCTCGGCCCTGGGCTATACGATCCGCTCCAACGCCAACCTGCTGCGGGGCCTGGCGCCGCGCCTGGGCAAGCAAGCGGTCGAGCGTCTGGTGCACGAGACCGACATCGCCCTGGAGCGCCTGGGACCGCTGCTGGACGCCCGCGCGGCCGACGGCTTCGCCCGCCACTGCCACGGCGACCTGCATCTCGGGAACATCCTGATCGAGAACGGTCAGCCGATCCTGTTCGACTGCATCGAGTTCAACGACACCCTGTCGGACATCGACATCCAGTACGACCTGGCCTTCCTGCTGATGGACCTGGACTTCCGCCGCCGCCGCGACGCGGCCGGCCGGGTGCTGAACGCCTATCTGGACGAGGCCGCGCGATCGTTTGGCGAGGGCCTGTGGACCGGCCTGGCCGCCCTGCCCCTGATGCTCAGCGTCCGCGCCGCCGTCCGCACCCACGTCTGGGCCTATACCGGCGACGACGAGGCCGCCCGCGCTTACCTGCAGACCGCGCTGGAGCACCTGGCCCCGCGTCCGGTCAGCCTGATCGCGGCCGGCGGCCTGTCGGGCTCGGGCAAGTCGACCTTCTCGCGCGTCTGCGCCCCAGGCCTGGGCGCTGCCCCCGGCGCGGTGGTCCTGCGCACCGACGAGATCCGCAAGCGCCTGTGGGGCGTGCCCTCGCTCCAGCGCCTGCCCCGCGAGGCCTATACGCCCGAGATGAGCGCCAAGACCTACGACCAGCTGTTCCATGACGCGGCCCTGTGCCTGAAGGCCGGCCGCTCGGTGGTGCTGGACGCGGTGTTCCTGAAACCCGAGGAGCGCGCTCGCGCCGAGGCCTTGGCGAAGGCCTGCGACGTCGCCTTCCAGGGCGTCTGGCTGGAGGCTCCGCCGGAGGTGCTGCGCGCCCGCGTCGCCGCGCGCGTCAACGACGCCTCGGACGCCGACGTGGCGGTGCTGGAAAGCCAGCTGGCCCGCGATCCGGGCGAGATCGCCTGGCACAGGGTCGACACCGTCAGCGCCTTCGAGGACGAGGCCCGGGCGTTGGCGGAGGCGATGGGCTAGACCCGCGCGGACCCGAATTACAAAACCCTAAATTGACGGACCGCCCGTCGGACGTGGCTAATCCCTTTGTTCAAAAGGGATCCTAGATGAACCGACCGCTGATCCATCTTTGCCTGGCCGCGACCCTGATGGCGTCCACCAGCGCCATCGCCGCGCCGGACGTTTCGAGTCGCGTCGAGGCGGTGACCTCGGGCCTGCGGCCGGCGGTGACGATCAAGGGCGCTCCGACCAAGCGCGCCCTGGCCGACGAGATGGCGGCCCTGAAGGTCCCCGGCGTCAGCATCGCGGTCATCCACGACGGCAAGATCGACTGGGCGCGCGGGTTCGGGGTCACGCGGACGGGCGGCGCGCCAGTGACGGCCGACACGCTGTTCCAGGCCGGCTCGGTCAGCAAGCCGGTCGCCGCCGTGGCCGCCCTGCGCCTCGTGCAGGAGGGCAAGCTGTCGCTGGACGGCGACGTCAACGCGACCCTGAAGTCCTGGACCCTGCCGCCCAGCGCCTTCACCGCGACCAAGCCCGTGACCCTGCGGGCGCTGCTGTCGCATACGGCCGGGACGACGGTGCACGGCTTCGCCGGCTACGCCGCGGGCGAGGCGGTTCCCACCCTGCCCCAGGTGCTGAGCGGCGCGGCCCCCGCCAATTCCAAGCCCGTGGTCGTCGACCAGTCGGTCGGCGAGGCCTACCGATATTCGGGCGGCGGCTATTCGATCGCCCAGCAGATGATGATCGACGCCACGGGCCAGTCCTTCCCCGCCCTGCTGCGCGAACGCGTCTTCAAGCCGATCGGCATGGCCCACAGCACCGAGGACCAGCCGCTGGACGCCGCGCGGCTGGCCAAGGTCGCCTGGCCTCATGACGCCCAGGGCGCTCCCATCCCCGGCGGGCCGCACACCTATCCCGAGATGGCCGCCGCCGGACTTTGGACCACCGCCGAGGATCTGGCCCGGTTCGTGATCGACCTGCAGCGTTCCGCCCAGGGGCGCGTCGACGGCGTGCTGTCGCCCGAGATGACCAAGACCATGCTGACCCCGGTCAAGGGCGGCTATGGCCTGGGTCTGAACATCGGCGGCGCGGGCGCCCGGAAGTACTTCGCCCACGACGGCTCCAACGCCGGCTACAAGGCCACCCTGGTCGGCTATCCCGGCGGCGACGGCGTGGTGGTGATGACCAACGGCGACCAGGGCTATCAGCTGGGCGAGGAGATCGTCCGCGCGGTGGCCGCCGAATATGGCTGGCCCGACTATCGCCCCGTGGAGCGCGAAGTCGCCAAGGTCCCGATCGGGGAGCAGGCGCGCTACGCGGGGACGTTCACGATCAAGGGACCGGGCGACTTCGAGATCCGACGCGACGGCGACCGCATGGTGGCGGAGATCTGGAAAGGCGTGGTCGATCCGCTCTATCCGGCCTCGGCGCGCGAGTTCTTCATCCTGTCGCAGGACTTGCGGCTGGTGTTCAGCGACCCCGACCACGGCACGGTGACGCTGGGTTCCTTCAGCGCGCCGTTCGAGCGCAAGGCCAAGCCTTGAGTCAGAGCATTTTCCGATAAGTGTGAAGCGGTTATCGGATTGAAAAATGCTCTAAACTTTTGAATCAGAGCCCTTTTTATCCGATCTGATTGATGCAATCAGATCGGAAAGGGCTCTAGGCCGCCCCGCGCATCGTTCCAGCGCGCGGGGCGCCGTCGACCGCCGAGGCGATGGCCATGACCAGCTCGGCCGGGCGGATCGGCTTGCCCAGGTGGTCGTCGAAACCCATCTCCAGGAAGCGTTCGCGATCCCCGGCCATGGCCGAGGCGGTCAAGGCGATGATCGGCGGCGGCTTGGCGCCAACCCGGCCGGCGCGGATCGCCTCCAGCGCGGTGACGCCGTCCATCACCGGCATGTTGATGTCCATCAGCACGCAGTCGTAGCGCGCGTCGCCCATCGCCTCGAGCGCGTCCTGGCCGTTGTCGACGACGGTGAGGACGACCCCCAGCGGCTCCAGCATGGCGCGGACGACCAGCTGGTTGACCGCGTTGTCCTCGGCGATCAGCACCCGTACCTGATCAAGGGGCGGGGCGTTCTCGGGCATGTCCCGCGGTTCGGCTTCCCGCGCGACCGCCTCGGCGGCCTCGAAGCGGAACACGAAGCGCGCGCCGGTCTGGCTGGGGGCCAAAGTCAGGTCCCCGCCCATGCGCCGCGCCAGGGCCCGGGCGATGCTGAGGCCGAGGCCCGCGCCGCCATAGTCGCGCGACACCGTCTCGTCGGCCTGGGTGAAGCTGTCGAACACCCGCTCGCGGGCATGGTCGGGCACGCCGGGGCCGCTGTCGCTGACCGCGATCGAGATCATGCGACGGCCGTCGGAGCCGGAGACCGGCCGCGCGTCGATCGTCACCCCGCCCACGGCCGTGAACTTGATGGCGTTCGAGACCAGGTTGGTCAGCACCTGGCGGATGCGCAGGTCGTCGGCCTGGACGGTCGCCGGCAGGTCCGGCGCGAGGTTGACCGTCAAGGTCAGCCCCTTGAACCCGGCGGCGTCGCGCCAGGCGTTGGCGACCTCGTTGACGAGGGTCCGGGGTTCGATATCGGCCAGCGCCAGCTCGATCCGGCCCGTCTCGATCCGCGAGAGATCCAGGACGTCGTTGAGCAGGTGCATCAGGCTGTCGCCCGAACGGATCATCAGCTCGACCTGCTCGCGCTGGGCCGGCGAGAGCTCCGAGGTCTCCAGGGCGTGGGCCATGCCCAGGAGGCCGTTCATCGGCGTGCGCAGCTCGTGGCTGGCGACGGCGATGAAGGTCGACTTGGCGCGAGCGGCTTCCAACGCCTTCTCGCGTTCCTGCCGAAGACCTCGGGTCAGGTCGTCCATCCGCCGGGCGGCCGCCCGGTTCAGCAGCATGACATTGACCGAGGTCGCCACCAGCAGCAGCAGGCCCCAGCGCGCGGCGATCACCTCCGGGCCCGCGCCCTCGAGAAAGGCGAAGGGAAAGACGACCAGGCAGACCATCGGCGACAGGCCGGTCAGCACCACCAGTGGCACCGACTGATGACGGAAATTCTGGGTGTAGATCAGCTGGCCGCACCAGATCGCGACGGCGCCCAGACGCGTGTCGCCCGCCCCCTGCCACCACAACATCGCGCCCAGCCAGGCCCAGGTGGCGTTGATCGGCAACGACGCCCAGGCGAACAGGGCGCGCAGTCGAGGTGTCCCCGCGCGTCCGCCCTTGAAACGACGGGTGATCAGCCACGCCGCGCCCTCGCACGCCAGCAGGCATGACAGCCAGCCGATCGCCAGCGTCGCGCCCAGGCCAAAGCCGACGATCACCGCCGCCAGGGTCGCCGAGATCAGGCGCGTGGGCGTCAGCCGATAGGTGTCGGCCGCGACTTCATCGAGTCGCGCGTCGGACCATGTCTCGCTAAGCCAACCCAAGCCTAAGTCCCCGAACGACGAACCTCGTCCTGCCGGGCTCGATCAAAGCGCTAAAATCACAGCAAGCGCCTAAAGACCCGATGCGACCGATGATCGCGGCCAGCCGTTACGGCGCGGCGTTTCGCCTTGCGGTGGTGCTGCATTGCACAATGACGCGCGGCCCACTAGCTTCTCCTGAACAACGATAATCAACCGGGAGAGAAACAGCCGATGTATGGGCTGATGCAGCATGGGGCGCTGACCCTCGACAAGATCATGGACCACGCCGCGCGCTGGCACGCCGATCGCGAAGTGGTCAGCCGGTCCGTCGAGGGGCCGATCACGCGCACCACCTACGGCCAGATGCGCGAGCGGGCCAAGCGGGTGTCGAACGCCCTGCTGGCGCTCGGCATGAAGGCCGGCGACCGCATCGGGACCCTGGCCTGGAACACCGGCCGGCACATGGAGGCCTGGTACGGGATCATGGGCCTGGGCATGGTCTGCCACACCCTGAACCCGCGCCTGTTCCCCGAGCAGATCGCCTGGATCGCCGACCACGCGGGCGACCGGATCATCTTCACCGACCTGACCTTCCTGCCGATCCTCAAGCAGATCGTCCCGCGCATCCCCAGCGTCGAGTACGTGGTGGTGCTGACCGACCGCGACCATATGCCCGCCGACTTCGCCCTGGCCGGCGACGCGCCGGGCTTCAAGGGCCTGCTGGCTTTCGAGGACCTGGTCGAGCAGCACTCGGCCGACGTCGCCTGGGGCGGCTTCCCGGAGGATACGGCCGCGGGCCTCTGCTACACCTCGGGCACGACGGGCGATCCCAAGGGGGTGCTCTACTCGCACCGCTCGAACTTCCTGCACACCTTCATCACCCTTCAACCCGACGTGATGGGCCTGTCGCAGAAGGACGTGATCCTGCCGGTCGTGCCGATGTTCCACGCCAACGCCTGGGGCGTGGCGTTCTCCGCGCCCGGAACGGGGGCCAAGATGGTGATGCCGGGCGCCAAGATGGACGGCGCGTCGATCCATGAGCTGCTCGAGACCGAGGGCGTGACCTTCTCGGCCGCCGTGCCGACCGTCTGGCAGATGCTGCTGCATCACCTGGAAAGCACCAACGGCAAGATCACCACCCTGAAGAAGGTGGTGATCGGCGGGGCGGCCTGCCCCGAAAGCATCATCCGCGCCTTCCACGACAACTATGGCGTCGAGGTGGTCCACGCCTGGGGCATGACCGAGACCTCGCCGGTCGGCACCCTGTCGGTGATGACGGATGAGCTGGCCAAGCTGCCCTACGACCAGCAGATGCCCTGGCGCCTGAAGCAGGGTCGCCCGCCGCTGGGCGTCGACATCTGCCTGAAGGACGACGACGACAAGCCGCTGCCGCACGACGGCAAGGCCTTCGGCCACCTGAAGATCCGTGGCCCCATCATCGCGGCCGAATACTTCAAGGGCGCCGGCGGCGACATCCTCGACGACGAGGGCTATTTCGACACCGGCGACGTGGCCACCATCGATCCGCAGGGCTTCATGCAGATCACCGACCGGGCCAAGGACGTGGTCAAGTCGGGCGGCGAGTGGATCAGCACGATCGAGATCGAGAACATCGCCGTTGGCCACTCCAAGGCCGCCCTCGCCGCGGTGGTGGGCGTGCCGCATCCCAAGTGGGACGAGCGGCCGGTGCTGCTGGTCAAGCTCAAGCCCGGCGAGACCGCGACACGGTTCGAGTTCCTCGACTTCCTGCAAGGCAAGATCGCCAAGTGGTGGACCCCCGACGACGTGCTGTTCGTCGACGACATCCCCCTGGGCGCGACCGGCAAGATCGACAAGAAGCTGATCCGCAAGCGGCTGGCCGAGGAGGGCTACGCCTTACCGGGCTAAGGGGGCCGACATTCGGACCTGGACGCCGACGGATGTTCAATCCTAAGCTTTCTTCATGCAACGGCCTCGCTCCGCGTGCATTCAGACAGCACATACCTTGGAGGGCGAACATGAAGCTCCGGTCTGTTTTGTCCGTCGTGGGAGCGCTTGGCGTCGCCGCGCTCGCGGCCCAGCCCGCCGCCGCCCAGGTGACGCCTTCGGACGTCCGAGATCTGGTCGGAGCCCGCGCGGCCGGCGGTGAGGCCGAACTGGCTTCGCGCGGCTACGTCAACACCGGCGGCCGCTCCGGCGATGACCGCAAGTGGACCTATTGGTGGAACGACAAGCGCGGCGTCTGCCTCTCGGTGACGACGGTGGGCGGACGCTACGATTCCATTATCTCGACCCCAGCGCCCGACTGCCGAGGCTCTGGCGACCGCTATCGCCCGCCGGAGTTCGGCTCTGGCGGCTCGGGCGATGGCTACCGCGAGCACATCGCGCTGGTCTGCTACGGCGAGGGCCAGAAGCTGACCAACGAGTACCGGTCCGGCTATCAGTGGGACAGCGACAAGCGGCGATACGTGCCCAAGAGCGGCTATGAGCTGACCCGCCAGGACTACGACACCTCGGTCACCATCGACATCGACGGGGCGCGCGGCCGGATTCGCCCGGCCAAGAACATGCTGCCGCCGATCCACAGCCAAAGCGACGGCGGCTGGTACGAGATCAGCGACCTCGACATCGGCCGCGACATGATCCGCGGCCAGTTCAAGCTGAACGGCGCCAACCGTCCGAAGATGACCATCGATCGCCGCGCGGGCCGGATCATCATCGACGGCCTGACCAAGTTCAGCGGAACCTGCGATCCGCTCGACGGCGACCGCAAGTTCTAGGCGGCCGGGCCGGGCGACGACGCCCGCGGTCTCAGCTCACAATGGTCAGGGCCACGCCGACCCCGATGACGAGAACGATGATCGACGCCGTCAGGAAGCTGAGGATCGCGCCGCCGACGGCGCGCCGCCAGGTGTCATTGAAGCGCTTGAACCAGACGATTTGCGTCAGCACGTACCAGACGACCGCCGCCGCCATGATCGTCACGCCGATGGCGTGCCGGTCGGGCCACGCCAGGTTCAAGCTGCCGCCAATGCCGAACACCAGGCAGAACACCGAGGCCGGGTAACACTCCCCGTAGAAGGGACCGCGAAGGGTTTTGCGGGTCAGGGGTTGCTTGGCGTCCTGGACCTGCTTCATCGCGAACATCAGCGGGAACACCGCGAACATCATCGAGCGCAGGATGATCAGGTTCTGGTCGGAGCCGACCAGCGCCTGGCCCGCGCGCCCGACATGGTCGAAGGGATGCAGGCGCAGGGCGAGCTCGACGCCATGCGATATGACCAGGCTCAGCATCAGGAACAGCGGCGCGCTGATCGTCGCCTGGTACTGCTCGTCCTCGGGCTTGCGCAGCTCCGCCCGTGAATACTCCAGGACCTCGACCGGGCGCATGACGGTCCATAGGAACGTCCTCGGGTAGAACACCAGCCAGGTCATGACCTCATAGAGGAACTCCTCCAGCGACCGGAGGATACGCATGAAATCCATCGCATGAGCCTTGCTGGTGTGCACGGAGGCTGTCCGAACGCGAGTTTTGGCGACCATTCCAGATCGCGGCTGGCATTGAAAGGCCCGCGCGGAGGGGTTGAGTTCCAGCGCGCGGGAACATGGCGGGCGGCCTGACATCCGCCGAGGTCACGGCGCCACGCCGCCTCAGTGGAAATCCCGGCTCCGCAGCAGCCGCCCGGACACCTTCTGGCGCACGCGCGGGGCCGGGGCGCCGGGCTCGTCGCGGAGGCTGGAGAGATGGGCCGAGAGGTCGGTGAAGCCTTCGGCGACTACGTGGATGACGCCGTCGGCGCGCTGCACCCGGCCGTGGACGACCAGGAACGAGGCGGTCATGACCAGGTTGCGGTCGGCCTCGAAGCGGTCTTTCCAGACCACCGCGTTGGCGACGCCGGTCTCGTCCTCCAGGGTCACGAACACCACGCCTTTGGCGGTGCCCGGCCGCTGGCGGATCAGGACAAGGCCCGCCACCGACACCCGCGCGCCGTCCTTCAGAGTCGCCAGCGTCTCGGCCGTGATCACCCCGCGCCGCTGAAGCATCGGCCGGTAGAAGCCGATCGGGTGGGCCTTCAAGGAGAGGCTGGTCGTGCGATAGTCCTCGGCCACGTCCTGGGGCGCGGCCATGGCCGGCAGGGCGACCTTGTCCTCGAACAGGGGCAGGCCGGCCAGCAGCGGGGCCTGGACCGGGGCCTTGTGCTCGCCCTTCAGCCCCTTGACCGCCCACAGCGCCTCGCGCCGCGACAGGCCCACGCCGGCGAAGGCGTCGGCCTCGGCCAAGAGCTCCAGCGCCCGCTGCGGCACGCCGCCCTGCGCGAACTCGCCCGGCGTTCGGGCGCCCTCGGCGCGGGCGTGGACCAGCACGGCGACGTCGGCCTTCTTCAGCCCCTTGATCTGGCGGAAACCCAGGCGGACGGCCTTCCAGTTCTGGCGGTTCGCATAGTCGGCGATCTTGTCGGCGCGGGGCCGGAAGCCCTCATAGGCCGCGCCCTTTTCCAGCGCGCAGTCCCAGTCGCTGGTCAGGATATCCGGCGGCAGGACCTCGACCCCGTGCTCGCGCGCGTCGCGGACCAGCTGGGCCGGCTGGTAGAAGCCCATCGGCTGGGAATTGATCAGGGCCGCGCAGAACACGTCCGGCCAGGCCCATTTGATCCAGGCCGAGACATAGACCAGCTTGGCGAAGCTGGCCGCGTGGCTTTCGGGAAAGCCGTAGTGGCCAAAGCCCTCGATCTGCTTGAAACAGCGCTCGGCGAAGTCGCGCTGGTAACCGCGCCGGACCATGCCCTCGACGAACTTGTCGCGGTATTCCGCCGGGGTGCCAAGGTTGCGGAAGGTGGCCATGGCCTTGCGCAGGCCGTCGGCCTCGTCGGGCGTGAACTTGGCCGCCTCGATGGCCAGACTCATGGCCTGTTCCTGGAACAGCGGCACGCCGAAGGTCTTGCCCAGGATGCCCTTGAGCTCGTCCGCCGGGCCGTGCTCGGGCGAGGGCTGGGGCCACTCCACCGGCTCGATCCCGTTCTTACGCTTCAGATACGGATGGACCATGTCGCCCTGGATCGGGCCGGGGCGCACGATCGCCACCTCGATGACCAGGTCGTAGAACTCGCGCGGCTTCAGGCGCGGCAGCATCGACATCTGGGCGCGGCTCTCGACCTGGAACACGCCCACGCTGTCGGCCTTGCACAACATGTCGTAGACGCCCGAGACCTCTTTCGGAATGTCGGCCAGGTCCTTCAGCCAGGCTTGGCCGTGGTCCTCGCGCAGCATGGTCATGGCCCGCTGGATGGCGGTCAGCATGCCCAGCGCCAGGATGTCGACCTTCATCAGGGACAGGCTGTCGATGTCGTCCTTGTCCCACTCGATGAAGGTGCGGTCCTTCATCGCCGCGTTGCCGATCGGCACGGTCTCGTCCAGCCGCCGCTTGGTCAGGACGAAGCCGCCGACGTGCTGGGACAGGTGGCGCGGGAACTTCAAGAGCTCGGTCGCCAGGGCCACGGCGCGGGCGATCTCGGGGGCCCGGGGATCGAGACCGGCGTCGCGCAGGTGCTCCTCGGGCAAGCCATCGCCCCAACTGCCCCAGACCGTGCCGGCCAGCAGCGAGGTGACGTCCTCGGTCAGGCCCAGGGCCTTGCCGACATCGCGGATGGCGCTGCGCGGGCGATAATGGATGACGGTGGCGATGATCGCGGCGCGGTGGCGGCCATAGCGGCGGTAGACATATTGCATCACCTCCTCGCGCCGCTCGTGCTCGAAGTCGACGTCGATGTCCGGCGGCTCGCCGCGGTTCTCGGAGATGAAGCGGGTGAACAACAGCCGATGCTCGGTCGGGTCGATCGCCGTCACGCCAAGGCAGTAGCAGACCGAGGAATTGGCCGCCGAGCCGCGTCCCTGGCACAGGATGCCCATCTTCCGCGCCTCGCGCACGATGTCGTGCACGGTGATGAAGTAGTTGGGGTAGTCCATCTTGGCGATCAGCCGCAGCTCTTCCTCCAGCTGGGCCTTCACCTTCTCCGGCACGCCGTCCGGATAGCGCCAGGCCGCGCCGGAAAAGGTCAGGTCGGTCAGGTGCTGCATGGCCGTCTTGCCCGGCGGCACCGGCTCGTC
>ERZ1034427.239-NODE-239-length-11839-cov-31.906738_pt1 | contig 11839 bp, 11 predicted proteins | sample MGYA00520607_ERZ1034427 | MGnify/ENA primary metagenome ERZ1034427 (study PRJEB33736, sample SAMEA104288489) | Azolla caroliniana | place: Brazil | collected 1987 | study: EMG produced TPA metagenomics assembly of the PRJEB19522 data set (Is there foul play in... | reverse complement strand
CTTGGCTCTTTCCTCATCTTAACACTATGGAAAGCCAGACACAGACTCCTTTCTAAATTTTCGACCCTCTCTATTGGTAATTAAGACACACTGCTAGTAGAGTATTATTGTTGTTCCATTACACCCACTAAGGATTGCAAGTCAAAATCACGATCGCGTCCACTTAGACAAATATCAGAACTGACAACAGTCAAGTCAATTTTAGTGATCGCACTACTGTGACGAACACCATCTGCAGTTATCCAATCAACTGTCCAATAATCACCGCAATCATGGAATTGGCGTAATTCACCACCCCCCATCTGCAACGCCTTTTTCAGGCGCCTTTCATCCTGTTGGGGTTGAGCAAAGCCCTCAATCCGCTGACTTGCTAATTCATACACCGTGCGGATTTCTGGAGTAATGCCTTTGAACTGCAATTCCTTTGTAGGAATGAGTTGTTTAATTGCAGATTGCAGAGTTTCCACCATTGTCGGATAGGTACGGCGATCAACTTCCTCGAACCAGGAGGATTGTCCATACCAACCAGCAGTGATTTGCTCAAAGGCAACACCTTAATTTACTAAATGTACTGCGATCATGTTAACCACCTTCAAACCTTCAACCGTTGATGCATATCTGCTTCATTCACACCGTATGCTAACCAAGTTAGTCGTTGCAGGTTATGTGCTAACCGCAGTCTAATTTGGGAAAGTTTTGCAGCTATTCGCCAACTTGGGGTAAATCTGCTTCTTCTACCAGCTTTGCTGTCTTTTCATCCACAGCCTGAAAGATCCCCAAACCTTCAAATTTATTACTAGGCTTTGGCGTGAAGGTATAAACCATCCCGGCTACTCCTGTGCGGACTCGTCCACCCTTGAGACAAGGCGCAAGGAATTGGGTTGCAGATAACTGTGCTTCTGCGATCACAATTTGGTTGATTAGCTTAAATATATGAGTAATAAATAATACTTTTTATTCAAAATAAGCTACAGATGCAACAAGTTCCCAACAAAGATGTCGGCTTCTGTATTAGCGAGCTTTCGCAAAAAATGGGTCGCCCGGGATTCGAACCCGGAACTAATCGGTTAAAAGCCGAGTACTCTACCGTTGAGTTAGCGACCCTTTTGCATTTCGTAACTTTCTAAGTGTTGCAAACTATCTCTAGAATTGTCAAGGGTTTTTTAGAAATAATTCACCGTTAATCTCACAGAGGTACTTTTGCTTGCTCCTGGCTCCAACACAATGAGGTTTTCACCAGTATTGAGCGAATTACGCCCAGCCATCCAAGGTTCAAGACAATAGAAATCTTTGCCCTTGAGAGTCCAGAAAACGAGCATAGCATAGATATCATCATAATTAATAGTTAATTTCAATTTACGGCTATTATCTGTCACCGTAGCCGACAGACTATGCAAATATCCAAAAGCAAAATCTATTTCATCGCGGCTAAAGTCGAAATTGCCGCTAAAGGGGTGCATTTCCTTGGTTCTCTGGTCTAGATACTGTCCAGAGGGAATTTCAAACTCTAATTGTGACTTATTACCACACTGGAAATAGGGATGAAACCCAGCCGAAAAGGGCATTGGTGTGGATGACAGGTTTTGATAAACTTGGTCAATCACTAAAGTATTACCTTGGAGGGTGTAGGTAAAAGTTACTTGAAAATCAAAAGGATAAACAGCGCGTGTTGATTCATTGCTTTTAAGAACTACGCTTAAACTTACCTTGCCTTCTGTGTTTTGTTCAGTCACTTCCCAGGGTAGATCTCGCCCAAAACCATGTTGTTTGAGAGTATATTGTTGTCCGTTGTAGGTGTAAGAATTATCTGGCAAGTTACCACAGATAGGAAACAAAATTGGTACACCACCACGAACGCTTAATTCCAGGTTAGCAAACCTTTCCACATCTAAATAGAGGATTTCCTCTCCCTGCATCCGCCAACGGGTAATAATGCCACCTCTTTCTGGTACTACTTCCAGTTGGGAGTTAGCGGTATTATCTGTGAGGATATAGGTTTTGTATTGTTGCTGTTGTTGCGTAATAGTAAACACAATATTTCGTGATTGGTGATTGGTGATTGGTGATTGGGCATTGGGCATTAGGAAAATTACTTCCCTGTGTCCCTTACTTCCCTGTGTCCCCTATTTCCCTCATCACCCCCAGTCCCTAGTCCCCAGTCCCCAGTCCCTAGTTCTCAACTTACTCGTCTTCTGCAAAGATGAAGCGATATAATTCGCTGGCATCTGGTTCAGGGCTGCTTTCGGCGAATTTGACGGCTTCGTCGATGACTTCCTGAATTTTCTTCTCAATAGCTTTGAGTTCTTCTCCTGTGGCGAGGTTTTGTTCTACTAAATAAGTGGCTAATTTTTTAATTGGGTCACGAGAAAACCAATATTCTTTTTCTTCTTTGCTGCGGAGTTCATCTGGGTCAGCTAGGGAGTGACCACGGAAGCGATAGGTCATGGCTTCGATGAGGGTGGGTCCTCCTCCTGAACGAGCGCGGGCTACAGCTTCTTGGGCGACTTGGCGAACTGCTAAAACGTCCATTCCATCTACTTCTACGCCTACCATGTTAAACACGCTGGCTTTTTTGTGAATTTCGGGATCTGATGTGGCGCGATCGTGTGCCATGCCGATCGCCCATTTATTATTTTCTACCACAAATAAAATTGGCAATTTCCATAACGCTGCCATATTTAATGTCTCGAAAAATTGACCGTTGTTAGCAGCGCCGTCACCAAAGAAACAAGCGGTTACTTGGTCGGCGTTTTTGTCTCCTAATACTTCCCGGCGATATTTGCTTTGAAATGCTGCACCAGCCGCAACAGGAATACCTTCAGCTACGAAAGCATAACCACCTAATAAACGGTGTTCGGCTGAAAACATATGCATGGAACCACCGCGCCCTTTGCTGCAACCTGTGGCTTTACCAAATAGTTCTGCCATGACTTCTCTGGCTGGTACACCTGAACTCAAAGCATGAACATGGTCACGGTAGGTGCTGCAAACGAAGTCTTCCCCTGGGCGCATTGCTCCTTGAATAATACCTGTGGAAACGGCTTCTTGACCGTTGTATAGGTGGACGAAACCAAACATTTTGCCTCTGTAGTACATTTCGGCGCATTTGTCTTCAAAAAACCGCCCTAATGTCATATCTTCGTATAACCGCAACCCTTCTACTTTGGTAATTTGGACCGTGGCAGAGTTGAATGTGGGTAATGTGCGTTCTTGAACCATGCTTGTGAAATATCCCTGTCGTACAAGTTAAAGTTACGGTCTTAAAATTAAGTTGCTCTTATATAACGTTAGCTACAAGTAGGCCAGTGTTGACAAGAGTCCGCAGTTAAATCTTATTTATGCACTAAAAAGCTCTGTAGGGAATGGGTAAGTTGTAATTTTTCCATGTTTTATGTTTATGGATTGTTGGTGCGTGATCACTTTCAAAATCGCTACCTTTGGTGTTCGTTTCTTAATTTAGCAATCAGGATGGCTGCATTTCTGCATAGCCATTAACAATTTAGGTAAACTGGGGTGATGAGGGGGATGGGGAAGATGGGGAGGATGAGGGAGAGAATTAAAATATTGCACGTGGCTCCTGATAACTGATAACTGATTGCTTAAGTGCTGGAAAGAAATAAAAAGAACTGTTAAAATATACACTTGAATTATATAATGGACACGGTATTATTAAAGCTATGATTATGGCACGGTTTTACATACCTGGAATAGTCTAGGTGAATTATGCCGATCTCTATGAGACGCTACGTAAACACGTTGCAGGGGAAGTAGGCTGTGCGAATTCCGCTAGATTACTACCGAATTTTAGGACTACCGTTAGCGGCAAGCGAGGAACAATTGCGGCAGGCTTATAGCGATCGCATTGTTCAGTTGCCCAGACGGGAATATTCGATTGCAGCTATCTCTTCTCGTAAACAACTCATAGAAGAAGCTTACGTGGTTTTATCAGATTCCAAAGAACGCGCTATATATGATCAGCTTTATCTCTCCCACGCCTATGATCCTGACCGGGCAGGGACGAAATCGCTGTTGGAAAACCGTGTCGAAAATAACAACCGCAATCACGATGTCCAAAGTCTCAGCATCGAAATTTCCCAAGAGCAGTTAGTAGGTGCTTTATTACTCCTACAAGAGTTGGGAGAATACGAATTGGTACTGAAACTAGGCCGTCCATACTTGGTAAATAGAGATAGGAAAGTTGGGGTGAGAGTAGGTAGTTATCTGGCCAGTGAGGAATTCTCCTCCAGTCCTGAATTACCTGATATTATTCTTACAGTGGCTTTAGCCTGTTTAGAATTGGGGCGGGAACAATGGCAGCAAGCTCACTATGAAAATGCAGCTATATCTCTAGCAACTGGGGAAGAATTACTCATGCGTGAAGGTTTATTTCCCAGTGTGCAAGCGGAAATTGCTGCGGATCTTTGTAAGCTGCGACCATATAGAATCCTAGAATTATTGGCACTTCCTAAAGAGAGGACTAATGAACGCCGTCAAGGGTTGGAATTATTACAGAATATTTTAGAAGAGCGTGGAGGTATTGATGGTGCTGGTAATGATCAATCAGGTTTAAATATAGACGATTTTCTACGATTTATTCAACAGTTACGCAACCACTTAACTGTTGCAGAACAGCACAAATTATTTGAAGCTGAAAGCAAGCGTCCTTCTGCTGTGGCTACATATTTAGCAGTTTATGCCTTAATAGCCAGGGGTTTTTCCCAATGTCAATCGGCTTTAATTCGTCAAGCTAAGCACATGTTGATCCATCTAGGTAAACGCCAAGATGTACATTTAGAACAATCTTTATGTGCTTTGTTACTCGGACAAACGGAAGAAGCAACCCGTGTTTTGGAATTAAGTCAGGAATATGAAGCTTTAGCTATTATTCGGGAAAAATCTCAAGATTCTCCAGATTTGTTACCAGGACTTTGTTTGTACTGTGAACAGTGGTTACAACAAGAGGTTTTTCCTCATTTTCGAGATTTAGGCAGAAAACAAGCTTCTTTAAAAGAATATTTTGCTGATAGACAGGTACAAGCTTATTTAGAAGATCTACCTACGGATACTCAAGCCTCTAATGAATGGAATGCAGTTAATTATCAAGCTTTTCTTGGTTCACAAGTAAATAGTCCCCACTATCGTACTCCTGATCATGGAACTAGTAGGCAAGTTAATCATCACCACAATTTTGAAACTGAGTTACCATCAGCAGTAATTGGTGAAATACCTGATTCTCGCCATGTTTCTCCACCTCGATGGAATGCTTCACTGGGATACAGTGGAGGTCAAATACCGGAAATGGCTGGAGAACAGTCTCCTGGGGGAAATGTGGCAGCGTCTGGACATAACCAGCAGATGCCTGTCAGAACTCATATAGATGCGTCAAAGCAAAAGCAAAGACGTAGGCAACGCAAGCCTACTCCTGCTAAAAGTCGAGATAGTGGTTCAAAACATCATCCTTATTTACCTAGACGACGACGCGGTTTTGCTGGCAAGTTAGATGCAAAAACCCGGTTAGTTTGGCTGGTGTTTTTATCTATGGGAGGTTTATGCGTTTTTTGGTTGTTGCTTTCTACAGCTTGGGGATGGGTAAGCAATGCGTTTTTCCCTAGACCATTTTTACTGGGAACACTGTTGGCTATAGAACTGAATCAACCAGTAGTTAGCATTCCTGACCCGAACAGCAAACCAGAAGTGCATGACGGGATGATGACAACTGCGATCGCAAAACAAGTGATTGAAAATTGGTTATCTACCAAAGCTGCAGCTTTCGGACCTGATCATGAAATGAATAGTTTAGATGAAATTTTAACTGGTTCTGCACTATCACAATGGCGAGCAATTATCAAGCAACAGGTAACAGAAAGCAGTTATCGCAAATACGAACATGATGTGAAGGTGGAATTTATCAATCAAAAAGAGACGGTTGCAGATAACGCCGTGGTCGAAGCTACAGTTAGGGAAATTACCCAGTTTTATGAAAATGGTGTGAATAAAAGGTCTAATGAGGATCGGTTACGGGTTCGTTATGATTTGATTCGCAAAGAAAATTCTTGGCGAATTCAGAATATGACAGTTGTGAAATCAGTTAACAGTTATCATTTATCAGTTATGAAGGTAGAATAATCAAGCGTTTGGGAATATGCCAACTTTAAGCGGCCCATAGCATTTTTGACACAGATAATATTTCAATATGAACGCTACACAAGAAAAATTGAAACTGAAATTAGCACAGGCTTTGGTGGCTGCATTTGGTGCTGAATACACCGGAGTAGACCCGATTTTGGTGACTGCAAGTAATCCTAAATTTGGTGATTTTCAAGCCAATGTGGCTTTATCACTTAGTAGAAAATTGGGAATGCAAGCGAGAGTGATAGCATCTGCTATTGTAGAAAAACTAGATGTATCTGATATTTGCAAACCACCAGAAATCGCTGGTCCTGGTTTTATTAATTTAAAATTGCAAACCTCTTACCTAGAAGCACAACTCAACGCCATTAAAACAGATTCTCGGTTAGGTGTGCCAAAAACGAAAAATTCACAAAAAGAAATTGTCGATTTTTCCAGTCCGAATATCGCCAAAGAAATGCACGTTGGACACTTACGTTCGACAATTATTGGTGATTGTATTGCAAGGATTTTAGAATTTCATGGACATGAGGTATTGCGTTTAAATCATGTCGGTGATTGGGGTACGCAATTTGGGATGTTAATTACCTATTTGAGGGAAGTTTATCCAGAAGCACTGACAACGGCTAACGCTTTAGATATTGGAGATTTAGTTACTTTTTATCGTCAAGCTAAACAACGGTTTGATGCAGATGAAATATTTCAAGAAACTGCACGTCAAGAAGTTGTCAGATTACAAGCAGGTGTAGAAGATACACTTCATGCTTGGAAGTTACTTTGTGAACAATCACGGCGTGAATTTCAGGTAATTTATGATTTACTGAATGTCAACTTAATTGAACGGGGAGAATCTTTCTATAACCCATTTCTGCCAGCAGTTGTAGAAGATTTGGAAAAAACTGGATTACTAGAAGAAAATCAAGGTGCAAAATGTGTATTTTTGGATGGTTTTACAAATAGAGAAGGTGAACCTTTACCCTTAATTGTCCAAAAATCTGATGGTGGATATAACTACGCCACCACAGATTTAGCTTGCCTCCGTTACCGCATTGAAAAAGATCAAGCCAAGCGGATAATTTATGTAACTGACGCAGGACAAGCAAACCATTTTGCTCAATTTATGCAACTAGCAAAGAAAGCGAATTGGATACCTGATGATGTGGAATTAGTTCACGTTCCCTTTGGTTTAGTTTTAGGAGATAACAGGAAGAAATTCAAAACTCGTTCCGGGGATACAGTCCGGCTAAGAGATTTATTAGACGAAGCAGTTTCTCGAACTCGTGCAGACTTAGAAGCGAGATTAATAGAAGAAGGTAGAGAAGAGACTGAAGAATTTATTAATAATGTTGCTGAAGTGGTTGGTATTAGTGCAGTAAAATATGCCGACTTAAGCCAAAATCGCACTAGTAATTATGTTTTTAGTTATGATAAGATGCTTGCCTTAAAGGGAAATACAGCACCTTATATGCTATATGCTTATGTGAGGACTCAAGGCATTAGTCGAGAAGGAAATATTGATTTTGAAAATTTGGGAACAGATACCAAAATTCTTCTGAAAGAAGATGCAGAATTAACTCTAGCCAAGGATTTGTTACAACTGGATGAAGTGATTAGCGAAGTTGAACAGGATTTATTACCAAATCGTTTATGTGATTATTTATATAATCTCAGCGATAAGTTTAATAAATTCTATGAAAATTGTCCGGTGTTGAAATCTGAAGAACCGACCAGAACATCGCGGTTGATGTTATGTGATTTGACAGCTAAAACGCTGAAGTTGGGATTAGATTTGTTGGGGATTAAGGTATTGGAGAGGATGTAGAGGGAAGAGTTCTTAACGCAGAGTTAAGCGGAGAGATGCAGAGTGTTTTGTAGCTTTGCGTCTTTTTTGCTGTGAGGCACTCATTTTAGGTGGAATAGGTAATGATTATTAATCATGGCAAATAGTGGGGAAGAAGAAATAAAATCAGCCGTTTTTATTAAAACTCTTATCACTTCGGGTTTCCGTGGGTGCTAAAGATGGTGATGTTACTTATGCTGTGGGTCCTAAAGCTTTAAGTTTAGGTGTGCAAGTGGGAGGTGCTTATGCTGCGACAGGTGTAGATGTCTTAAAATTTATCAAATTAGCTGTAATTTATCCTTATGTTGGAGTTGGCTACTATATCAGAAGATAAGGGTGTTGCTTTTTCTGGTGGTGTCCAAGCAAATGCAACTGAACACATTTTCCTTGGTGCTGGTTATAATTCTGTGGCTGGTTTCAATGGACAGCTAGGAATCAAATTCTAGTTTTGAACTATACTAAAAACGTTTTAAAAGTGTCATTCTGAACGTTGGCCAAGCGTCTCTGAAAGAGATGGTGAAGAATCAGGGATTTGTTAGGTTTTTCGAGATTTTACTCAACCTACCTATGTGTCCCATTCTTTGTTAGAGGTTTGTTGGCTTTCTCTGCCCTCTACCCAACCTACTTTTCTGGTATTATTATTATTTCTCTAAACAAAAACTATGGCTTAAGATAGTAGTATAGTTGTTATCTACTTAATTTATCTATTACTAATAGAGGTTAGTAAAGAATAGTACTCAACTTCTTATTAGACTGTTAATAATAAGTTACTTGACAGAAAAATACTTATGCAACCGGGTTTAAATTTACTAATTCAACTAGTATTAGAGTTTGCACCTGTGATGGTAAACATCATCCAAAACCAAACACAAGGTAATTTAAAAAACAATACTTCTCCAATCCCTAAAGTAACTCAAGACTTTATTAAAACTGTAGATAAGGTTACACAAATAGATATTACTGAGACTGAATTTACTCAGCAACAGCAATTAGCTATTTACCACCACGCAACACAACTAAAAATAGCTAATCAAGAAAGAGAAACAGCTATTAAGCTGCCGGAAGTGCATAAGATTCTGGATAGTTGGCCTTTGCGGTTGTATCCTTCCCAACTTTTAGAATCTTTTCCCAATTATAAACGTACTCCATTGAAATTGTTTATTGCAGCACCGCAAATTCAGTTTGATAAATTTGATTTACAAAATTCACAAATTACTGATGAAATTGAGTTGAAATTGGCTGAGGGTTTGCGAGAGTTTATCAACAATCATTATTCTCTAAATCATCCAGAAAGACCAATAGAATTTTTAGCTGGTGCTTGGGATAGTAAGCGTTTTCATAGTGAATCTAGCATCAAGGCTTTATTTAGTGGTTTGAAAAACCAGCCAACTTTAATTTTAGAATCGGAAAAAGATGGAGATTATTTTAATTTTCGGATCGCCTACTGGGGATTAGGACAGGAAAATTATTACTATAAAACTATTTCTCGACTACCTTATCGACAAATTTTACAAGAGTCTGCTAAAAATCGGGCTTGGGAATGGAAAAATATTAAAAATCAACTTTCATCGCTGGGTGAAGATTTAGAATTAGTTAACAATTTAGGTAGAGAGAGAAATTTAAATTTAGAACTTTTAGAAAAGGTAGAAAAATGGCAATCTCAACGAGTTGATGTTAATAACTTATCCTTGGAATATCAAATTGGTAGTCAAGATTGGCAGCATCTTTATCAAGTCTTAATTACTTGTCACTGTTTAGTTACTGCTTGGGTGACTGATGCTTATTACTTGGTTAATCATGGTGTACATCCTTTGCTGCCAGAATTATTACCAAGTTTACTAAATGAGGCTATAAATTTACAATCATTACAGGTAATTACTGATAGTTATAAACAAGTTTACCAAGCTTTGAAAAACGAGCAAATTGCTAAAATTCCAGAATTGGCTTTGCAATTAGCTCAAGGTTTATCTCATTTTTCTAATTCTCATTGGTCACGGGAACAAGTAGATTATTCTATTGATACTTGGTTAGAAATACGGCAAGTTTCAATAAGAGAAGTAACTCATCCTTTAAAGGCTATGCAATTAGCAGTGAAAATAGAGGATGAGACTTATATTACTAAATTAAAAGAATATTTCACTGCTGTTGGTGATGGTGAAAATCTTATTTATGTGGAAAGTATTTTAGAAGAAATATCGAGTCTTAAAGCTAAATGTAATTTGGAGAAAATTCATCTTCAGTATACTCTAACTGGACATTCTGGTAAGGTTTCTTCTGTGGCTATAAGTCCAAATGGTGAGGTTTTAGTGAGTGGATGTGCAGACAAGACTATCAATATTTGGAATCTGCAAACTGGTAAATTAATTCGCACTCTAACTGGAAATTCAGGTGCAATTTCTTCTGTGGCTGTGAGTCCTGGTGGTCATTTTCTCGCTGTTGGTAGTTGTGAACATCCACAAGGTAATGTTAAGGTGTGGAATTTGAAAACTGGTAAACTTATCCATACTCTTTTGGGACATCAAAAACCAGTTAATGTGGTGGCTATTAGTTCGGATGGGACAATTCTGGCTAGTGGTAGTAATAAAATCAAAATTTGGAATTTACAAAGAGGAGAAAGAATTTGCACTTTATGGCATTCTTCAGCAGTAGAAGCTATTGCTACCACTGCAGATGGGACAATTCTCGCTAGTGGCAGTTCTGATTATAAAATCAGATTGTGGAATCCCTTCACGGGTGATCCTTTACGTAGTATGATGGGTCATTTAGGTGAAGTAACTTCTATAGCTATCAGTGGAGATGGGGAATTTCTGTTTAGTGGTAGTGCTGATAAAACTGTTAAAATATGGCATTTGAGTACAGGTAAGTTGCTAAAGACTTTGAATGGACATACAGATAAGGTAAAATCTATCGCTGTGAGTCCAAATGGGGAATTTCTGTTTAGTGGTAGTGTGGATAAGACTATTAAAATATGGCATTTGAGTACAGGTGAAGTTTTACAAACTCTCACTGGACATTCTGGTGTGGTAACTTCTCTTTCTCTAAGTGCAGATGGTAAGTTTCTAGCTAGTGGTAGTGCTGATAAAACTGTTAAAATATGGCAGGTGATGAAATAAGTATAAATACTCCTGTAAAATACATTATAGATTTCGGGAAGGAAACAGGGAACTCTTTTTAGTTCATCTTACTTCCATCTTTTGGAAAATTGTTTTGTTTGATTGAATTGCGTAACCAACAATTTGCTTCATCTTGATCGCTCAATGCACTCCACAAGATCGAAATCACCCACGGTTTTGTGGGAATTGGTAGTTCAAAGATAGTCAAATTGCAGATCATTGCAAAGCGGAGAGCAATGCGGTAAGGAAGTGCTGCTACTAAGTCACTGGATGCAATCGCAAAAGGTAAGACCAGCATATACGGCGTGGTTAGTGCAATGCGACGTTCTAAATTCTGCTTATTTAACGCTTTATCAATTTTGCCAATGGTATCTCGTCGCAAGGTGGTGAGGGCATGGGAAAAGGCCATGAATGCTTCTAAACTCATTTTTCTATCCCTGATCCCTGGATGTCCTTGACGGCCAATTCCCATAAATCGTTGTTCAAAAATGGGTTCCCATTGGGTTTGCCGGGCTGGCTTCGGGAAGACGCCTAGCTAGTGCAATATCAATCACTCCCTGTTCCAACAAATTTCCAACACTGTCTTTCTTAAATCCAATCATTTGAAAATTGAGCAACGGGGCGTTTTGATGGCTAAACTCCAATAGAGAGGTCCGAAAATTTACAAAGGAGTCTGTGTCTGTCTTTCCATAGTGTTAAGATAAGGAAAGAATCAGGGTTGGGAATAGTTACGGATAGTTCCTATCCATGAAGATGT
>ERZ1034427.238-NODE-238-length-11854-cov-5.034155_pt1 | contig 11854 bp, 7 predicted proteins | sample MGYA00520607_ERZ1034427 | MGnify/ENA primary metagenome ERZ1034427 (study PRJEB33736, sample SAMEA104288489) | Azolla caroliniana | place: Brazil | collected 1987 | study: EMG produced TPA metagenomics assembly of the PRJEB19522 data set (Is there foul play in the... | reverse complement strand
GGCGCTCGATCCCGTCGACATGCCGCTGTCGGAATCGGCGCGCGCGAGCATCCGCGCCCCGATCGTCGCTGGCGTGGCGATCATCGCGATCTTCGTGGTGGGGCTTGGAACCTGGGCCGCCTTCGCGCAGGTCTGGGGGGCGGTCACCGCTCCCGGCGTGGTTCGCGTGGAAAATAACCGCAAGACCCTCAAGAGCCGGGATGGCGGCGTCATTCGGCAAATCGCCGTGCGGGAAGGCGACGCGGTGAGCGCCGGCCAACTGCTGATCAAGTTCGACGACACGGTGGCCCGCGCCCAGGTCGCCATCTTCGAGAACCAGTACGACACCGCGGCCATGCAGGCCGCCCGCTTCCAGGCCGAGGCCGTGGGGCGCGCGCTCGTCGTCCCCGCCGATTTGCAGGCGCGGCGCGCCGACCCGCGGGTCGCGGCGATCATCCAGAACGAAACCCTTCTCTTCCAGACGCGCAAGACGGCGATCGAAGGGCAGGGGGCTATTTTGAACCAGCGGTTCTCGCAGCTCGAGACCGCCCGGTCCGGCTTGCGGATCCAGGCCGACTCCCTCAACCAGCAGATCGAGCTGACGAAGGACGAGCTGGAAGGCTATCAGAAGCTCTACGAGAAAGGCCTCGCCCCCAAGGCGATTATTCTCAGGCTGCAGCGGCAGCTGGCCGAGGCCGACGGGCGCCGCGGCGCCTTGATGGCCGAGATCACGCGAAACCAGCAGCAGGCTGGCGAGACGCGGCTGCAACTGGCGTCACTCCTCGAGCAGCGCGCCGCCGACGTGGCCGCTGGTCTCCGGGAAGCCGAAGCCAAGACCAGCGATCTGGGCGAACGCCTGACCGCCGCGCGCGAGGCTCTCGCCCAGACCGAGGTTCGCGCGCCCGTCACGGGCTACGTCCTGAACCTGAGCCAGTTCACCCTGGGCGGCGTCGCCGGGAGCGGGGAGCCGCTGCTGGACATCGTTCCGACCAACACGCCCCTGGTGATCAGCGCCCAGGTCAAGCCCACGGACATCGACCAGGTCCACCCCGGCATGACCGCCACCGTGACCTTGCAGGCCTACAGCAGCTATCGCGTGCCGAAGATCCCCGCCGAGGTAATGACGGTGTCGGCGGACTCCATCACCGACGCTCAAGCCAAGCAGCAATACTATCGGGTCGAGCTGCGGATTAAGCCCGAGGAGCTGCGCAAGTTGCCGCCCGGCGTCCGGCTCTATCCGGGCATGCAGGCCACGACGATGATTCGCACCGACAAGCGTACGATCCTGTCCTTCCTGATCGGGCCGATCGGCGAGGTGATCGACCGCTCGCTCCGCGAACAATAGCCGGTCGCGATCGTCGATGAGCTCACGTCCGAAAGTCAGCTTCCTGGTGGCGGGCGTCCAGAAGGGCGGGACCACGGCGCTGTTCGACTATCTGGTCGAGCATCCCGGTCTCAGCCTGCCCGCCATCAAGGAGGCCCATTTTTTCGACGACGAGACCGGGGTGGATTGGCGCGAGCCCGATTACGAGCGGTATCACGCCCTGTTTCCGGCCGATCCCGCCGGCGATTCTCGCCAGCGCGGCGAAGCCACGCCTATCTATATCTACTGGCCCAACTGCCTGGAGCGCGTCGCCGCCTACAATCCGGACATGCGCCTGATCCTGATCTTCCGGGATCCGATCGAGCGCGCCTGGTCTCACTGGAAAATGGAATACGCCCGCGGCGCCGAAACCCAACCGTTCGCCTGGTGTATTCGCGAGGGCCGCCGGCGCGTCGTCGAGAACGACAATACGCCGGGCTTCCACAGGGAATTCAGCTATGTCGAACGCGGGTTCTATGGGCGGCAAGTCCAGCGGCTTTTGAGTTTATTCCCGCGAGATCAGCTGCTGTTTCTACGATCCGACGATCTCAAGGCCGAGCCCGCCCGCATTTTGTGCAAGGTATGTGATTTTTTGAACGCACCAAGGTTTGGCTCGGTGGTTCAGAAAGAGAGTCATGTCGCAAAGGACATGGATTACGGCGAAACAATAAACGAAACCGACAGGGAATATTTGAGAAATATATTCGCCGACGACCGGAAGATATTCGAAGAAATAACCTCTATCTCGTTTTAATCGTCTTATCAGATTGGCTCTAAACTAGAATCTCCCCCTTGAGTTGCGCCTCGCTCGATACGTGATTTGAACGCGCGCGCTAAACACGCGTGATTTCGGGGATCCTCAAGGCTTGTTCTGTCGACGGATCGCTCGTCTCAACCCGGTTGCGCTCGCCGCCGGATTAGGCGACGATCCGGCCGGGTTGTAATAATTTCAGCCTCCGCTAAAAGCGGCGAGAGGCGAAATTACGCTGGGCCGTTTCCATCTTGGGGGTGGAGCGACGGCGTTGCATAGCCTTGTGACGCAAGATGGAGACCTTGGATGGCTACCTATAATTTCGATACGACGACGGATTTCTCGGGATTCGCGTCGGGCGACGTTCTTTTCTTCCCGACCGGCACCGCCGCTGGCGTGACCGCGACCTACGTCGCTTCGGTCGGCGCTAGCCCGGCCACGCTGACGGTCACGCTCGGCTCGAAGTCGGCCGTGTTCACCGGTGACACCTCGATCGCCGCGTTCGACGGCGTGGGCTCGACCCTGTTCGCCGACGGTTCGGTGTTCGTCTACGGCGCCTCGACCGCCGACACCGGCGTGGGCGGCGCGCTTGCCGACCTGATGTACGGCAACGACGGCGACGACACCCTGTCGGGCGGCGCTGCCAACGACACCCTGTACGGTGGCGCTGGCCTCGACAGCCTCGAGGGCGGTAACGGCAACGACGTCCTGCAAGGCAACGCCGGCAACGACACCCTCGTTGGCGGCAACGGCTCCGACACCGTGTACGGCGGCCAAGGCGATGACAGCCTGTCGGGCGGCAACGACGCCGATTACCTGCACGGCAACCTCGGCAACGACACCGTCGTGGGCGGCGCTGGCGCCGACACCCTGATCGGTGGTCAGGGCGACGACAGCATCACCGGCGGTAACGACGCCGACCTGATCTCGGGCGACCTCGGCAACGACACCGTCGACGGCGGCGCTGGCAACGACACCATCGACGGTGGTGAAGGCGCCGACACCCTCGGCGGCGGCGATGACGCTGACACCATCACCGGTGGCAACGGCGCCGACAGCCTGCTGGGCGGCAACGGCAACGACAGCATCCTCGGCGGCGACAGCAGCGACACCGTTGACGGCGGCGATGACGCCGACGTGATCTTCGGCGACGCCGGCGACGACAGCCTGCTGGGCGGCAACGGCAACGACGTTGTCCAAGGCGCTCTGGGTAACGACACCGTCCTCGGCGGCGACGGCAGCGACACGCTGTACGGCGGCCAAGGCAACGACTCGATCCTGGGTGGCAACGGCGCCGACTACATCAACGGCAACCTCGGCACCGACAGCATCGACGGCGGCAACGGCGCTGACACCATCATGGGTGGCCAAGGCGGCGACACCATCGACGGCGGCAACGACGCTGACTACGTCAGCGGCGACCTCGGCGATGACAGCCTGCTGGGCGGCGCTGGCAACGACATCGTCCTCGGCGGTGAAGGCAACGACACCCTCGCTGGCGGCGCTGGCGCCGACAACCTGGATGGCGGCAACGGCGCCGACACCATCACCGACTCGGCCGGCGCCAACACCATCACCGGTGGTGAAGGCAACGACACCGTCGTCGGCGGCACCGACTCCGACAGCGTTCTCGGCGGCAACGGCGCCGACAGCCTGGACGGCGGCGCTGGCAACGACACCGTCAACGGTGAAGCTGGCGACGACACCCTGCTGGGCAGCGCTGGTTCGGACTTCGTCAGCGGCGGTGAAGGCAACGACACCATCGACGGCGGCACCGAAAACGACACCGTCTCGGGCGACAACGGCGACGATAGCGTCGACGGCGGCGCTGGCGACGACCTCGTCAACGGCGGCGCTGGCAACGACACCCTGCTGGGTGGCGCTGACAACGACACCGTCAACGGTGACGCTGGCAATGACTCGCTCCTGGGCGGTGCTGGCAACGACGCCGTGAACGGTGGCGAAGGCAACGACACCATCGACGCTGGCGCTGGCGCCGACGTCGTGACGGGTGGCGCTGGCAACGACACCATCACCGGCACCTCGGGCGAAAACACCCTGGGCGGCGGTGAAGGTAACGACACCATCACGGGCGGCACCGACAACGACACCATCACTGGTGACAACGGCGCCGACAGCCTCGACGGTGGCGTGGGTAACGACGTCATCAGCGGCGGTGAAGGCAACGACACCGTCCTCGGCGGCGCTGGCAACGACAACCTGAGCGGCGGCGCTGGCGCCGACACCCTGGACGGCGCCGCTGGCCTCGACACCATCAGCGGTGGCGACGGCAACGACACCATCACGGGCGCGGCTGGCGCTGACAGCCTCCTCGGCGGCGCTGGCAACGACAGCATCGACGCGGGCGCGGCCGCCGACACCGTCAGCGGTGGCACGGGCGCTGACACGATCACGCTGGGCACGGGCGCCGACACCGACGCCGACGTGTTCTCGTTCGCCGCCGGCGACTCGGGCACGACGACCAACGCGATCGACGTCATCACCGACTTCGACGCTACGGCGGAAGACCTGATCGACATCACGACGGCGAACGCCTTCAGCGTGAACAACGCTCAGACCGCTTCTGACTATGCTGGCGCCCTGGCGCTCGCGCAGAACACGGTCGCCGGCGCCAGCACGGTGAACATCGTGGCCGTCCAGGTCGGTTCGGACACCTACGTGTTCTTCGACGCGAACGGTGACCACACGATCGAAGACGCGATCAAGCTCACGGGCGTGACCGCGACGGGCATCACCGCCGCCGACTTCGTCTAAGTCGTCGGACTAAAACGCGAGGAGGGGGCCGCTCGAAAGGGCGGCCCCCTTTTTCGTGCCTGGATGTTTCGGCTTGAGCGTCGCGGCGCGGATGCTCGACAAGCCTGGACAAGCTGGGTAATCGAACAGCGATGTCCAATGTCGCGCTTTACTTGAACCCCGAGGCCTTTGACACCACGGGTCCGGCCTTGATGGGGCGTCAAGCCGCCGGCGAAGGCTTCCTGCGGGGCTATCTGCGCCACGCGACGGCCGAGCGCTTCCACTTCTGGAATGTCGCCAACCAGCCCGTTGAGCGCCTTGACGCCTTCGTGGCCAATATCGGCCGCAGCGACAAACCCGTGAGCTGGATTGGCCGGAGCGATCGCGGAGCCTTGGGCCGTGTCGGCGTGGCGCATATGCCCTCGCCGAGCCTGGCTCGCGAGGCCTGGTCCCGTCGCATGGCCTCGGCGCAGCGACGCTACGCGATAAGCTCCATCACGCACACCACGGCTTCGTCCCAGGTCATGGACATGCTGGCCGACATGTTGACCGCGCCGATCGAGCCGTGGGACAGCCTGATCTGCACCTCCACCGCCGTCCGGGCCAGCGTCGATCTGCAGCTGGAGGCGGTGCGCCTGGATCTCGAGGAGCGCCTGGGCGCCGCCCGCGTGCCCATGCCCCAGCTGGTCACCATTCCGCTGGGCGTGAATGTCGAGAACTTCGCGACCTCGCCCGAACAGCGCCAGAGCTGGCGCCAGAGCCTGGAAATCCCCGACGACGCGATCGTCGTTCTCTATGTCGGCCGCTTCAACCCGCACGCCAAGATGAACCCCGTCCCCATGGCCATCGCGCTCGAGCGCGCCGCCAAGGCCACGGGCAAGACGATCGCCTGGGTTCAGGCCGGCTGGGCGGTCAGCGAGGCGGCCGACAAGCTCTTCCACGAGGAAACCCGTCGGTTCTGCCCCAGCGTCCTCTACAAGGTCGTGGACGGGCGCAAGCCGGAGACCAGGTTCTCGATCTGGTCGGTCGCGGACATCTTCCTGTCGCTGTCGGACAACATCCAGGAAACCTTCGGCCTCACCCCCGTCGAGGCGATGGCGGCCGGGATCCCCAGCGTCGTCAGCGACTGGGACGGTTACAAGGACACCGTCCGTCACGGCATCGACGGCTTCAGGGCCGCGACCTACGCGCCGAGGGCCGGCGCCGGCAACGACCTGGCCTATCAGCACGCCAACAACTGGTTGAGCTACGACGCCTATGTCGGCGCCGCCGCTCAGTTGACGACCGTGGATATCGGCGACGCCGCCGCCGCCCTCGTCAATCTGATCAACAATCCCGATCTTCGCCAACGCATGGGCGCGGCCGCCCAGGCCAGGGCCAAGGCGGTCTTCGATTGGCGCGTGATCATTCCGCAATACGAAGCACTTTGGGCGGACATGAACGCGCGCCGGCGGGCGGCCCCCGCGGAGGCCTCGCCGCGTCGCGACCAGGTTCCCAACCCGCGCCGGATGGACCCGTTCCTGCTGTTCGGCGGCTATCCGAGTGAGTGGCTGACCGGGGCCACCATCGTGACCCTGACGCCCGGCCAGACCCTGGTCAGCTTACGCGAGCTGGTCACGTCGAAGATCGCCATCTTCGGCGGCTCGGCCCTGATGACGCTGAAGGAAGCCGAACAGGTCGTCGAGACCCTGTCGAGCCTCCGCCAGATCAGCGTGGCCGAACTCGTCGCCGACATTCCGCCGGCGCGGCGCCCCTTCGTCGAGCGCGGCCTGCTGTGGCTGGCCAAATACGACGTGATCACCATCCTGCCGCGGTCGACTCATATCGCGGCGACGACCATCGGCGCTTAGCGAATGGGCGGCGGAGGGAACCGAAGGGTCGGGTGAGTGATTAGGTGGGGATGAACCCCAGGCTCGCTGGCCAGCGAGCGGTCGGACCGCGAAAAATAGATGCGCGCTTCGCGGCCCGACCGGAGTGACACAGCCCGCTGGAGAACAAGGCTGACGCCATATAATGGCATAACCGGCAGCAAGACAAAAGGCCTATAAGAGGCCTTCTCGACTTTGCGCAGATTGGCCTGGCGACGATGCATTTCGCCCCGGACTCCGGCCCTAAAGGGGCATTTCGAGCGTCTTTCGCAGCACGATCGCGCCGTCTCGGCTCACGGTGTAGTGGGCGCGATAGCGTCCAGCCGTCCAGCCGCCCGCCGGACTTGGCTTGCCCACATAGAGCACGCGCTGAGCCTGGGCGCGGGGGAGGGGGTCTGGCTTGCTGGCGGCGAGGATCTTGCCGGAGGGATCCAGCAGCGTCAGTGACTGGATGTCTCCCGCCTGCAGGCCCAGGGCGCGAACGTAGACGACCAGGGCGGCGTCGCGGTTTGGCTTGGCGAGCTCGCCGTCTTCGATCTGGTCCATGGTGACCGCCCCCGTCGTGAAGCCCGCGTTCAGCACGACGCGGGCCTTGTAGGCGAGGGCGGCTCTCGCGTCAGGTCGCCAGAGATCCTCGCCCGCGCCGCATTGTCCGCCGCGCCCCGAATCCGGGGCGAACGGATCGATGGCCACGCCATTCCGAAGCACGGTCATGTGTAGATGGGGGTATTCAGTGTTGCCCGACAGCCCGACCCGGCCAAGCGGCGTTCCGGTCTTCACCAGATCGCCAGGGCGAACCTTCAGGCTACCCTTGGCCATGTGGCAGTACTGGGTGGAGAGGCCGCCGGCATGCTCGATGACCAAGCCGTTGCCGCATTCCTGGCCCTTGACGGCCGCCTGGCCGGCCACGCGCACCGAGACGTCCGCGACGCCGTCGCGCACGCGCAGAACCTTGCCGTCGGCCGCCGCCAGCACGTCGACGCCCGTCCGCTGCGCTCGCAGGTCCGGCAAGCGAATGTCCAGACCCGAATGGGCGTCATAGGTTCGAGATCCGCACCGGTAATCCTTCGCGCCCGGTCCGGGATCGCGATCGACATAGTTCTGAACCTCGCAGGTGCGCCCCGGCTCGCAGGCGATGGGCAGGGCCAAGCGGGGAGGGGGCGTGGGGGCGGCGCCAGCCAGCCCCGTCAAGCCCACGACCGAGGCGAGGAGGCAGAAGGGTCTGAAAGCCATAATCCAGGGTCTCAGGGAAAGAAGGCGCATCCGAGGCCGCCCGCGGCTTGAGTGAGGGGAGCGGACCCGGTAGGCATGCAACCTGGATTATTCGATCCCGTGTCGGCCAGGCGCTTGGCGAAGGATGGGGGTGACGGGGGTAGCGGGGACAAATGCGGGCGCTCGTCGTTTTGGTTCACTACTTCTCGCCCGAAGCGAACCCGCGGCACACCTCTGTCGATGAGTCGCGACGCGAGAATCGGACACGCGCGATCCAGACCGTGATCGAGGGCTATCGCGGGACGTTCGGGCCCGCGTCCAAGCTACGGTTTTCGGACCGCACGGTCGATATCGGCCCTCCCGCGGTGGACCTCGACATCCGCGTCCTCACCGTCCCTGGCTGCACCTTGGTGGATGATCAGTTCCGGCGTCGATTCGGGGTTCACCAGACGCTGTGCGAGCCTTCCAACCCCCGGCATCTGGGCTTCTTCGCCTACCGCCTCTTCGCCAAGCTCGCGAACGATTATGACTGGTTCATCTTCTCCGAGGACGACCTCCTGGTCCGGGACGCCGCGCTATTCGACAAGTTGGCCTGGTTCAACGCCACGTTCGGGGATCGCCGCGTGCTGTCGCCGAATCGGCTGGAATGGAACCCTCGGGCGGCCTTTCTAAAGACCTATGTCGACGGCGACATCTCCCAGCGTACGTTCCATCGTCTGACCCATCATCTTCCCGACGAGGACTTGCTAAAGGCCCGGCCGCTCCACGCCGAGCTGACCTTCCAACGCGCCCGTAATCCGCACTCAGGCTTCTTCGCCATCACCCGGTCCCAACTGGCCTACTGGATGGCGCGGCCTTATTGGCTGGATGAGGACGTCAGCTTCGTCTCGCCTCTGGAGAGCGCCGCGACCCTGGGCCTGACCAAGACGTTCGCGGTCTACAAACCCCAAGACCCGACCGCGTTCCTCGAGGTTGAACATCTCGATGATCGCTTCTCGAAAATGGGCTGGCCTCCGCACCAGGCCACCGCCAACACCTTATCCTCGGACGCCTGACATGGTGAACACCCCGTCTTCCCCCCTGCGCATCCTCGTGACCGGCGGCGCTGGCTTCGTGGGGTCTCACCTGTGCGATCGTCTGATCGCTCGGGGCGACAAGGTCGTTTGCCTGGATAATCTCTATACGGGCAGCCGGGACAACATCGCTCACCTGCTGGATCACCCGAACTTCGAGTTCGTGAACCACGACGTGAACCACCCGATCTTCATTCCGGTCGACCAGATCTACAACCTGGCCTGCCCGGCCTCGCCCATCCACTATCAGTACGATCCGGTGATGACGGTGCGCACCAACGTGTTGGGCGCCATCAACATGCTGGATCTGGCCAAGCGGACCGGCGCGCGCGTTTTCCAAGCGTCGACGAGCGAGGTCTATGGCGACCCGGAAATCCACCCCCAGGTCGAGAGCTATTGGGGCAAGGTCAATCCGATCGGCCCGCGCGCCTGCTACGACGAGGGCAAGCGCTGCGCAGAAACCCTGTTCTTCGATAGTTTCCGGCAGGACAACATCGACATCAAGGTCGTGCGGATCTTCAACACCTATGGTCCGCGGATGGCGATCAACGACGGTCGCGTGGTGTCGAATTTCGTCGTGCAGGCCCTGACCAACCAGCCCATCACCATCTACGGCGAAGGCCAGCAAACCCGCAGCTTCTGCTATGTGGACGATCTGGTGGAAGGCTTCTTGCGCTTGATGGCCACGCCGGCGGGCTTCACCGGGCCGGTCAATATCGGCAACCCCAACGAATTCACGATCCTGGAGCTGGCCGAGCTGACCATCGAGCTGATTGGCTCCAAGTCGGTGATCGAGCGCCGTCCGTTGCCTCAGGACGATCCCCGGCAACGTCAGCCGGATATCGCGCTGGCCAAGTCGGCCTTGGATTGGGAGCCGCGCACCCAGCTTCGCGAGGGCCTTACCAAGACCATCGCTCACTTCGCCGCCTTGCTCGGCAAGGGGCTGGTCGACGCCCGGTAGCTCAAGGGGCGGACGCCTCGAGCGACGCCCACCCCTTTCGCGAATCCATCGGATCCTGGCCGCGCCTAGGAGGCCGTCTTGCGCGTATAAAGCTGGCGTCGGCCGCCTGGCATGACGTGCAGCTTGCGGCAGTAGATATTGACGAAGGAATCCACGGCGATCTTCGGGCAACGGATCGGGTCGTGCCCGTAGGGCAGGGGTTCGGACCACAGATAGTCGTCGAAGCCCAGGACGCCGCGCACGCGCGTCAGCTTGAACGACAGCACGGCGTCGACCAGGACATCGGGGGCCTGATGCGAGCCGTCGACATAGACGAAGTCGAAGTACTCGGCCTTACCTTCGGCGAGCAGCTTAGCCAGCTGAAGGTCGGAATATCCCTTGTGCAGCACGAGCTCGACGGGGTGCGCGGCTTGGCTGATGGCGATCCGGGTATTGTTCAGAAAGCGCGCCTCGACCTCGCTCATGTCGCTGTCGACAAAACCGCCCTTCTTGTGCTCGATGCCGCCCTCCCAGGTATCCACGCAGTGGATCTCGAGAGGGTATTCGTTTCCGAGCGTCTTGATCAGATGACAGACGCTCGCCCCTTCATAAGATCCGATTTCCAGGATCTTTCTCGGCTTCTCGGTCTTGAAAAGCCCGTCCCAAATATCCCTGGCGTTCTGGGCAAACCAGTTGTTGGTGAATTCCATCTTTTCCAAAGGCTTGGCCCTCAATATTTCAGTCCGTGGAACAGTCTCGGCGTGGTGGGCCGTCCTAAGACGAAGACGGCCCACGGCGCGCCAGCACCTCTTCGATCAGCGCCATCCAGGCGGGCACGCCGACGGTTTCGCGATCGAAGAGACGCAAGGCGTCGGCTTTGGCGCGTGGCCGCAAGGCCGCGAAAGCCTCCGGCGTCTCGCACGCGCGCGCCATGGCCTCGGTCAGGGCGGCTACATCGAAGAAGTCATTGAGCACCCCATTCACGCCATCGACGATCGCGTCCCGCACCGGCGCGGTGTCGGATCCCAGGATCAGGCATTCGCAGGCCATGGCCTCGACCAGCGACCAGGAGAGCACGAAGGGATAGGTGTAGTAGACGTGGGCCCAGGATATCGACAGGGCGGCGACCATGTCGGCATGCGGCAGCGGCCCCGTGAAATGGACCCTGGACAGGTCCAGTCGATCCCCGACCTCGTCCAGCATGAACCGCTTCCAGCTCTTGTTGCCCTCCAGCTCGCCCCCGTAGCCGCGGCCCTCCTCGTTACCGATCAGGACGACATGCGCCGTGGGGCAGCGCTCCAGGAAGGCGGGCAGGGCGCGCATGAAGACGTGAAAGCCGCGTAGGCGCTCGAAATTGCGATTGATGAAGGTGATGACGGGGGTGGTCCCGTCCAGGACCAGCCCGTTCTTCAGCTTGAGTTTCGCGCCCGGCCGTCGGTAGGCCTTCGAGACGTCCACCCCTTCATGGAAGACCCGAACGCGCGAACCCAGGCTTTCCGGCAAGGTGCTGGCCTGGAACGGCGTCGGGCAAACGATGGTGTCGGCTTCGAGATAGGCCAGGGACAGGCCCAGATTCTTGGCGTGGACTCGATGGTCGGCGAAGGGATCGCTCTTCTCGAACTCGGGATCGAAGCCGACATCGGCGCCATGCGACTTATAGAAGAACTCGCCGAACAGGATCTGGGGAACGTCGCCAAAGACCTCGCTCATATGGATGGTCTCGCCCCAACCGGGGTGACCGACAATGAGGTCGGGTATGAAACCGTCGGCCTTGAGGGCCTGGGCGACCTCGGCGGCCGCCTGGGCGCGCATCAAGTCCGCCTCGGCGCGGACCGCGTGGTTGAAGATGCCGGGCGTGGTTCCCTTGGAGAGCTTCCAGCGTCGCACGTCGACGCCCGGGAAGTTCTTGGCGGT
>ERZ1034427.235-NODE-235-length-11936-cov-30.357714_pt1 | contig 11936 bp, 11 predicted proteins | sample MGYA00520607_ERZ1034427 | MGnify/ENA primary metagenome ERZ1034427 (study PRJEB33736, sample SAMEA104288489) | Azolla caroliniana | place: Brazil | collected 1987 | study: EMG produced TPA metagenomics assembly of the PRJEB19522 data set (Is there foul play in... | reverse complement strand
TTGCTCAAATTTCAACTGTTTTGGTATACAATCTGTTGAAGATGGGGTCATGGTTACAACTGCTGAAATGCCTGCTATATATACATTTCCGCAGTCTATGACCCCTTTTTTTTATCTTTTTGTGAGAAATCCGGTTCTAACTGCATTGATTAGGTATAGACCTAAATTCTCAACACTTTATCAACAGCAGCTAAGGATTTTTATTCTAGAATTGAGAGGTTCGGTGTATTGAGAGATGGGGTATATTTCCAGTTTTAGCCACAAGCAGTCTGAGCAGTAACCACTCTTAACGTACAGCAGGGAAAATGTGTGTGATCCGAATTTTAGCCATTCCCTACAGTTAACTTCTAAAATAGATTTTTTTTTATTAACTTACTCTATGACAAGTTTTAATCGCTCTACCAGTCGTCGTTTGAAGAAATTACCCCAAATTCCTTCTATATGGGAGGGCGATCGCCGTCCGTTATCATCATCACAGACCCAAACCAAAGACTCCCAAGATTCCCAGGGGGAATGTATTTTATGGGTGGATGGCTCTCAAGGTATTGTTAGAGCTATGGACATGGTATCTCCAGAACTCGGTCCAGAAGCCATAGTTCGCACCTTAATGCGAGCAATGGAGCATCCTCATAGTCCGGCTAAACCAGCTAGACCACAAAGAATTGTAGTCAGAGATAGGGAAATCCAATTTTACCTGCGCGGGGTATTGCAAGATTTGGATATTGCCATTGACTATGTATCAGAACTACCTTTAATTGATGAACTGTTCCGTTCTTTTGCGGATATTATTGATAGCCAAATTCCCAATTTACCTCCACAGTATGCAGAGCTCCTCCACCAGAAGGCTTTTGCCACCTGGGAAGCAGCACCTTGGAATTTTCTGGAAGAACAGCAAATTTTGTCCATAGAAATTAATACATGGGATGTAGGGACACTCTATGCTTCAGTAATGGGAATGCTGGGGATGGAGTATGGGATTTTGTTGTATCGCTCTGAGGACTCTCTTAAGCGCTTCCGTGCAGATGTGTTACAGGATGATGAAGAATCAAGTGAGGGGTTAGAAGAGGCTTTTCTGAAGCAAGACTGCTTATTTCTGACCTTTGAGCAAGTTGACGAAGATGAAGACGAAGATGAAGATTTAGCAGAATTACCGTTATCGGAAATTGAACCCACCTTTGGGAATATTCATCCCTTGGAAGGACTGCGATCAGTTTTGTATGAAGATGAAGCTTTAGTGATGTTTGTGTCTTTGGAAAGCCTGCTTCGCTTTATCCGAGATTACCGTCATGAGTTATATGAAGAAGACTTCCCCTCCATCAATCGTCGTTATCGGATTTCTGTCCCAAATGCAGATGAAGCCACCAAATCAGTATCTGTGACTGTCTCCACTATGCCGGAATTGGCAGCAGAGTTGGAAGGAATGGCAGGTTTTGATATCTCCGAGCAAGACGAGTTTGATACTACAGAGTTTCGGTCTTTGCGAGATGACCTCATCCCTGAAGATTCTTTTCTCAGCGTGGGTGTGATTTCTTGGGAAATGTTGAAGTCGCTACATCAGGAAGTGAATTACCACACAGGAGAGGAAATTGCGGAAGTTGGTGATGGTTTACCCGTGATTTTAATTCAAACTTCCCGTCCCAAAGCCAAAACTGTAATTGAAAATATTCAGGATGCTGGAGGATTGAACGCCATTTGCTTTAATCCAGGTGCAAATCCCTTGAATGGTGAACGATACGATTTAGGGCTGTTACAAACTGAAAATGGGGAACTTTTCTTGTTTGGGGAGTTTTTAGATAATGACCCCATCCATGTGGAAGCCAGAAAAAAATGGACTCAGCGATGTAAAAATACCAATGGTTATTGCGGTGTGATTATTGCTAAGGGATTAAGGGGAGCTTCACGTGGTAATCCACAGTTAAAAGATATGATGGCTCTGTTTGAAGCGCGATCGCTTTCTCCTCAAGATTTAGGTCTTGGTACACTCCAACTTATGCCTCAACTAGAATTTGAATAATCACCCATGCTAGTTATTAACATGGAGAATATTAAACATTTTTCCTCTGATTTGTTGTGAACTACCTTAATCATAGTAGTGTTGTAGTCTATGTAATTACCACAGAGTAATATATATCCACTACATCAATACATTAGATTTATCTGTGGATTTCTACAATTACATTAGAGGGTTTCTTGCTGCATAATTCTTTAAAAGAGAGTGATGTTAATCAAAAAAATGATTGCCACAAAAACAATCCTCAATGCGATGAGCAGTGAATTCTGCATATTGCGTTCACATGATTACCCATAATTAGGAGTAAAGCACAGACATCCAGATGAAGGGACGTAAAGAAAATTTACTTGAAGTAAATGAGAGACTTAATCAGAGAATCCGAAATTTAAAATCCAAAATGTTATTATCTAGGTTCTAGTAACTTAGAGTAGTAGATTGGTATTTTGATGCTGCTTATATTCTATTACAAGTAATACAGCCTACTGACTTTAGTAAGTTGATTACAGGAAAAAAGCTTTTTCTAGTCCTGTCCCCTTTGTTTCTACATTCTACTTCAACAGATAATTTTTCTACAAAGAACTGTATTTATTTATGACCTTGCTATTTTCTGGAAGCTAACTCTGATATTATCATTTTTCCATTTTGTAGACCGATTCGTCTGAACCTATTAAAATACAGCAAATTGCATGATAATGACAAATAAAAAATGGGCTGTTAAACGTATAACTGTTAATCTAGCAACGCAAGAAGCGGAAAAACTAGAAAAATATTGTCACCAGACAGGTAGACCCGCTACTGATGTGATTCGAGAACTGATTAGAAGTTTACCCGTCACGGAAGAGGTGATAAGTGACAGGTGATAAGAAATGAATAGGGTTTAGGGTTTAGGGGCAACAGAGGAAAATAACTTAACTGAGGACTCACGGTTAGGGTGCGAAAAATCCTGATTTTGGACATAGGGCATAGGCCATAGGGCATAGGGCATAGGGCATAGGCCATAGGGCATAGGGCATAGGCCATAGGGCATAGGCCATAGGGCATAGGCCATAGGGCATAGGGCATAGGGCATTAGAAAAATTTCTCCCCCATCCTCCCCATCCTCCCCATCCTCCCCATCCTCCCCATCCTCCCCATCCTCAATCAGCCGCAAATTTCGACATTAACTCAGTTACAATCTGTAAAGAAACTGATAGCACGGAGTGGCGTAAGCCATAAAGGAACTAAGGAATGCGTGTTGCAATAGTAGGTGCGGGACTGGCTGGGCTGTCCACTGCTGTAGATTTAGCTGATGCGGGTTGTGAGGTACAAATTTTCGAATCTCGTCCGTTTGTTGGTGGTAAAGTCGGTAGTTGGGTAGATGGTGATGGCAACCACATTGAAATGGGGTTGCACGTATTTTTTGGGTGCTATTACAATCTGTTTGAGTTGATGGAAAAGGTGGGAGCAGGTGAAAATTTACGTCTTAAGGAACATTCCCATACTTTTATCAACAAAGGTGCACGTACTGGGGCTTTAGATTTTCGTTTCATCACCGGTGCGCCTTTTAATGGCTTAAAAGCATTTTTCACCACTTCCCAACTTTCCCTACAGGATAAATTACAAAATGTGATCGCATTGGGAACTAGCCCCATTGTTCAGGGTTTAATAGACTTTGACGGGGCAATGAAAAATATCCGCAATTTAGATAAAATTAGCTTTTCTGACTGGTTTTATCGTCATGGTGGCAGTAAAGGCAGCATCAAACGGATGTGGAATCCTATTGCCTATGCTCTCGGTTTTATCGACTGCGATCATATTTCTGCCCGTTGTATGTTGACAATTTTCCAGTTTTTTGCGGTCAAAACTGAAGCTTCTATTCTGCGAATGCTGGAAGGTTCACCTCACGAATATTTACACAAGCTAATTATTGAATATCTTGAAGCCAGAGGCACGAAAATATATACCCGTCGTCAAGTGCGGGAAATTCACTTTGCTGAATCAGAGGCAGAAACCCGCGTTACTGGTATAGTTGTTGCCCAAGGTGATACAGAAGAAATAATTACCGCTGACGCTTACGTTTGTGCTTGTGATGTGCCAGGAATTCAGCGCGTTTTACCGCAAGCATGGCGGAAATGGTCAGAATTTGACAACATTTATAAACTTGATGCTGTCCCAGTGGCTACAGTGCAGCTACGGTTTGATGGTTGGGTAACGGAATTGGAAGATGAGGAAAAACGGAAACAGTTAAATCAGGCCGAAGGGATAGATAATTTGTTGTATACCGCCGATGCTGATTTTTCTTGTTTTGCTGATTTAGCTTTAACCAGTCCAGCAGATTATTATCGTCCTAGGGAGGGTTCATTGTTGCAACTGGTATTGACACCGGGAGATCCTTTTATTAAAGAAGGTAATGAAGTGATCGCACAGCACGTCCTCAAACAAGTCCATGAACTCTTCCCATCGTCAAGAGAATTGAACATGACTTGGTACAGTGTAGTTAAACTAGCTCAATCCTTATATAGAGAAGCACCAGGAATGGACGCTTACCGTCCTGACCAAAAAACACCTATACCCAACTTCTTCCTAGCTGGTAGTTATACCCAGCAAGACTACATTGACAGCATGGAAGGTGCAACTATTTCTGGAAGACTTGCAGCTAAAGTGATTCTGGAAAGTTTGAATAATTAGGTGACAGATGAAAGGTGAGAGTAAAGAGGGAATAGGGAATAGGGAATAGGGAATAGTGATTTAATCACCAATCACCAATCACCAGTTACCAATCTAAAATCTAAAATCTAAAATCTAAAATCTAAAATCTAATGGCTGAATGGTTAGAACATAGCGTACAGGTAGAAGTAGAGGCTCCTATGGAATTAGTATGGAGTCTGTGGTCTGATTTAGAACAAATGCCTAAGTGGATGAAATGGATTCATTCAGTGAAAATTTCGCCGGATGATCCAGATATTTCTCTGTGGAATTTGAGTACAGGAGGTTTAGAATTTAAGTGGAAATCCAGAATTCTCAAAGTTGTTCCTAACCAAATTATCCAATGGGAATCTGTTGATGGTTTGCCAAATCAGGGCGCAATTCGCTTTTATGATCGTCATGCTGGGAGTATTGTAAAAATGACTATTTCTTACGCTATCCCTGGTTTTTTGGGTAAACTGATGGATAATTTATTTCTAGGAAAAGTTGTTGAATCAACAATTCAAGCAGATTTAGAGAGATTCAAAGAATACACTCTCAATATGAAAGTAGATTGACATACTCCCCGCCTTAGAAGGGGGGAGATTCTGGGGTCAAACAGCAGTTGCAGGGTTACGCCTATCTGACATCACCTAACCCAATGGTTGATGCCCCAACCATTTGAATGTTTTTAGCCCCATTCTGATCCCGTCGATTAATTGACACCTGTCACTTATTCCCTGTCGGAATAGCCGCGATTAATTTCTGCGTATATTCTTCTTTGGGTTGAAGATAAATGCTTTCTGATGTCCCTTCTTCCACTATTTTCCCTTGATTCATTACCAAAATGCGATCACTCATAAATTTGACCACACTTAAATCATGGGAAATGAAAATATACGTCAAATTAAAATCCCCTTGCAATTCTTTTAACAAATTCAAAACTTGCGCTTGTACCGAAACATCCAAAGCCGAAACCGACTCATCACAAATAATAAACTGAGGATTTAAAGCCAACGACCGCGCAATACAAATCCGTTGACGTTGACCACCTGAAAACTGATGGGGATAGCGTTTCATATCATCCGCACTCAATCCCACCCGTTCTAAAAGTTCTATAGTTCTTTCTTTTCGCTGTTGTTTTGATTTACCCACACCATGAATCAACAATGGTTCCATAACTGCATCACCAATTTTCATCCGGGGGTCAAGGGAACTAAGAGGATTTTGAAAAACAATTTGCATTTCTCGCCGCAATTTTTGCAACGATTCTCCTTTAAGGTGAGTGATATTTTGTCCTTTAAAAGTAATTTGACCGCTCATGGGTTCAATTAATCTGAGCAGACTTCTACCCAAAGTGGTTTTACCACAACCAGATTCTCCTACCAATCCCAAAGTTTCACCTGGATAAACATCAAAAGAAACAGAATTCACTGCTATATTGTAGCGTTTTGTGCCGCCAAACACTCCCCGCACAGGAAACCCAACTTTGAGATGATGAATTTGTAAAAGGGGTGATTTTTCTTGCAGATTTGCCAATCTTTGGTTAAGTTCTTCCTGAGTAATTTGCGGTGGTTCTACTGGTTCTTTGGCTCGAATTACTACCTGTCCACTTTCATCTTCCTGTACACTCATGTAATCAGAAACTGTGAGGAGTTTGTGCGGACGACAATGTAGAGTAGGACGACAAGCTACCAAACCTCTAGTATAGGGATGTTGGGGATTACTAAAAATTTGCGATACTGCACCATATTCCACAATTTTACCTTTGTACATCACCCCTACTTGGTCAGCAATTTGCGCGATTAAACTCAAGTCATGACTAATAAAAATCATCCCCATGTTGCGTTTTTGCTGCAATTCCCGCATCAACTCAATAATGGTTGCTTGTACTGTCACATCTAAAGCTGTGGTCGGTTCATCAGCAATTAACAGTGATGGGTTACAAGAAATTGCCATTGCAATCATCACCCGTTGTAACTGACCCCCAGAAAGTTGATGGGGATAGCGTTTCAACATCGCTTCTTTGTGTTCTTTCACCAACTGAGCTATTTGATAATCACTGCTTGGAGATAATTTAGAGTCAGTTAACTGGCTACTATCAAGATATTGCTCTTGAATTTCTTGGTCACTAGGTAAAAGTTTAACTTCTTGTAGACCTGCGATCACAATTCTCTTGGCTTCAACTGCATTGACATTTTGATGACGCATAATTGCTTCTGTCAGCTGAAACCCAATATCATAAACCGGGTTGAGAGAACTCATCGGTTCTTGAAAAATCATAGCAATATCACCACCCCGGTAAAGCTGCATTTCTTGGGTAGGTAAAGCCAGTAAATCCAGCGGTTCGGCATTTTCCTGCGGACGAAACCAGATTTGTCCTTCATTAGCTTTACCGGGATATTGCAACAAACCCATCACAGCTAAAGCGGTTACTGATTTACCACTCCCAGACTCTCCCACTATTCCTAGAGTCTCACCTCGATTTAATTCAAAGCTAATCCCATCTACAGCTTTAACTGCGCTGTCATCACCGGAAAACTCAACTTGTAGATTGCGAACCTCTAGGATAGTTTCTTTCATAAATCTGGAGTAGTAATTACAGGGAATGGGGAACAGATAACAAAAGACTTCTTCAGCTTTTGATCACCCATAGCGGTAATTCTACCGATTGTTACACGATTTTGGATTTTAGATTGGAAATCCCCTTCTGTGTCGCGGTTCTGGGTAACTATTGGTTACAATGATCAATTAATTCTTTTCCCCAGTCCCCTATAACTTGGGTAAAATCTCTGGAATTAAATGACCGGGAACTTTGGATAAAGCCAGATTCTGTCCTTTAATACCTAATTCATTATGGAAAGTCCGAATAATTTTGACTATGTGAGTAAAAGTTGTGTAATAAGCTTCCGTGTTCTTATCCAAGCCATTTAATGAATGTACATGATTATCCAAAGAGGCTTCTAAATGCTGAGAAAGGATTCTTTTGTCACCAGTAAAAGATGGATCTGTGACTAATTGATAATGAGCTAAACCCAAATTATTCTGTGTTACCAACACATCAAAACTGATATTTGTGCGACTCAAAGAATCGGCTATTTTCAAAGTTTCTTGATATGTTTTGATACATAATTGCAGGAAATTTTGGCGAATTTCTTTAGTTACTTGTGGCAGATTGGCTATGTGCCAGTAGGCAGTACCCAAATTATTGCGAGTTCCTGCACAGGCATTAGGAACATGAGCCGATGTACGATATTTTAAAGCTTCCAGGTAGAAATCAACCGCCAATTGTAAGTTTTCCAATGGTGTTTCATATTGGGATAAATTCCAATAAGCAGTACCAATGTTATTTTGGATCATGCCATACTTCAGAGGTTCATCAGCAGGTTGATAGTAAGTCAGTGCTGAATTATAAGCTGCGATCGCTTGTTTGAGATGTTCCACAGGCTGGATATGTTGCCCTAAATGCCAATAGGCAGTTCCCAAATTATTTTGACAAGCCGCATATTTCAAAGGATCAGTTTCCTCAGTTCGGTACAGAAGTGCTTCATTGTAAGCTGTAACTGCTTGCTGCCAATTTTCCACAGGGTTGGAAAACCGCGCTAAATCACCATAAGCTGTCGCTAAGTTGTTCTGCACACGAGCATAAATTTCTGATTGACTATCAGGTGAAATTAGCTTAATTGCCAAGTGATAAAATTCTATTCCTTGCTCGATATAAGTTTTGCCGTCATCACCACTCCCTGCTGTGCGGTGCAGCATCCAGTAAAGTGTTCCCAAATCATTTAAAGTATCTGGGAGTTGTGGTGAAGTGTAATCATAGCTAACTGCTTCCTGATAGGCAATAATGGCCACCATTAAGTTTTCCGGACTGGACTGTCCTTGCTCAATGCGAAGCCGATATAAATTCCCTAAATTATTATAAGCTGTTGCTAATTTTTCCGCGCTAGCTTCCTGTATTTGTAATTGTTCAATTACCCAAAGAAGTTGTTGTGGTTGCAAATTTTCATCTGCATCTTCAGCAATATTGTTGTCAAATGTTGATTTGACTAAGAAAATTAACTCATTGTTAATATGGGAGAAAAATGAAAGTAGAGGAATACTAGTTTTAACGGCAGATATTATTGTTGCATTGGGTGGTTGATTTTCAAGTATTTCGGATGTTTGGTTTATAAAATCATCATCTTGAATAAACTGGAATTCTTGAACAGTCTTGTCTAAGGACTCATCAGAGGGAATTGATTCATCAACAATAGATATCTCCAAATTTCCCAAATCTACACTTCGTAAACTAGAGAAATTTTGATGATCTCGATTATCAATACTTGGTGTTGGTTCTCCAACAAAGATAAATACACCTGTCCGACAATGCCAAAATTTTGGTGCTGATTGCTGGATAGCATGCAACCAAGGACGGGGAACCCAAAATAGCAGGCTAGATTCTAGAAATGAACTAGGTTCTTGGGTAGCAAAATACTGCTCGCTCAAACGAAGATACTGCAGAAATAAACGCTGTACCGCTACTGATTGTTTAGTTAGCAACTCCACACCAACAATTTGAAATGCTGGTATTGGTAACGGACGGCCAGGAGTGTCTTTTGATTCCCCCACAATCGGTGGAGGATAATTAGCTAACCATTGATTTATCTGTGCTATAGGATTGGGATCATTTAAATTCAACCGCAATGTCACTAACCTTGGATAAGCTGGAGTGCTAATTCCCCCAGTCTCTGCTGGTTGATATAGCACTTGTCCTACTGGATAAGCCAAGGTTGAATGCAACCGAGTAGCTATTTGATTTCTTAAATGTAAGTCATCACATACAGCAAAAAATATCTGTCGTCGCAAGCCAATACTCAGGGCAAATTTCAGGCGTTGATATACTTGCCGATTCCAAGCAAAAATATCTGGAGGTAGGATTTCATTCACGCTCATGGTGGCTACAAAAGCCGAAATACACTATAGATTTTAAAGTCAGGCAAATAAACTTAACTAGAAAATCTCATATTTCTGATTTTCAAGTAAATGTTTTCTGCTCAGGATAAATCGAGTTTTCAAAGCTTGACAAGACACTTAGTATTGAATTATATTTATAAGCTTTTTAATTTTAACAAAAAATAAAAAAATCAGGCTCATCCTAATATGAGAACCTGAGATGCGAAAAAATTAAATTTTATTAAAATATTTTGAGTTTAACTGAGGTTGGAAACAGAGAAGGCGACAAAAATCAAGCCACCAACTAAAAGCGCAGCAGCCAAACCTAAGATAACATAAGTGCGCTTTTGCCCATCCGTGGGAGGTTCGGCTTGATAAACCTTGGGTTCACGGGCAAAATTGTTGATAAGACCGCCTTCTTCGTTGGTATAGGGCATGAAGTGATTCCTTTTGATCTTCGTTTCGTTTATTTAATGTTACATAAATTATAGTTTGTATAGTTTTACTTTGATAAAAATCTATAAATAGTTACATCTAGTAAAAAATTATATTTTTAGCTATAGCTTAAGTATTGACAAATTAAACAATTTATGAACTCATTCAATACGGTCAGTATTCTCGTGAGATACTGTCTTTACGCACTTCCTGACTACAGGATTCACTGGTGTTTACTTTTCCCTAGTAAATTTATTCCTCTTTGAGTAAGAATTCTATTAACATAAATATCCATATAAAATAAGTATTTTGCTATACTATGTGAATCTACATACCTCCTAAATATCTCAATATTATAATTATGCAAAGAATCTCTATAGAAAATTTTGGACCAGTTAAAAAGCTTGAGGCTGATGTAACAGATGTAATGTTATTAATTGGAGCGCGGCCAAGCGGAAAAATTACAATCAGTAAGTCAATTTTTATATTTAAGTCTATTAAAGATGAAATTATTAATTATATAATGATTATATATATAATATGCAGAAAGTATAGAAATCTAGAGTATTTCCTAAACCATTATATATATAATTAATTAATGCCTTATTAAGGTTGAGGAAAATGTATTTTGTCCAATATTTTGGACTGAACCCAGATTCAGAACGATTTATGATTACATATCAATATTAAAGTGAAGAACAACTAAGAATTCATAAATCTGAAGATAATCTAGATATGAAATTAAGCCTTTCATTAGAAAATGAATTAATTTTGCTAATTAGAGGAATTTAAAATTACAAAAATATTTCTAAATAACAACAGAATAAACTTAAGTCATTAGAAGAATTAAGAGAACTAGAATCAACCAGAAGATTACAGGTTAAGAATTTTAAATCACGCATTGATAGTATTCTTGAAGAAACAAACCATCTGGTATTTATTCCTGCAGTTAGAAGTTTGATGTCTACATTGACTGATCAACTTCAAGATATCAAAAACCCAGATACTTTAGACTATTTTACCAAATCTTTTCTAGAGGTAATTAATTTATTGAAGTCTTATTTTACAGATGATTTAAGTACTTTTATTCAAAAAAAAGATAAAGATGTTGCTTCAGATATAGGTATTGATAAATCAATACTATAGTTTTAAAAAAATCCTCAAGGGTGAATATAGATTTAATGCTGATCTTGATAAAGAAAGAACTTTTATTAAAAATAACCACTATGTTAAACTACAATATGCTTCATCAGGACAGGAAGAGTCCGGTTGGATTTTATTGCTGATATTTAGATATATTTTAGATGAAACGAGTGTATTTATGGTTTTTGAAGAACCAGAAGCACATCTTTATCCTGAAACCCAAAGTGATATTGTAAAACTAATTGGTTTATTAGCAAATCTTTATCATAATCAAATAATTAAAACCACCCATAGTCCCTACATTTTATCTGATTTTAACAATCTTTTATATGCTTATCAAGTCGCTAAAAATAAAGTTGGTAATGAACGAACGAGAAGCGGTAGAAAGCATTGTCAATAGTAAAAGCTGGATTGCTCCTGCTCGCATTTCAGCTTATTTTACTTATGAAAATCGCTGTGAGTCACTTATGGAGCAAGAATTAAAATTAATTCTTGCTGAAAAAATATATAGCGCATCCAGTATAATTAACGACAAATTTAATGATTTATTCAACCTAGATAACTGAAATATGTGTAAGGATTTCTTGAGAAAAAGTGAATGTCATGAATTTTGTGATATGTAAAAAGCCCTAATTATCAAAGATTCAGGAAATAAACAAGAGTACAGGTGTGATTCATTGTTAGTTGAATCACGGTAATCAGTCCGTACATAAGCTAACCAGCCCAATCTAGCAATAGAAAAGGCTGA
>ERZ1034427.234-NODE-234-length-11958-cov-21.208603_pt1 | contig 11958 bp, 4 predicted proteins | sample MGYA00520607_ERZ1034427 | MGnify/ENA primary metagenome ERZ1034427 (study PRJEB33736, sample SAMEA104288489) | Azolla caroliniana | place: Brazil | collected 1987 | study: EMG produced TPA metagenomics assembly of the PRJEB19522 data set (Is there foul play in the... | reverse complement strand
GCCTTTTCGCCGAAAAAGCAATAGAAAAAAGTTATGAATACAAGAAAGAAGAAACTAATGATAGTGGCATAATCAACAAAAAGAGAAAACCACCCTTTACTTCGGAACGACTGCCAAGGTATGCATTATGATTAAATCTCTCGAGAAACCACCAACAGGGCATCCGCATAACACATGCTAGATTGGGTTGCCTAGAAAATGAATCTCGTATACAGTGCTGTGATTACTTTATATTGATAAAAAGTCTAGAGAACAATCTGAAATGGGAATACATAAATAATTGCCGGTCATAGAAACGGAAACACATAAATTGTGCGAAAAGTCGCTTCGGTTGAAATTCCACCACCCACTCGGAGTTTAATTGAAAATTCCATTTCATTATTAAACTGGTTTAGAGTTGATTGTCAAACTCTAGTCAGGAAGTCAGGTCAGAAGAAAAATACAGCGGAATTACACCGCTTATAGTTTGCACAAGCAAATCCGGACATAGTGAGATCAAATCGAAAGCATAACGGCCGGCCCGGCCCGGCCCGGCGGAGAAGCACCATGCGCTGCTTCCGCGGACAAAAAGGCGGAAGAAGCCGGCCGAAGAAAAGAAAAGAAGCGGTTTTCATCATCATGAAGGCCTTCATGCATGCATGAAGAACCTGTTTGATGAACCGGTTGGTTCATCGGCACATAGCGCTTCCCCCGCTCGGCTTCCGGGGGGAGAGAGGATGATAGCTACCCTTTCCACCATGCTGTATTGTTATGCATGCAACAGGACAGGATCGCATTATCTGTTTGGCTGTGCAGAATTCTGCTGCTGTTGAAATGAGCTCTTATTTGGTTTATGCTAACAAGCTGCTGCTTTGAGCAGGCAACACTTTGGATCGTATGGAATAGTGGCCACATATACAAACATAATGCAATGTGCCTAGCTTTCGGGATCACAGCACCTATATATACAGTTGATTAAAAGGAAGGGGAAAAACCAACCACGGGCCGAAGGCCCACTTAACCACGCCAGCCCACTGTTCACTCATGGGTAACATCAGCTATATGGTATATTCTATGCGCGAAGCGATCAATCATCGTATATATGATTGATAACGTTGACACTGGGTACACCCCATGCCTGCCATGGTACCACCTTTCTTTGATGTCACGGATGCTTTGAGTGAAGGGAAGAAACCAAAGAATCCATGAGAGGTTACTGGAGAGAAAAAGCACTGAGAAAGTTGACCAGTAGTAACAAGAGGTCCGCCGGGAGGAATCCATCAGGGCGTATCACGGTTTTTTACTGAGGAGGTGGATCGAAGTGATTGTAGTGAAGAATTGATTGGAAATGAAGCGCTTCGTCTTTGGGCATTGTGGAAAGGATCGAATATGACCCAAATTGTTCCTTCCGGATTGCTTCAGTATGATGGATTGAAGGAGTGCCACGTTCTGAAAAGTGCAAAGCGCTTTCTAAAGTGAGGGCGCCGCGAAGATGGAGAACGCATAGCGTTCTCTGGGCGCGGAGAATCAAACGTAAAGCGCTGGAGAGTTTTCGGTAAAACGAAGAAGAAAAGAGAATTCTCGAACCTAAGCATAGCTTTGAGGGACGGCTGGAGGCAGATGAAAGGCCGAGAGATAAGGCGTGCAAAGTAGATCGTACACCTTTCGTGCGACCCGTTGGTCCTAAGCAATGTCTTTCGCGAAGCGACCCATGTTGCTCTCACAGGCAACGAGAACTTTGATCAGATGCGGGTATCCAGTCCCGCCAGTGGCTGAGATGCACGGCTGACTTCCAGGCCTTGATAAAAGAATGGCCACCTTCGAAGTTGCAAGAGCGAAAGGCCCGAGCCGTAGCAGGATGAACCAATGTGAATGAGTGTAAGCTTCGTGGCCCGAAAATCGACGGTGCTGACCACACCGAGGGCCTGTTATCGTGGTGGCAAGCAAGCAAGCAAGCAAGCAAGCAAGCAAGCAAGAGAGGCCAAGGCGGCGACGATCGAGAGGTTGTCACTGAGCAGCGTTCCCAGTCATACGAGAAAAGGGGTCAATTGGCAAGGCCATACGCTCGTGGAGCTTCCCGCGGAGTATAGCTCACATCCAAACATCTGATTGAGGAACGGGGCAACGCCCATGAAGCTCCGGAAACGGAAGGCCCGCCAGGCTGTATGCCCGTGAGTGCAGCAGGATTCTTCAAAAAGAATAGGCTGACTCGAAGACTTAAGACCTTAGCCACGAATGGCTGGAGATGTGGGCAGAACGGGCGGGAATTCTAGCGTATTATTCCCGGAAGAACCCAAGGCCTCGACTGAATGCTTAGGCTCTCTGATCAGGGATTGCAGAGCCAGTGAGGATTTAAGTTCTTAGGAAGAGCCGTGTGAGGCCTATAGCTCATGCACGGTTCGGGAGCCAAGCCCCAGCAGTAATGGTGCGGCTTAGGCTAACACCCATATATTAGCTAGTTATTAATTGGAAGCAGGCAGGATGGCGATGAATTATGATTGGTCTAAACCTTCAGCCTCGTTCAACACAGTGAATGAAGGCTGAAAGTGGTTAGAAGAGAAGGTCCCGTGGGGAAGCCGTTAGAGTGGTTCCTGGCTACGCCCTGGAGGAGACTACGCCGACCCTTATAGCGATAAAAAATATGTACTTGATCCGTATTTTTAAATGGTGGGAAATCGCATACCATCAGCCCATATAGCTAGGGGCGCATGGGTACATAATACCGAATGGAAGCCAGGTTAAGGCGCAGGGTCAGCTTGAGCTGCAGGGGTCAAGGCTAAAACAATTGAGAAAGAGAATACATAATGTATTGCGCGGTCACTCTTAGGTGTTCACAAACCTATAGATTTCTGATGCTGAGCTACTATCGGTATAGTGTCTAATCTCGACCATGGCATACGTAAGCTTGGCAAAGCAGGGCAAAGCCGGTGGTTAGGCAGACGCCCCATTGTTTGAGGTGTTGTTATGAATCTGGTTGATTATTCTTACGGAGGAGGCGAAGGACGCACGAAAGGAGGTAGACTTTTGGTGTTACTTTGGGGAAAGCCCACCAAATGTGGATTTTGAGCAATAGTGAGGAAACGCAGAAATTAGTTTATGGCATGATCTGTATGGAAAGGCCCTTTTGTTGATGCTTGCTTGTCGAGAAGGACGAAAAAGATCAGAGGGAGAATTTGGTCATGTAGACTTTTCATTTCGCCTAAATTTGATGGTTGCTATGCATAAATTCATAATGGGCGATCTTTTATTCGTTTGAAGGTTACAAAAGAAAAGGTTGGTCATAAATTTGGAGAGTTTGCTTCTATATGAAAGGCCTCGAGAACAACTAAGATCAAGCCGAGATAGAAGGTACGGTAATAGGATACGGCATGAAAGGTAAATCTGATTTCAGTCAGACTTAATCCGAACTACCATTCAGATTCAAGTCGGTTTAGTGAGGGCGACCGCGAAGTCACTGAATGAATTGCCTGCCGCATGTCGGTCAGGGCATTGCAGATGTCCGCAACAAGACGGACACAACTTATTCTAACGCTAGGGGACCACAGCCTCAGGGAACGAAGGGAGGAGACCAGAGCATGTCGTGACAGGAGCTGAGCCTAACCAATCCTTGGGCGTACTTTGACCGTGTCTCTAAAGCACAGTTGAATGTAGATACCATGAACGCGAGGTGCGGCGGAAGGGATACCAAGCCTAGCTTTTCAGGGGGAAAGGCAACACCACGCCTTCTCTGTACATGCGCTGATCGCTGGCGCATGTACCCGGACAAAGAGGGCCCGAGCCCTTCGGGAAGCCCTGCGGCTTGGGCCTAAAGCGCACTGTGCTTCAACAAGTGAGAGTATTCGGTGGAACCGGTGAACCACGCATCTAACCTGCGGGCGGACGCGTGGGGCAGAAGGCTCATAGTACCCGCCAAAAAACGCGCCTAAGAAAAGAAAAGAAAAGAAAAGAAGCGGATGATAAGGAAGCGCAGCTATGCAGTGGAAGGGGAGGAGCCTAAATCAACGCGCCCACAAGCAAGAAAGAACGGGTTCAGCATTGCACACTCAAGCAGTACAGAGATATCGGGTCAACTCTTAGATGAGACTGAACAGCTACGAACCGTTTTAACACCGATCGACCTTGTGCCGCCGCGCCGGCCGGGAAGCCCGCCCGCCCTTCGGCCAGAGATTAAGTCATCATTGAAACAAGGGAAAACGACCGACGACGTGGAAGACTTCAAGTGGATAGCCCAAGCTGCCTGATCGAAGCTGTCGCGGTCATTAGCAGGCACCTGGAATCACTTCAAACTCTAGGAGATTCAGTGAGCCAAGGCCGAAGGCTTTGACTGAAGACGCGTTTTTTTCTTTTCAAGCTTCCGACCCACGTTTGACTGGGAGAGCGCACGTGGGCATTTTAGATAAAAAGCTGCTTGCTGTTTTCGAAAGGCATTCCGGCCGGCGCGGCGGTTCATGCGGCCGGCAGAGTGTCGGAACCTAACGGCCGAAGAAGCGGTTTTCATCATGCGGAAGAAGCGGTTCGAGCAGCATCGCTGCTTGATCGGCGGAGAGAAGCAAGTGCACAGCGTGGGGAGCTTGCTTGCTTGCTTGCTTGCTTGCTTGCAGAGGATCAAGCGCTTCTTGCTTGAAAGACTTGGGATCCACCACGCAACGCACGATATAGGCAACTTGGGTTGAAGAGCTGTGTGATGGGCAACCATCTTGCACGGTTCGAAGAGCACTTGATTTAGTCCGCGCTGGCTGGTGAATGGAAGCCAGCCCTTCACACGGCTGGCTTCTTTCGGCTGCTTTTCCCACAGCCAGACAGAGTAACTCTTGACTCCATTTACTGTTATGGAAAATTGTTGTATTAGGATGTAGATTTTAGATATTTTTTCCGTTCAATTTTTCCCAGGATTTTGTCCGAGGAAAAGAAAAAGAAAACTAAAGGAGGGAAAGATAAAATTGGGGGAAGAAAGAGGAAAACTAGAGGAAGAAATCGCAAAGTTGACCTTCGCCTTGGTAGGTGTATCATTCATCATTTCCCTAAAAGGACATTCATTCATGTATTCTTCTTTCTAGTTCAATGATGCTTACTATTATTTTTTGGTTGATGATATTGTTGATGACGCTAATCGAGAGGGCGGCCGGTCTAGTTCCTGCATGAAAAATTGCGTGCGCTCAATTATGTACTGTACAAAGGCGTTGCACTTACTCTTGCTCGGTAACGAACGCGAGGACCAAAGCATGTGCGGCAAGGAGGTTAAAGTTCGAAGAACTTGTTTGTTGGCGGAACGAACGAAGGCCCGCCCGTATTTTGAACCAAAAAGTCTACGGGTAACTCAACAGCATAGAGCGAGCCTGCTTTCGGTATTAAGATGAGGGCAAAGCTTGGCGAATCGAAGTTCGGGGCTGGCTACCCGGCGACAGCTAACCATTGGCACTTAATTTCGGCGAATGGGGAGCGCGAACGCACGCTGCCTCGCTCTATGCCTACTGAGGGTTTTGATTAATTGGGCCGAATGATCTTCCCTCGACCCACCCATTGCACAGAAGGGAAAGGAAAGGATAGAGCAGGTTACCCATGTTACTGGGGACAAAACACTAAATGACATCCCAACACAGGGCGTTCGATCAACAATTGGACAAGCCATGTAGGAAACAACGGCGAGATCTTATGGGAGGAAAGCCCCGGAAAGAAGTCAGAGGGCCCATACCACCTGCCTACCCTCCTAAGGCGGAACCGGCACTTGGTGAATGCCAAGTAGAAAACGGGAAGGAGCCTATGCACTTGTCACGCTCTGAGAGCCGAAGGGGAAAGGGGTAATTTCCGGGGTTCCCACTCGGCCTTTCACCCGTCAAGTTAGAGAGCCGTGTGATGGGTGACTATCCAGCCCGGTTCGGAGAGCACTTGTGTAGCCTGCACTAGTTACGAGAGGGGGATGGGACATAGGAAATGCCCATCTGCCTTTCCTGTGCTTTGCCCTCGTCAAGCCGATGAAGCGGTTCATTCATGCGGAGCCCGCATGAACCCTCTTACTAGGCGCAAGTGGACTCTCGACTCTATCTCACGGACCGCAGGGCGATATGAAAAAGGAGAGAAGAGGGAGGATTACTAGGGGAAAACCGCGGCGAGAAGGCCTCCGAAAACTCTCGCCGCCCCTTGGCAACCGCACCTATTATGCCTCTGGTCGTGCAACACTTTCTTCGTATGAAGAACTAAATTCATTCTGACCCCACTACGGTTAACATAACTGATGACAATCTTTTGCTTCTCTCTCCCTCTCTGTTATCCTTTTCCTATAGTAGGGATGCCGCCCGACGCTCTGAGAAAATGAGGAATGCTCGGGGTAGGTTTGCAGAGAGGAAACTGTGTCTGTATATAGGGAATGCCTTACGTGAGAAAGCAAGAAATCTGTGCTGTCGGTACCACTATAATAAGGATGCCTGACGTGAATGTACGAAACCCAGAGAGAAGGATCCGTGCAATAGTCACTCTTCTTCAGGAGGAGATGCCCGCTGACGCTCGCACATAGTGAACGCCTGATTCAGAGGAACTAAGAAAGTATGCAGTCATCGTTGCCGGAAGAAGATTAAACCTTGGTGGCCTGAAATGTAACTTTTTTCATCTAGTGAAACAAGCACTAATATCCCGATTAAGCCAGTAAGAGCTGATTTTTTCCATTAAAGTGCTTTTCCAATAGCTTAGGAGATACCTTGGGGACCAGAAAAAAAGAAATCATTTGTATAAATTTGTACATCCATATTCTAATAGATTGAAAACTGCGAATGTGTGAAGGGAATCTGTATTTGTCGTCCAGGTTGATCGAATGGTGCAGAAATAGCTCAAACTGAATGTATGAAATATGGTTCAATATCCTTACATGTATCTTCTGATTATATTGATTACGCAAGAGCAGAAATATTCACTCGTTATGGGATCCCGGGCGTCAAGGTGTGGATTCTGTATTCCAAACATGTTTCAAAGAACAAGAAGGGACTCAATTCGGATGCTATATCTAAAACGTACAAAGTTTTGGAAATGTTAAAAGGGCAAATGTAAAGGTTGCAGAACGGACGGTACATGACTTAGTTTCGGAAAATATGGCATTAAAAGCTGTTCAGCGGGTCGTATTCTATATTAAACCATTGAAGCAGCGCGTCGCGCTACAAGCAGACATTTCTAGAGAAATGGTCGAATATGGGTAAGAATCTTCGCAGATATTCCCATTACCCGTAAGCCCACAGAAGTGAGAATGGGAAAGGGAAAGGGAAACCCTTCAGGTTGGATGGCTCGTGTGGTGACGGGATAGATCTTATCCGAAACGGATGGTGTGAGTTTGTTAAATGTTTGAGAAGCTGCAACATTAGCAGCGCATAGACCACGTGTGTCAACCAAGTTTGTTCAATGGTCGTAATTACAGTGTAAGGAGAAGAACTGCCCGCAGGAACGCTTCGCTTCGCGAAGGAAGTGGGCGCCCAGGCAGGAAAGCCTATTCCTCAAATAGTTCCCCTCATTAAGAATAAAACCATTGCCAATTGATCCAGAATTGATTCGACAGAATGAGATGTATGTTTGGCTTAAGGTATTGGTTTGCGAGTGAAATAGTTGAGACGAGCGAAGCGAGCCTGCCTTATTAGGTGCTTCAGTTCCGTCTCCTCTTGGTGGGCAGGGAATCCCATTGACTAGAGCCTACCATGAGTCTTTCACGCGCAGGCAGGCAGGCAGGCAGGCAGGCAGGCAGTAGTGCGGTCCCAACCTCTCTTTCACTCTCTCATTACAAAAAGTAGTACAGTCCCGACCTTTCTTTCAGTAAAACAAATTTGCCAACTGCCTGCCGTAGTAAAATCAGTAAATATACTGCCATAATGCTGCTGATAAGCGTAAAACTTGCATCCATGAAGGTTCAGCCTCATAGCATTATCTATTCTATAAAGCAATGCTTTAAAGCCGCCTTCTAATCCGCCGGCCGGCCCGGCCGGTTCATCCGGATGATGAAAACCGCTTCTTTTCTTTTCTTTTCTTCGGCCGGCTTCTTCCGCCTTTTTACAGGTGCCGGCGGGCTTCTTTTGATAACTCCTTATCAATCCTTTGACTTAAAGGCTTCTCATCATCATCAACCTTAGATACTGATTCGTCCAGAAAAGCACCCGCATCCAGCAGTTTACCCCACACATCTTTACCCCCATTCTCGCAATCGTCTTCATAATCTTCATCACTGACAATGCTGCCTGCTGCTTTCATCATCAGACTTCGAACAATCCTCTTTGCTGCTTTTCAAATGTGCATCCTGTATCGGGTCGATCTCCTCCTTAGTCTCACCATCTTTTTTTTGTTGTGTTTCATCAACCATCGCAGCGTCCAACCGATACTCTTTGCTTTTCTTTTTATCCGCTGTAGTGTTCCCGGTGCGTGCGCTCTCGGGCTGGCTCTTCGCGGCATGCATTTAGACTCATCATCATCTTCGTTATTGTTTTTGCCAGCTTCCTGTACAGTCTCTGATTGCTTGCGGGACGCTGGGTTGTTCTGTGCTCATTTCTCGCTTCTGTTTTGGTGAATCTGATTGCGGGACGCGCTTTTTGTTGTTTTTCGTGCGTGTTCCATCATTTTGTTGTGTTTGGTTTCGTGTTTTTTTAGGCGGACGAGGGGGAAGAACCGCTCCGATAGAGAATAAGGCAAGGGTTGCTCGCCTAAAGCTTGGTTGCTCTAATTTTTCAACTGGATGCCAACCATAATATTTATTCTCAATAAGATGGCATGAATGCCTGTAGTGCTTTTCACTAGTTCATTACTTTAAACTAGTACTTATTTGTTAGCCGGGGTGCATGCGGGAAGTGTTTCGTCTATTTACGGCGGGCCGGGCCGGGCCGGGCCGGGCCGGGCGGGTTCTTACTGCTTAATAAACGGTAACGATAATACACATCAACGGAATCAGTTAAGTAACCACCGCCGCTGTAACTAAGGTCTTACCATTCTTGGTCTCTTTTTCCGTCTCTACATGCCAAGGCACAGGCTTAACAACCATAGGCAGATTCAACTTAACAGGTATCAAGTTGAGATCATATCAAATGTTGGTAAGGTTGTATTTAATCGTGTTCTGTATCTAGAAACTTCTTCTAGTTCTGGTTTCGCAATTAATTTGGATCAGATTTTTCCGACCGACGTTTAGTCCCGGTCTAGCGAGTGTCTAAGGACCCACCCGTTTTCGAGCCGTTAGACCATCAGGCAACAGCCGGTCATGATTGGATGGTCGGATAAGTTGCTTCGGTCGCCGAGTCTCAATTCCCCACACTTAGGACATTAACGGCTATCGGATTGGATGGGTATGCTTCGGAGGAAATTTCCCCGGATTCTCGAATCCATTGCACAACTATTCATGAAGAGACCCGTGTATTCAATTCAGGGTTTGATTCACCTTTAGGTAGGTCCTGATGCAGTAACCATAAGAATATGGTTCCTGAGAAGGTTGAAAGAGGGTTCATGCGCCCGCCTTTTAGTAATAGGATTCTACCCCAGCCAGCAGTTGGGAAGGGAAGGTATCTCTCAACCGCCTAAGCCGCTTAAGTGTACGATTCTCTGTGCCTTTAGAGCACATCGCACGCAGGGGATTTACAGAAGCCAACGCCACTAATATGAGTTTTTTTTCATTCAAAAAGGGACTTACTTCAAGCGCCATATCCGAAACATACGAAACTTTGGAGATATGAGAAAGGCAGATGGAAGGGTCATAAAAAAAGGTTAAGTTATGTGTCGAGGTTTAGTCATACGTCATTAGAGAAGGTTATATGGGTGTCTAATAAGAATATATGAGATTAGAAACCGTGAAAGCCTGCGGCTAAATATGAATTAAAATGAATGCCCTATAAAGCCATTCGTTAAGATAGAAATCTTTCTGGTCGGGTAGCGTGACCTGTTCACAGGTTAAGACGTTGAGTCGCGTCTGTGCACTCATTTTGCATTCATTCGCGCTCGGATGGCGGAGTTAGTGAACTGAGTTTCCATGAAGGTGAAAGTCCTTCTCCCTCGGGAACAGGGTAACAGCGTGCCCACGTGCTGGGAGAATGGCATCCAAAGGCATGAAGCTGGGCATGAAAGGGATTCAGAACCCGGCGAAAGTGGGGAACTTTGAATCTCAAGCAAGGGCGCGCGTGACGATATCTGCCCCTTCTTTGTTTTCGTTGGGAGACAGGGTGGGAATGAAACACTTTGGGTATTGTCTAGGTGAGTGCTGAGTGGCGGTACTGCATCCCCGAAGGCTAAGCCTAAGTTGAACCGGACAGCAGGCAACCGCAATCCTAGCGTTTGAAGCGTCGAAACAGGAAAGCAGGATTGCTTCCTGCGTCCAAAATATGGGACAGAGGCCGAGGGAAAGGGGTTGTCTGTCCTTTCCCGTTCTTCGAGCGCGCCTCCGGCGTAGAGCGGAAGCCTTACGGCCTGGTTCTTTGAAATATGGAATCCCGGAACTGGAGAACCCCGCACACCTCTGAGGTCGCACTCAGAAGAGCCAACCGTACGGTGAACAGGGATAGGATGGGACAATAAGCGAGGGCCCGGTAGTAATTAATTATCGGGACGTGCCAAAGTGTCCCCGCATCTAATTTTAAGGGAAAGGGAGCAGCCAATATGCTTCAACATTCGAAGATAAAGAGCGCAGATTGGCCAAAAGGAAAGTAAGCAACGTAAAATACCTTGCCCCTGAACTACGAGTAGCACTCGCTCTGTCATGGATAGACAATCTGATCCGATTTGCTGAATATACATACCTCTGAAAGTAGAAGCAAAAGCGAAAGTGAGAGTGAAAGTGGAAGTATGGCCAGTTCCATGACCTTTCAGGACTCCTGCTACTGGGGATCGGATCGCCCTCATGGCCTAAAGGCGAACCGCGGAAGAAAAGAAGCGGGATTCGAACCCAATAGCTACTTTCGCTCGGGTCGATCTCGCCGCCATGACGCCACCAGAGTGATCCACATATCTATCAACAAGAAAGCCAGAGTACGTAATCGACGCTGATGCAAGGAAATTTTTGAATTAGTCACGAGACGCGGGAAAATGGGGAAGATACGAGGTTTCAATCCTCTCTCATCAGATACGCTGATGGTCGGTTTTTCACTTGAGTCTAGGAGTTATCAAGCAAGCAAGCAAGCAAGCAAGCAAGCAAGCGCGTGAGGAAACAAACTGAGCAATGGCCCTAGCTAGCCGATAGGGCTAAAGCGACGACAAGGAAGTAGAACTCCAACCACGGCGTAGGTGTTCTTTCCGCCGGCCGGCCGCCTGTGGACATCACAGATGGATCGCATCTACGTCGTCGTCCGGGAGGCATGAGCTGCCAATTTGCGGCAGTTGCTGGCTGCATGGGCATCGTCACGATCAAAAGAGGGCAGGGGAGCTCGTATTCCGGAACCCTCACCTGATGGGATGCGGGGAGCCGTATGACGGGAAACTGTCACGAGCGGTTCTGAATTGGCGGTCAGGCAGGGAACTCCTAACCTGATTGGCCGACCAAAACCGAAATAAGACTCCGGAAAAGTCGTCGCCGTTGTTAAGAAATAGTTTATTTACATGAGTAAGAAACTGACGTATTTCCATCGGTCGCTTCCGTTTCGTATATTAGTTATTTTGTATGCTTCGTATAGTTTTCTGTGAATTAGCATTAAAAGGTTCTTTAATAGGCATAAACAAGTCGTGTTGGCAGTACGCTGGTCGGCTTCACAAGCAAGCTGCGGGTCTTTTTCAATCACTAATTCTTATTTTGCCCAAAATCGTTGTCGTTGGTTCACATTTTATGGCATCGCAGAAATTGATTGTAAGGCTTTAGATTATTTCAAAGGGTGGCCTAAGGTCACCCCCCTTAAATGAGAGTCCCGCCTCTCTTCATTTAAGCGGGAAAAACGTTCTGCTGGCTGGGTAACATAATGGCAATGTATTGGACTGCAAATCCTGGAATGACGGTTCGACTCCGTCCCTAGCCTATTCTTCTTCCAAGCTCTTTTGCCATTTCCGAGT
>ERZ1034427.233-NODE-233-length-11983-cov-2.471496_pt1 | contig 11983 bp, 9 predicted proteins | sample MGYA00520607_ERZ1034427 | MGnify/ENA primary metagenome ERZ1034427 (study PRJEB33736, sample SAMEA104288489) | Azolla caroliniana | place: Brazil | collected 1987 | study: EMG produced TPA metagenomics assembly of the PRJEB19522 data set (Is there foul play in the... | reverse complement strand
TCGGCTGGGCGCCCGAGAGCAAGGACGGGGCCTGGTCCTCGCGACGAGAGCGCCACCTTGGCGGGTCTCGAACCCGGAGGCCGGCTGGGCCGAGGGTCCGGCTTCAAGGCGGGGCGCCGGCAGCCTCGGCTATTGCACGTCGAGCGGCGCGGTCCCGGTCGCGCGGCCGCTGGCGTCGGTCGTGATCTTCTCGACCCGGGCCTCGGCCTGGCGCAGCAGCTCCTCGCAGCGCCGCTTCAGCGCCTCGCCGCGTTCATAGATCGCCACCGACTCCTCGAGCGGCACCTTGCCGTCCTCGAGCCGCTTCACGATCGATTCCAGCTCCTCGATCGCGCGCTCGAACGACAGCTTCTTGACGTCGGTTACGGTGTTGTCCGCCATGCGGGTTCCCTGCAGATCACTGAACTCCGGGGCCGTGCTTTTACACCCCGCTCATGGCCCTGTCAGGCCCTCCGGGGATCGGATCGTCCGGAACCTGGGGATCACGCCCCGGTCAGCGCCGCAACGTGAGCCGAAACGGATTCTTTAAGACCTTGAAGGTCATAGCCGCCCTCCAGGACCGAGACGACACGGCCGCCGGCGGTTTTGTCGGCGAGATCCATCAGCTTCCGGGTCACCCAGCCGAAATCTTCCGCGCGCAGGTTCAGCGACGCCAGCGGGTCGCGATAATGGGCGTCGAAGCCAGCCGAGATGATCACGAGCTCGGGGCTGAACTTGGTCAGCTGCGGCAGGATCAGGTTCTCGAACGCCGAGCGGAACTCCAGGCTGCCGTCCTCGGAGGCCAGCGGCGCGTTGACGATGGTGTCGTGCTCGCCGCGCTCGCCGCGGGCGCCGGTGCCGGGAAACAGCGGCATCTGATGGGTCGAGCAGTACATCACGCTCTTGTCGGCCCAGAAGATGTCCTGGGTGCCGTTGCCATGGTGGACGTCGAAATCGACGATGGCGGCGCGCTCGATGCCGAAGGTGCGCTGGGCATAGCGGGCAGCGATCGCGACGTTGTCGAAGAAGCAGAAGCCCATCGGCTTCGCAATCTCGGCATGGTGACCGGGCGGGCGTACCGCGACGAAGGCGTTCTTATGCCGCCCGGACATCACCGACTCGGTCGCGGCCACGGCGCCGCCGACACCGCGCATGACCGCTTCCCAGGTGCCGGGTGACATCGAGGTGTCGCCGTCGAGATAGATGATGCCCGAGGTCGGGGCCATGTGGCGCAGCTCGGTGACGTAATGCTCGTTGTGGCAGAGCAGGGCGAGCTCGATATCGGCCTCGGGGGCCTCGTCGCGGTCGAGCAGGGCGAAGCGTTCTTCGGTCAGGGCCTCCTCGACGGCGCGCAGACGGTCGGCCCGCTCGGGATGTCCGGACGGCGTGGCGTGATCGAGGCAGGCTTCATGGGAGAGATACAGCGTCGACATCAGGGCTCTGCCACTCGCACGTTGCGGGAGTGCCCAATCTATGCGCTGACCGCAGGCTCGGAAAGAGCCCTGACAGCGATATGACCGGTTTCCCGCCCGTTCGGAGGCCTCATTGCGCCTTGTTGAGGATGCGGCCGCGCGGCGGCGGGGCCAGCGGGCTGTTGGCCTTCAGATAGGCAAACAGCGCTTCGTCGTCATAGGGACCGACGATGGGATCGCGGCCGGTCTTGAACGCGGTGAAGCCGTCGCCGCCGAGCGCGAGATAGTTGTTGATGGTCACGCGATAGGACGCGGCCGGATCGATGGTCTTGCCGTTCAGCGTCATGGCCACGGCATCGATGCGCGCGCCGGCGGGCTGCTTCGCATCGAAGGCATAGGCGAAGCCGTTGGAGATCTGCAGGATGCGCGGCCGCGCCGGATCGAGCCATTGCTGCTCCAGCGCCGCCTTGATCTCGGCGCCCGTCAAGGTGACCGTCACCAGCTGGTTGCGGAACGGCTGGCTCGCGAACACGTCGGCATAGGTGACCGCGCCGTCATCGCGACGGACGAGATCGGTGCGGATGCCGCCGGGATTGGTCAGCGCGATCACCGCGCCGCCCTTGGCGGCGGCTGATGTCGCGGCGAGCTGGGCATCGCCGATGACGTCGCCGAGCACGCTCTCGCCGGACACGTTCGGCAGGCGCGACAACGCCTGCGTGATGGTGCCGGCGGGCTGGTTGGCGATCGGCGCGGCGAGCTTCTCATACGTGTCGATCAACGCGGTCTGCGCCGGGTCCTTCGGCAATGTCGCGTCGACCACGATGTTGGTCGCGGTGGCGCTGATCACGTCGCGCGTGGAGCGGTCGAGCTTGACGTCGATCGCGGTCACCAGCGTGCCGAACTTGTCGCCCGAGGTGACGAGCCGCTTGTCGATGGTGCAGACATAGGCCTGGTGGGTATGGCCGGAGATCACGATGTCGACCGCGCTGTCGAGATCCTTGACGATGTCGACGATCGGGCCCGAGAGGCCAGGGCATTCGTTCATGCCGCCGGACGGCCAGCCGCCCTCGTGGATCAAGACGACGATCGCCTGCACGCCCTTGGCCTTCAGCTCGGCGACGACGTCCTCGGTCGAGCGCCCGACCATGAAGGCCTCGGCCTGGGCCAGCAGGTTCGACAGCAGCTTCTCGTGCATGCCGGCCGGCCCCTCGTCGGACTTGGCGATGCCGATCAGCTCCATCGGGGTGACGTCCGTGCCCTGGTGCATGCACTGGAAATAGGCGTGCTGGACGTTCGTGCCCTCGTCGCCGAACACCACGGTGGCCGTGCCGCGCTGGGCCGGCTTGCCGTCGGGGCCGACCGACTTGCCGTTGCTCTCCATCTCCAGCTGCTGCAGGAACGAGGCCAGACGGCGCAGGCGGTGAGAATAGGGCACGACCGAGCGGGCGCGGCGGTCCAGGCCATTGCGATTGAAGATCTGGGCCAGGGCCACCAGGACCGGCGCGTTGGCCTCCAGCGGCGCCGCGCGGAAGTGCTGGTCCATCGCAGCCCCGCCGCGCAGGAAGCCCTCGAAGGCGTCCCAGCCGGCGGCGACGGCCACCGACAGGCTGACCGACGACCACAGCGAATAGCGACCGCCGACCCAATCCCAGAAGCCGAACACCCGCTCGTCCGGCACGCCGAAGGCGGCGGTCTTGTCGAGCGCGGTCGAGATGGCGGCCAGGTGCTGGTTCGCCCCCTGCTCGCCCAGAGTCGCGACCAGCCAGGCCCGCGCGGCGCCAGCGTTGGCCATCGTCTCCTGGGTCGTAAAGGTCTTGGAGACCACCATGACCAGGGTCTCTTCGGGATCCATGTCGGCGGTCGTCAGGGCGAACTCGGCGCCGTCGACATTGGCCACGAAGCGCAGGTCGATTTCGGGCTTCACCGGCCGCAGGGCGTCCCACAGCAGGCGCGGTCCCAGGTCCGAGCCGCCGATGCCGATGTGCAGGATCGCCTTGAACGGCTTGCCGGTCGCGCCCTTGATCGCGCCGGAGCGGACGGCCTGCGCGAAGGCCTTCATCCGCTGGCGGACGGCCTCGACCTCGGCCATGACCGGCTGGCCCAGCGCCTTGACGTCGGCGTCGGCCGGGGCGCGCAGGGCGGTGTGCAGCACCGCGCGGCCCTCGGACGAATTGATCGCCTCGCCAGCGAACATCCGGGCGCGGGCGCCCTCGACATCGGCGGCGTGGGCGAGATCAAGCGCCGCCTCGAGACCGGCCTCGTCCCAGGCCTGCTTCGAGAGGTCCAGGTGCAGGCCGGCGACATCCAGGGTCAGGGCTTCGAGGCGCCCCGGCTCGTCCTTGAAGAAGTCGACGATGCGCTGGGCGCCCGCGGCCTTGGCGGCGGTTTCCAGGCGAGTCCAAGCGGCGTCGAGATCGGCCATGGGCGGCGTCCTTGTAAGAGATCGGAGCTTTCGCTTCGGGCTTAGCAAACGGCCGCCGCCGCGTCATGGCGGACCAATGACGTTTTTTCCAGGAGTACGTCTCCTGGAAGTCTCCTAGGCGTCCTTGTACTTGACCGAACAGCCGTAAGGCGGCGCGAACGGCGTGGCGACCTTGCGCCCGGCCTTCACGTCGGCGAGGGCGGCGGCGACAAGATTCTTGGCGCTCGTGATGTCCTCGACCTTGCTGGTCGGCCTGTCGTCGATAGCCCCCTCGTAGACGACCTGCCCCGCCCTATCGATGACGAACATGTGCGGCGTGGTCTTGGCCTTGTAGGCGGTGGCGACCTTGCCGTCGGGATCGAGCAGAAGGGCGGTGGGCTTGGCGCCCCTGGCGGTCATCCAGCTCTTCGCGGCCGCGCCGTCCGGGAAGTGGCCCTGCTTGCCGGGCGCGGACGAGGCGATGGTCAGCCAGACCACGCCATCGGCGCGGGCGGCCTGCTGCAGGCCCTGCATGTTGCCCGAATAGTGCTTGCGGACGTAGGGGCAGCCCTCGTTGGTCCATTCCAGCACCACGGTCTTGCCGCGGAACTCCGAGAGCGAGCGGGTCTTGCCCTCCGCGTCGACGGCGGTGAAGTCGGGCGCTGGCTTGGCGTGTGCGACGGCGGGAACCAGAACCGCCAGCGGCAGGCTGGCGGCGACGAGACGGCGAGTAATCGGCATGTCGGTCTCCTGTGTCATATCCTCCCCGACGCGACCCTGCCACGGATCGCGGTTATGCGAAACAGTCGCAAAATCCGCTCGCGCGCCGAAACTTCGCCATTCTTGCTTGCTCCAGTATGCGCCCGCGCCCAGAAGAACGCACACAGTCTCCCACCACCGTCTCCCGCCTGATGCCCCGCTTGAAGACCTTCGCCGCGCTCGCCGGCGCCAGCCTGATCCTCGCCGCCTGCGCGACGCAGACGAACACGACCGTCTTCGTGCCGGTCGTGGCCCCGACGCCGCCCAGCTCGCTGACGCCGCAGCCGATCATGCTGTTCAACCAGACCAAGGACGGCCGCAAGCTGTTCACCCTGGACGCGGAATTCCCCTACTGCGACGTCGAGACGGGCAAGGTCATCGTTGTGCCGCGCTGGTACGTCACCGACTTCGCCAGCGTGCCCTGGTACGGCCAGGGCTTCGTCGATCCGCAGGGTCCGACCGCGCGCGCGGCGATCGTCCACGACTGGCTCTACACGATCGGCGAGCCCGGCAAGCGCCAGGAGGCCGACGACATCTTCCTGCGGGCGATGCTGAGGTACGGCGTGCCGCCGTTCCAGGCCAACATCGCCTACAAGGCCGTGCGGCTAGGCGGCGAAAAGGGCTATGGCCTGCCGACCGACTGGCGCTTCGTCGATCCCAAGCGGCAAGACCTCGCCCAACCCGCGCCCTTCGCCAAGCCGCGCGTGGGGATGGTCCGCTACCTGCCCAAATGCCAGGGCTTCACGGCCCTGATCCAGACCGGCTGGCGCGCCTATCCGATCAAGACCGCGGCGCCGGTGATCCCGCCGCCGCTCGTGGTGACCAAGACGCCGCTGGACAAGGTGAAGGCCAAGCTGCCGTTCGGTGGCGGCGACAAGAAGAAATAGCTAAGCGCCAGCCTTCTCGATCGCCTCGATCACCATGCCCTCGGTCAGAAGCTGGGGCAGGATCACGGGCTCGCCGCCACTCTTCGGATAGACGACGTAAAGCGGCACGCCGACGCGGCCGAACTCGGCCAGCGCCTTGGCGATGACGGGATCGCGATTGGTCCAGTCGGCCTTCAGATAGACCGCGTTCGTCGCCTTGAAAGCCTCGGCGACCTTGCCGCCGGACAGGGCGACCTTCTCGTTGACCTGGCAGGTTACGCACCAGGCGGCGGTGAAGTCGACCAGCACGGGCCGGCCCTCGGCGCGCAGGGCCGCGACGCGTTCGGGAGACCAGGCCTCGGCCACCAGGCCCGGTCCCGAGGACGGCGCGGCGGGCCCCGCCGCGGTCGGCTGCTTGGCGGCCAGCGCGGCGGAGACGGCCAGGGCGAGCGCCCCGGCGACGCAAAGCAGGCCGATGATCATCGAGACCAGGAACGCCTTGCCCGCCGCGCGGCGGCCTTGGGCCAAGCCATGAAGCCACGCGCCGAAGGCGGCGAGCACGCCCGCGCCCAGCACCTGGCCCAGGGCGATCGAGCCGGCCTGCTGGGCGAAGACCCAGGTCAGCCACAGGGCCGCGCCGTACATCGGGAAGGCGAGACCCTTCTTCAGCGTCTCCATCCAGGCGCCCGGACGCGGCAAGCGGCGCAGGACGGCGGGAATGAAGGCCACCGCCACGAAGGGCGCCGCGAAGCCAAGGCCCAGCGCCGCGAACACGCCCAGCGCCACGACGGCCGGCTGGGTCAGGGCGTAGCCCAGCGCGCCGGCCATGAACGGCGCCGTGCAGGGGGCAGCCACGACCACCGCCAGCGCGCCGGTGAAGAACGCTCCAAGCGCGCCGTCGCGCGAGGAGGCTCCGGCGCCGACGCCCTGGATCGAGGTCCCGATCTCGAAGACGCCCGACATGTTCAGCGCGACCAGCAGCATCAGCAGAGCCAGAGCCGCGATGACCAGGGGCGACTGCAGCTGGAAGCCCCAGCCCACGGCCGCGCCGCCGGCCCGGACGGCCAGCAGCAGACCCGCCAGCGCCAGGAAGGTCGCCAGCACGCCCGCCAGGAAGGCCAGGCCCTGGACCCGCGCCTTGCTCTGGTGATGGGCGTGCCCCGCCAGGCTGGCCGCCTTCATCGACAGCACCGGGAAGACGCACGGCATCAGGTTCAAGATAAGGCCGCCCAGGAAAGCCAACGCCAGAGCGCCAACCAGGCCGCCGGGCGCGCCGGCGGGCGAAGCCTGGCTCTTGGCCGGCGGCGCGCCGAGGCCGGAGGCGGCGGCTGGAAGCTCACCGGGGGTCGCCGCGACCTCCCAGGCCGAACCGTCGGCCAGCGCCAGGACGCCCTGGAGCTCGGTCGGCGCGGGCCCGCCGCCGATAAAGTCGTAGCCAGGCTTCAGGGTCAGGGTCAGGCCCTCGGGACCGCGCTCGATCGTCTGCTCGGCGGCGTGCTCGATCACCTTGGGCGAGTAGGGGAAGAAGTAGGCGTCGGCCATGTCGGCGCCCTTCAGCGGGCCGCCGGTGACCGCGAGCTTCAAGGCCTGGCCGTCCAGCTTGAACACGGCCTTGAGGCCAGCCGGCTTGGGCGCCTTGGCCAGGACCTCGGCGATCTTGCCGCCCCACTCGGGATCGGCGCTCGCCGCGCCGGCGACGACGGGCAGCAGCAGCGAAAGCTCGGCGTCCTCGGGAACGCAGACCTGCTCGCAGACGAGGTAGGAGACCTTCGCGGTCAGGGAGACCGTCGTTCCGACCTGGGCGCTGGCCGGCGCGCTGATCGGCACGGGGATCAGGACCTCGCCCTCATAGGCGTAGTCCAGCAGCGGGCCGAGCTTGGCCTTGATCGGCGTTGGCCAGACCATGTCGCCCGCCGCCCAGCCCGCTGGCAAGGCCCAGGCGATCTTGGTCGGCTCGCCGGCGTCGCCGGGATTGCGCCAATAGGTGTGCCAGTCCTTTTGGATCTTCTGGCGCAGCGCGACATAGATCGTGCCGCCTGGCGCGATGCCGCTCTCCTGCGCCACGAGCTCGGACTCGATGTGACCGGAATTGACCACCGGTCCCGCGACGGCGGCGCCCGCCAACACGATCGCCGCCACGAGGGCTTGCAGGGCGAGGACGGCTCTCTTGAGGAACATCGGCGACCGGACTTCGTGAAAACGACAACCCAGCACACATGGCCCGGCTTGGCGCTCTCGACAATGGTCAAGACGCGCCCGACAGTCGGCGGAGGAATCATCCCGGAGCCGCCCATGCCCGCCGCGTTCGACGATATCGAGATCGGTCAGGTCGTTTCGCTGGGGACGCGAGCGGTGGACGCCAGGGCGCTTGAGGCGTTCATCGCGGCGTTCACGCCCGGTTGGCCAGCGGAGAACGGCGCGCCCGACGCCATGGTCTTCTCGATCTGGACGCGACTGGACGCAGACTCCAGCGCCGCCTGGCCGCAGACCAAGCGCCTGGGCGTCGACGCCCTGCGCTGGATGCGCAACCCGCCGGTCGGCGAACTGCTGCGTGGCCGCATGACGGTGATGGGCAAGGACCCCGTCGGCGAGGGAAAGGGCATCGTCATCGCCCAGCACGATCTGCTGGACGAGGCCGGGCGCCTGGTCTTCTCGTGCCTGACCCGCAGCATCTTCGCGCGGTAGGCCCCGGGAGCGGCCAGCCGCTCGAACGCGCTCCAACTCCAAAAGAAAAAGGCGGCGGAGCCCAAGCCCCGCCGCCCTCTTCGTTTCGGCTGTCGCCAAACCTTAGTTCAGGTTCGCGGCTTCCGCCTGCTTCAGCATGGTCTTGTTGATCAGGCGATCCCAGCCCAGCAGCGACACCAGGTGCGCGTAGATCTGCGCCAGGGCGCCGTTCTGCTGCAGCTCCTTCAGCTTTTCGGCCGACAGGTTGTTCAGCTTGTCTTCCGAGACGCCGAAGTACTCGGCGACGGTCACGGGCTCGCCAGCGGCGGCGCCGGTTTCGTCCTGCGGCTGGAAGATGGCCTTCTTCAGCTCGAACAGGTCCAGCTCCTTCAGCAGTTGGACGAACGAGTCCGTGCGGCGGCGCTCCAGTTCGAAGTCGTCGCAGAACTTGATGCAGTTCTGGGTGTACTCGGTCGGTTCGCCCTTGTCGTCGAACAGCGGGGTCTGGCCGTTCTCGGTCAGCAGGTCCGAACCGCGGTCGATGCAGACGATCAGGCGGTCCTGGTTGTCGTCATTGGCCAGAACGAACGGATAGCGACGGATGTAGGCCGGGATATAGACGTTCGGCTCGACCGAACCGTCGGCGCCGATGAACAGGTTTTCCTGCTGGTTCAGGCCCATCACGGCCAGCGGAACCTTGTCCTCGCCGGCGAAGATCACCGGGAAGGTCAGGGCGGCCGGGGCGAATTCCGAGACGGTCAGCGGCACGGCGGTGCCGGCGGCGGCGAACCCATAGGGCTTGTCCTTGTGCACCAGCGCCAGCTTGGCGTGCTGCTCGCGGTTCAGGGGCTCGGGCGAGGTGTAGAACAGGACGTTGCCGGTGATTTCGCCGGCGGACTGGGTCGTGGTCATGAAGCGCTCTGCGACAGAAAATTTGAAACGGACGCTCGAACACTTCGAAGACGACCGCGAAGGCTCGCGGTTCTAGCCGATCCCGCCGAACGCGGCAATCTGGCCGCCGTCGTAAGCGAGTCCGGGGCCCGGAGATGGGAGAATCCGGGCCCCGGCGCGTGGCGGGCTCTCTAGGGGCTGTTCGAGAGCCCGCCTCCGACCGGCGCTAGAAGCGCCAGGCGAAACCGGCGCGGACCGAGCGGCCCGCCGCGGGGGCGAAGTCCTTCAGGAACGATGCGTGCTCGCGGATGGTCGCGTTGGTCAGGTTGCGGCCGTCGACGAACAGGCGCAGCGCCGGATCCTGGAACGGCTTGAAGGTGACCATGGCGTTGACCTGGGTGTAGCCGTCGGTCGGCAGCTCGAAGGTCGAGACGCGATCCTGCTCGGCGACGCGGCGAACCTCGGCTTGGGCCTCCAGGCGCGGCGCGCTCCAGACGACGCGGCCAGTCACCGCCCACGGCGGTATGCGCGCCGGGATACCAAGGTCGGTCGAGCCGCGCACCCAGTCGTAGACGCCTTCCAGCTTCAGACTGTTCTCGCCGCCGCGCCAGGCGACGTAGGAGGTCTCGAGCTCGGCGCCGTGGAACTTGGCGTCGGTCTGGAAGTACTGGAACACCGGCAGGCCATCCTCGACCGCGCCCGTCGGCTTCTCCTCGATGAAGCCATCGTACTGGGCGCCCCACAGGTGACCTTCCACCCGCAGGCGATCGCCGGTGTAGCGATAGGTCGCCTCCAGCGAGGTCACCTTCTCGGAATTGAGCGTGGCGTCGCCAACCTCGTAGCCGCCGGTGCCCGGGTGCGGGCCGTCGGCGAACAGCTCGAACTCGGTCGGCGCGCGCCCGTTGCGCGACAGGGTCAGAGCCACGAACTGCTTGTCGGCCGGCTTGTAGAATACGCCCAGCGAGGCCGAAACGTTGTCGAACGAGCGCTCGGCGCTGTCGGTCTTCAGCTCGCGGCGGTCGAAGCGCAGCCCCGCATCGACGCCCCAATCGCCCTTATCCAGGCGCTGCAGGGTGAAGACGCCATATTCCTTGATGTCGGTCGACGGCACGAAGGCCTCGTCGCCGATCGCCTCGAAGTGGCGCTCCAGGGCCTGGAAGCCCACCGCGCCCTGCCAGCCGTCGCGCTCCTTCTGCACCAGCTCCAGCCGGCCCTCGGTGCCGTCGGAGAGGAAGCGAGTGCCAACCTCGCCGTCCTCGACCGAAACCTCGGCGTGCTCGTACTTGGCGTGACCAGCCGACAGCCGGATCTTGGCGAAAGGACCCAGATCGACGTCCTGCTCGCCGCGCAGGTCATAGCGGGTCTGCTGCAGGTGGATCGAGACGGGGCCCTCGGCGTCGGGATCGATCGGCGCCAGGATCTGCAGGTACGGCACGCCGTAGGTCGTGTCGGTCTTCTTGACCGAGACCCCGAAGTAGCCGGTGTCGTGCACGTACGAGACGCCGGCGCCATAGGCGTCGACCTCCACGTCGGTGTTCTTGACGGTCTTGTCTGGGTCCGGCGTCAGGCCGTCGCGAGCCGCCAGACGCGAGGAGACCGGCGTGGTCGGCACGTCGTAGTCGCTGCTCTCGCGATGATCGGCGTCGATGGCGAAGACCAGGGGGCCCTTGCCGAACTTGGCCGAGCCGTTGATCGACTTGCCGTCGTCGACCGACGACATCGAGCCGGCGACGCGGCCCTCGAAGCCGTTATGTGCGGGGCTGGACGGCACGCGATCGTCGATGATGTTGACCACGCCGCCGATGCCCGAGCCGCCATAGGCCAGGGTCGAGGGGCCGCGCAGAACCTCGACGCGCTCGGCTTCGCCAAGATCCGACGCCACCGCGTGGTCGGGCGACAGCGACGAGGCGTCGACCTGGCCGACGCCGTTCTCCAGCACCATGACCCGCGGGCCCGACAAGCCGCGGATGATCGGGCGGCTGGCGCCGGGGCCATAGGCGGTCGAGCGCAGGCCAGGCTGGCCGTTCAGCATGTCGCCGAGACCCGCCGGCGGGGCGACGTCCAGGTGCTCGCGGGTCACGATGTTGACGCTGCTGGTCACGGTGTCGAGCGAGATGGCGTAGGGCGCCGCGGTGATCACGACCTTGGAGACCTCGGTGTCATCCGGGGCGGGCGCGGGCGCGGCGGGGGTCTCGGCGTGGGCGGGCACAGCGGCGGCGAGCGCGACAAGGCTCGCGGCGGAAAGGACGGCGCGACGGAGCATGGAGAGTCCTGAGTACGTACGATTGGGCCGGGGGAGCGGCTTCCCGATTGCTGTTATGAAATAACATATCTGCTAGTCAATCCGCTTTTCGGCGGCGTTCGTCCTTGACGCGCGTTTTGTCGCCCGCTCTGTGAGCGGATGACTTCCAGGACGCACGCCATGCCCCGTTTCGTGCTGATCGCCGCCGTCGCCCTGCTCGCCGGCTGCTCGGGCTTCGACGCCCCCAAGCCTCCGACGCCGATCGCGACCACGCCGCCCTCGGCCGGCTGGACCAAGCCGCCGCCCGGCTATCTCGCGGGTGACGGCGGGATCGACGCCACGGCGATCATTGGTCCGCCGCCCGCGCCGGATTCGCCCCGCGGCAAGGCTGAGCGCGCGCAGTTCAACGACACCCGCGAGCTGGCGAACACGGCCGTCTGGACCCAGGCCATCGCCGACGCCGACCTGTCGGGCAAGAACGGCTTGAAGAGTTTTTCCTGCGCGGCGGGCGTGACCCTGAGCGCCGAGGCGACGCCGACGCTCGCCAACATGCTGCTGCGGATGACGGATGACGCGGCCAAGATCTACCAGCCGGCCAAGCGCGTCTATCAGCGTCCCCGGCCGCCGGTGGGCAACAAGGCGGCGATCTGCGTCCCGCGCGAGGCCTGGATCAGCACGGACGGTTCGTATCCCTCGGGCCACGGCCTGATCGGGTGGGCCTGGGCCTCGGTGATCGCCGAACTGGTCCCGGAGAAGGCGTCTCCGATCC
>ERZ1034427.232-NODE-232-length-11988-cov-3.985000_pt1 | contig 11988 bp, 5 predicted proteins | sample MGYA00520607_ERZ1034427 | MGnify/ENA primary metagenome ERZ1034427 (study PRJEB33736, sample SAMEA104288489) | Azolla caroliniana | place: Brazil | collected 1987 | study: EMG produced TPA metagenomics assembly of the PRJEB19522 data set (Is there foul play in the... | reverse complement strand
ACCGGCACGGCCATCCAGAGGGCGTCGGACGCCGTGGTGTGCGCGCCATAGGGCGTCGTGTCGAGGAACAGATCCGCCAGTTGATAGCGGGCCAGGTGGTGAGCGTTCGGCATCTTCGGCGCGAAGACCAAGCGTGTGCGGTCCACGCCCCGGGCCTCGGCGGCATCGCGCAGACGGGCGTTCGTCTCCGGATTGCTGTCCAGCAGCCACAGCACGCTGCCAGGCGTGCGCTTCAGGATCTCCGCCCAGCGATCGAAGACGTGCGAGGTGATCTTTTGCGTGCCGTTGAAGCAGCAAAAGACGAAGGCGTCCTCGGGTAGGCCTGCCTCCGCGCGGGTCGGGCAGCTTTCCGCCACGCCGCGGCGACGATCGTTGGGCTGGTAGCAGGGGATCCGGCGGACAGCCTCGGAGTAGTAGCGCTCCATCCCCGGCGGGATGATCCAATCGTCCCCGATGATGTAGTGGTGATAGTCGCTGCCCATCGTGCCGGGGTAGCCTAGCCAGTTGACCAGAATGGGCGCGGGACGCCGCGCGAACACCGCGGTGCGGGCGTCGCGGGTGTGGCCATTGACGTCGACCAGGATGTCGATCCCATCCTCGGCGATGCGCTGGGCGGCCTCGTCATCGGTCAAGGGACGGATATCGGTGAAATGCTCGACCGCGGCGCGGATCCGGGTGTTCAGGCCGTCGCTGGACTCCGGGCCGCAGTAGTAGGCGAAGACCTCGAGCTTTTCCCGGTCGTGAACCTCGAACAGTTCGGCCATCAGATAGCCGACGGCGTGATCGCGCAGGTCCGAGGAGATGTAGCCGATGCGCGGGCGGCGGCCGGCGAGGTCGATCGGCGCGTCCCTGCGATCGGCGCGGATTTGCTCGGGCGTGGCCTGCGCCTCGCGCTCGGTGAAGCGATTGGCGGCGCCCAGTTGCAGAAAGGGATCGTCGGTCAGGGCCGCGATCGACAGCGGATTGACCCCGGACAGCAGACTCCGCCGGCTGACGCGCTCATTGGGCTGCAGCACGGGCCACTTGCATTGCGACATCCGCACGGCCACCAGCTGGCCCAGCACGTCCATCGCTTGCGGGTCGAGATCGGCGGCGCGCTGCAACGCCATCTCCGCGCGGGCGGGCTGATGGGCCTCGCTGAGGACGCGGGCGATCTGCTTCAGGCAGGTCAGGGCGTAGCCGGCGCTCATGCCGCTGGGAACCGCCGGCCGGTTGGCGCCCGCCTCCCAGGTGGCGATGGCGAGGTCGATCAGTCCCGCGCGTTCCTGAAGCCCTCCGAGATTCACGTAGGCGGGCAGGAAATCGAGGTTGAGCGCGATCGCCGCCTCCAGCGACGCTCCCGCGCCGGCCGGATCGCCCAAGGCACCCTGCAGCACCGAGCGGTTGAAATGCGCGACGCTCAGCTGCGGATGCTGGGGGTTGAACTGGATCCAAACCTTGTAGGCTTGGCTGGCCAGCGCCGGTTCGTCGGCCATGGCGGCGGTGATGGCGATCAGTTCGCCAAGCGAGAACCCATCGGCGGTCAGCTTGCTCAGCAGGTCCAAAGTATCGACGTCGGCCATTGTCTTCCTGAAACCGTTAGGCGGCGGACGCGACGCGGCGAGGTCGGCGCGCGAGTCGGCCGAACGCGATCATGGCATGGGGTGGGAACCTCGACCAATGGGCCAGAGGCGGCGCCCGCCGCCCGCGTCCGAGGACGCGGGCGGTGAAGACCTGGACTAGACGGCCTTCGTGTACGAGTCGACTTGAGCGCCGCTCAGGCTCTGCACCTGAGTGACGGTCAGGGCGTTGGCCTGGGTGGTGCTCATCGCCTCGATGTTCGTCGTCGACAAGAAGTCCAGCTGGGTCGTGGTCAACCCGGGAATTTGGCTGGCCTGCAGCATGCCCACCTGGGTGGTCGTCAGCGCGCCCACTTGCGTGGCGTTCAGCGCCGAGAAGGCCGAGGTCGTCAGCGATCCAAGCTGGGTCGCGCTGAGGGCTCCCAGCTGGGTGGTCGACAGCTGCGCGGCCTGGGTCGTGGCCAGCTGGCCGACCTGCGCCGTGGTCAGGGCCTCGACCTGGGTCGTGGCCAGCTCGCCGATGTCGGTCGTCGTCAGCCCCTTCAGCTGCGTGTTCGTCAGGCCCTTGATCTGCGTCGTCGTCAGCGCCGCGGTCTGGGTGGCGCTCAGCGCCGAGACGTTGGTGGGCGTCAGCGAGGTTAGCTGCGCCACCGACAGGGTCGCCAGCTGGGTGGTCGACAGTTCACCCATGTCGGTCGTCGACAGGCCCTTCATGTGCGAGGCCGTCAGCGCCTTGATGTGCGTGTCGGCCAGAACGCCCACTTGGGTGGCGTTCAGCGCCGAGAAGCTGGTCGAGCTGACAGCCGCCAGCTGGGTCGAGGTCAAGGCCGAGACCTGGGTCGTGGCCAGGGCCCCGACATTGGTCGTCGTCAGCAAGCCCATCTGGGCCGTCGTCAGACCCTTGACCTGGGTGGTGTTCAGCGCGCCGATCTGCGTGGTGTTCAGCAGCTTGATGTTGGTGGTGTTGATCGACCCGACCTGGGTCGAGGACAGGCCGCCGATCTGGGTCGTCGACAGCTGCTGCACCTGCGTGCCGGCCAGCGACGAGATCTGCAGCGCCGTCAGCGCCCCAACCTGGGCGCTCGACAGCTCGCCGACGTCCGTCACCGACAGGCCGCTCAGTTGCGCCGTCGACAGCGCCGAGACCTGGGTCGTCGCCAGCGCTCCGACCTGCGTGCTCGACAGCGCCGAGACGTTGGTCGAGGTCAGCGCGCCCATTTGCGCCGCGCTCAGCGCGCCGATCTGGGTCGTGGTCAGTTCACCGATGTCGGTGGTCGTCAGGTTCTTGAGCTGATCGTTCGTCAGGCCCTTGACCTGGGTCGTCGTCAGCGCCGCGGTCTGGGTGGCGTTGAACGCCGAGATGGAGTTCCCCAGCGCCGTCAGCTGCGTCGTCGTCAGCGCCGACACCTGCGTCGTGGCCAGCTCGCCAAGATCCGTCGTCGTCAGGCCCTTCAGCTGCCCAGCCGTGAGCGCCTGGACCTGCGTGGTCGCCAGCGCCCCCACCTGCGTCGCCGTCAGCGCCGAGATGTTGCTCGAGGACAGCGAGGCCAGCTGGGCCGTCGACAGCGCCGAGACCTGGGTCGTCGCCAGCTCGCCGATGTCCGTCGTCGACAGCGCGCCAAGCTGCGCCGTCGTCAGCGCCTTGATCTGGGTGGTGCTCAGCGATCCCACCTGCGTGGCGTTCAGCGCCGAGAAGGCCGAGGTCGACAAAGCTCCGACCTGGGTCCCGCTCAGCCCCGCCAATTGGGTGGTCGAAAGCTGCGCGGCCTGGGTCGTGGCCAGCAAGCCCAGCTGCGCGCCGCTCAGCGCGCCGAGTTGGGTGGCGGCCAGCTCACCGATATCCGTGGTCGACAGGTTCTTGATCTGATCGTTGGTCAGCACCTTGACCTGGGTCGTCGTCAGCGCGCCCACCTGGGTGGCGTTCAGCGCCGAGAACGCCGTCGTCGTCAGCCCCGCGACCTGCGCCGTGGTCAGCGCCGCCACCTGGGTCGTGGCCAGCTCGCCGATGTCCGTCGTCGTCAGGTTCTTGATCTGATCGGCCGTCAGCGCCTGGACCTGCGTGGTCGCCAGCGACTTGACCTGGGTGGCGTTCAGCGCCGAGAGGCCCGTCGTCGTCAAGGCCTGGATCTGCGCCGTCGACAGGGCCGCGACCTGGGTCGTGGCCAGTTCGCCGACGTCGGTCGTCGTCAGGCCCTTCAGCTGCGACGCCGTCAGAGCCCCCACCTGCGTGGTCGTCAGCGCCCCAACCTGGGTGGCGTTCAGAGCCGAGAAGCTGGTCGCGTTGACAGCCGCCACCTGGGCGTTCGACAGCGCCGAGACCTGGGTCGTGGCCAGGGCCCCGACATTGGTCGTCGTCAGCGCGCCCATCTGGGCCGTCGTCAGACCCTTGACCTGGGTGGTGTTCAGCGCGCCGATCTGCGTGGTGTTCAGCAGCTTGATGTTGGTGGTGTTGATCGACCCGACCTGGGTCGAGGACAGGCCGCCGATCTGGGTCGTCGACAGCTGCTGCACCTGCGTGCCGGCCAGCGACGAGATCTGCAGCGCCGTCAGCGCCCCAACCTGGGCGCTCGACAGCTCGCCGACGTCCGTCACCGACAGGCCGCTCAGTTGCGCCGTCGACAGCGCCGAGACCTGGGTCGTCGCCAGCGCTCCGACCTGCGTGCTCGACAGCGCCGAGACGTTGGTCGAGGTCAGCGCGCCCATTTGCGCCGCGCTCAGCGCGCCGATCTGGGTCGTGGTCAGTTCACCGATGTCGGTGGTCGTCAGGTTCTTGAGCTGATCGTTCGTCAGGCCCTTGACCTGGGTCGTCGTCAGCGCCGCGGTCTGGGTGGCGTTGAACGCCGAGATGGAGTTCCCCAGCGCCGTCAGCTGCGTCGTCGTCAGCGCCGACACCTGCGTCGTGGCCAGCTCGCCAAGATCCGTCGTCGTCAGGCCCTTCAGCTGCCCAGCCGTGAGCGCCTGGACCTGCGTGGTCGCCAGCGCCCCCACCTGCGTCGCCGTCAGCGCCGAGATGTTGCTCGAGGACAGCGAGGCCAGCTGGGCCGTCGACAGCGCCGAGACCTGGGTCGTCGCCAGCTCGCCGATATCCGTCGTCGACAGCGCGCCAAGCTGCGCCGTCGTCAGCGCCTTGGTCTGAGTGCTATCCAGCGCGCTCACCTGCGTGGCGTTCAAAGACGCGAACGCCGAGGTCGACAGCGCGGCCACCTGGGTGGTGGCCAGGCTGGTCATCTGGGTCGTGGACAGCTGCCCGGTCTGGGTCGTGGCCAGAACACCGATCTGCGCCGCGGTCAGCGCCGCGATCTGGGTTCCGGCGAATTGGCCAATGTCCGTGGCGGTCAGCTGCTTGATCTGGTCCAGCGTGATGCTGCGAACTTGCGTCGTCGACAGCGCGCCCACTTGGGTCGAGCTCAGCGCCGACAGGGAAGCCGGAGCCATGGCGGCCATTTGGGCGGCGGTCAGCGCGCCAACCTGCGCGGTTGACAGTTCGCCGACGTCGGTCGTGTTCAGTCCTTTGATCTGGGTGACGCTGAGCGAGCTGATCTGCGTCGTGCTGAGCGCCGCGACCTGCGTGGTGTTCAGCGCCGAGACGCCCGTCGAGGAGATCGCCGCCAGGCGATCGGTGGCGATAGCCGCGACCTGGGTGCCCGCGAGTTCGCCGATGTCGGTCGCCGTCAGCCCGCCCAATTGGGTAGCGGTCACCCCTTTGATCTGGGTAGTGCTCAACGCGCCGATCTGGGTGGCGCCCAGCACCGAGAAGTTCGTGGACGAAAGAGCGCCGAGCTGCGTGGCGCTGATGACAGCGATGTGTGAGGTGTCGAGCGAGGCCAGCTGGGTCGAGGTCAGAGCCTGTACCTGCTGCGTGGAGAGTTGCTGGAGCTGCGTGACGTCAAAGGTGACCGACGTCGCGAACTTCGGAATTTGGGTTGTGGTGAGCGCCTTGACCTGGGTCGTGCTCAGCGCGGCGACCTGGGTGTTGGCCAGCGCGCCAATGCCGGTCGCGCTGATAGCCGCGACCTGCGTGGCGCTCAGCGACTGAATGTCGGTGGTCGAGAGACCCTGGATCGCGGTGACGGAGAGCGCCGAAATCTGGGCGGTTGAGAGACTCGAGATCGGCATTCAATCCATCCTTGCTGACTGACGCGCCTTTTGCGCGTCACAGAGCAAATCAAGACGCCCCCAATGCAGCGCCTCGCAACAAGCCTCACTATGGCCGCTTACTCGTAACCATATTTCCTTTCCAAACCCTTTCAACGAGACAAGCCGACGCAGCCCGCCGTAACGCATCGTCAATCTTCGAAATGATGTCCGCCAGGCTGGAGAATTTCAAAAAAGGCTTTAAAGACAACGCGCCGCTGAACACCTGGATCATCAGAACCCAGTTGCTGCCTTTGGCGAATTTCGTCCAAAAGATGGCGCTCTCAACCCGTCCAGCGGGCGCGTCGCCACATTTCGGCCCCGCTATCGGACGTTTAGCGATTCGAGCTTCGCCCCGCGGGGGCCAGCAATTCGAAGCTGGCGGGCAAGCCGTCGGTCGCGCAGCTGGCTAGCCAAAGATCGAACAGGCCGGGCTCGGCGACCCAATAATCGTTGTCGCCGACGAACATCAGATTCTCGCGCCGCAGCTCGAAACGGACTTCGCGCTCATTGCCCGGCGCCAGAGACACGCGCTGGAAGCCCTTCAGCTCGCGCACGGGACGGGTGCGGCTGGCGACGCGGTCGCGGATATAGAGCTGGACCACGTGCTCGCCGTGGACGGAGCCCGTGTTGCGAACCTTGGCGGTGACGTGGAGCGTCTCGTTCCAGTCCAGTTTGTCCGCGCTCAGGCGAAGGTCAGTTACAGTGAAGGGGGCGTAACCCAGGCCAAAGCCGAACGGATAGAGGGCGTCGTTGCGGATCGAGCGCCAGCGCGACTTGTATTCTTGGGCGTTCGGATCGGCCGGCGCGGGGCGGCCCGTAGTGCGTCCGTTGTAGAAGAACGGCTGCTGGCCGCTGTCGAGCGGGAAGCTGACCGGCAGGCGACCCGACGGATTGACCGCGCCGAACAGCACGTCGGCGACGGCGTGGCCCATCTCGCTGCCCAGGAACCAAGTCGCCAGGATGGCCGGCGCGTCGCGAACCGGGCCTTCCAGCGCGAGAGCGCGCCCATGACGGAGCAGCACGACGACCGGCTTGCCGGTGGCGGCGATGGCCTCGGCCAGGCGCTGCTGGGCCGGGGGGATGCGGATGTCGGTGCGAGACTTGGCCTCGCCGGTCATGGTTTCGCTCTCGCCGATGGCCAGCAGCACGATGTCGGCGGCCTGGGCGACGGCGACCGCCCGCTCGATCCCTCCCGCGAGCGGAGCCTCGACGTCGGAGCCGCGCTCGACCACGAGGCTGGCGGGATCGGCCAGTTGGGCCCGCAGCCCGGTCGCGAGGTCGACGTTCAGGGACTTGTCGGCGAAGAAACCGCCCCAGGCGCCGAGGACATTGTCGCGATCGTCGGCGAACGGGCCGATCAAGGCCAGGCGCTTGCCCGCCTTGGGCAGCGGCAGCAGAGCCTGGTCGTTCTTGAGCAATACGATCGATCGGGCGCCCGCCTCACGGCTCAGCGCGCGGATCGCCGGCGTGGCGGTGCGGGCCTGTTCGGCGACGGGGTCCAGCGAGCGGTAAGGATTATCGAAGAGGCCGATCGCCTCCTTCAACGCCAGCACCCGGCGCACCGAGGCGTCGACCACCGCCATGGGCACGGCGCCCGAGGCGACCAGCTCGGGCAGATAGCGGATATAGAGGCCGCTCTGCATGCTGATGTCGACGCCGGCCAGGATCGCCAGGCGCGCGGCGTCGCGGTCGTCGACGGCGAAGCCGTGCGCCACCAGTTCCTGGTCCGAGGTGTAGTCGGAGATCACGACGCCCTTGAAGCCCCACTCGCCGCGCAGCACGTCGGTCAGCAGGCGCTTGTTGGCGGTGGACGGGACGCCGTTCACGTCGTTGAAGGCCGACATCACCGTCATCGCGCCCGCGGCGAACGCGGCCTGGAAAGGCGGCAGGTGGACTTCTCGGAGCGTCGCCTCGGACAGCTCGACCGAATTGTATTCAAGGCCCGCCGCCACCGCGCCGTAGGCGGCGAAGTGCTTGGGCGTGGCGAGCATGCTGTCATCGGCCTTCAGGTCCTTGCCCTGAAAGCCGCGGACGCGGGCGGCGGCCATGACCTCGCCCAGATAGGGATCCTCGCCCGAACCCTCGGCCACGCGTCCCCAGCGCTGGTCGCGAGCGACGTCGACCATCGGCGCGAAAGTCCAGTGCAAGCCGGACGCCGTGGCCTCGGACGCCGCCGCGCGGGCGGTGCGCTCGGCCAGTCGCGGGTCGAAGCTGGCGGCCTCGGCCAGCGGGATCGGGAACACGGTGCGGAAGCCGTGGATCACGTCGGCGGCGAACAGCAGCGGGATTTTCAGGCGCGAGCCCTCGACGGCGGCCTTCTGCGTCTCGAGCGCGGCCTGGGCGCCGACGCCGTTCATCAGGACGCCGATGCGCCCCGCCTGGATCTCGGCGGTCAGGGTCTGGGCGTTCCGCAGGTTGACCAGCGGGTTCATGTCGCCGATCGGCGGCCGGATCATGTCGGCGAAACAGGAGAGCTGGCCCGCCTTCTCCTCGATGGTCATCTGGGCCAGCAAGGCCTCGATACGGTCGGAAGCCTGGGCGAAGGCGCGGGGCGTGGCGACGGCCAGACCCGCGAGAGCGGCGGCGCCGGACAGGAATCCACGCCGGCTCGGCCCTTCCGGGCCGCCGTTCGCCGTCTTCAGAACCATGGAATCCCCCGGGGACGCTTTACGAGGCGCGCAAACTCGCCGCTAAAGCTTTTGGGCGCAACCGGTCAGACCTATTCCGCGGCGATCAGCCCCGCCTCGGCGGGGACGCGGGCGGCGTTGTAGACCTCGAGGTCGAGAATGCCTTCCCGCTTCGAAACGATGGTCGGCACGAGGGCCTGGCCAGCGACGTTCACGGCCGTGCGGCCCATGTCGAGGATCGGGTCGATGGCCAGCAGCAGGCCCGCGCCTTCCAAGGGCAGACCCAAGGTCGACAGGGTCAAGGTCAGCATCACCGTCGCGCCGGTCAGACCGGCGGTCGCGGCCGAGCCGATCACCGAGACGAAGACGATCAGGAAGTAGTCCGACAGCGCTAGATGCACGCCGAAGAACTGCGCCACGAAGATTGCCGAGATCGCCGGATAGATGGCCGCGCAGCCGTCCATCTTGGTCGTCGAGCCCAGCGGCACGGCGAAGGCGGCGTAGGCGCGCGGCACGCCCAGGCTGGTCTCGGTCACCGCCTCGGTCACCGGCAGGGTGCCCACCGACGAGCGCGAGACAAAGCCCAGCTGGATCGCCGGCCAGGCGCCCTGGAAGAACTTGATGGGGTTCAGGCCGTTCAGCGCCAGGATGGTCGGATAGACCACCAGCAGCACAAGGCCGAGGCCGATGTAGATCGCGCCCGTGAAGGCGCCCAGCTGGCCCAGCGTGGTCCAGCCGTACTGAGCCACGGCGTTGCCGAACAGGCCGATGGTGCCGATGGGGGTCAGGCGGATCACCCACCAGAGCACCTTGCGCACGATCGCCAGCGCCGAGGCGTTGAACTTGAGGAACGCCTCGCCGGCTTCGCCGACCTTCAGGGCCGCCACCCCCGTCACCAGCGAGATGACGACGATCTGCAGCACGTTGAACGACAGCGAGGTCGTGGCCACGCCGGCGTCGCTGATCTTGGTCGTGGCCGCCAGGCCCAGGACGTTGACTGGCACGAGGCCCGTCAGGAAGTCGAGCCACGAGCCGTGTGTCTTGGGCGCCTTGGCGGCGGCGGCCTCGACCGTGGTGTGTAGACCGGGCTGCAGGATCAGGCCCAAGGCGATGCCGATCAGCACGGCGATCAGCGCCGTGACGGCGAACCAGAAGAGCGTGCGCCAGACCAGGCGCGCGGCGTTCTGCAATTGGGCGATGTTGGCGATGCTGGCGACGATGGCGGTGAAGACCAGCGGCGGCACGAGAGTGCGCAGAAGCTGGATGAAGATCGCGCCGACCTGATGCAGGGTCTCGGCGAGCGCGTAGCCGCCCTGCCCTTCGGCCGGTCCTAGCTGGCGGGCCAGAAGGCCAAGGCCCAGGCCGAGCGCCATGGCGACCAGGACCTGGACGCCGAAACCGCTGATGAAGCGGCTGCTCTTGGGTTGGGCGGCGGCCATGCGCGTTCCTTCGTTCGTAACACCCGCCAATGTCGTGTCGGGTGATGGGAATTACGACCGAGCTTTTTCAAAAGCCGCTTTCAGGAAAACTGATCGCGCAAAAAGAAACCCCGGAAAGCCGAAGCGTTCCGGGGCTCTTTCGAGATGGTTCGTCGGGCCTAGTGGCCGCCGGCGACGCCTTCGTCCTCGATCTCGTGGGTCGGGGCGTTCTTGGACACCAACGCGAACCACAGGACGTAGACGTAGCAGACCAGCGGGGCGATGAAGGCCAGCGACTTCGAACCCGTCATCTCCTCGATCTTGGCGAAGGCCAGCGGCAGGAAGGCGCCGCCGACGATGGCCATGCACAGCAGGCCCGAGGTCGCCGAGGCCGGAGCCGACGAGCGCTGCAGGGTCAGGGTGAAGATGGTCGGGAACATGATCGAGTTGAACAGGCCGATCAGCAGAGCCGCGAACGCCGGGATAAGACCCGTGGTCATCGGCACGGTGGCCAGCAGCAGGTTCAGGTCGCCGGCGTGCGGGCTAGGGACCATGTCCTTGGTGAAGATCACGACCAGGCTCAGGGCGATCGCGCCGACGGCGACGGCGGTCAGCAGCCAGTAGTCCTTGAACGACTTCAGCAGGGCCGAACCGGCGAAGCGGCCGATCATCGCGAAGACCATGTAGAAGGTGGTCATCTTGCCGGCCTGCTCGGCCGGGATGTTCAGGATGTGGGTCTGCTCCAGGAACAGCAGCAGGTTCAGCGAGATCGCCACCTCGGCGCCGACATAGAGGAAGATGCCGATCGCGCCCAGGTTCGCCCACTTGGACGACAGGGCCGACAGCGGATTGACGAAGTGGCCGGTCTTCGGAGCCGCCTCGGTGATCTGACGACGCACGAAGAAGATGGCCAGGATGAACAGGGCCAGACCCGCGCCGATAACGAAATAGACGTTGGACACGAAGCCCAGGGCCTGCTCGCGCATGGCCTCGGTGATCGTGATGTCCTTCTCGAAGATCTGGCCCTTGAGCAGGAAGTTCGCGCCGAACCAGAGGCCACAGGCCGCGCCCAGCGAATTGAACGCCTGGGACAGGTTCAGTCGGAACGAGCTGTCTTCGGGACGCCCCATCGAAGCGATCAGCGGATTCGCCGCGACCTGCAGCAGGGTGATGCCCGAGGCCATGACGAACAGGGCCGTCAGCACCAGGGCGAAGGTGTGCAGCTTGGCGGCCGCGATGGCGATGAAGCAGCCCAGCACGATGCCGCCCAGGCCGACCATGACGGAACGGGCGTAGCCGAACTTGGACAGGAAGGCGGCCGACGGCATCGACATGACGCCATAGGCGATGAAGAAGGCGAAGCCGGTCAGGCTGGCTTCGACGGGCGTGAGGGTGAAGACGGTCTTCATGGTCTTCAGCAGCGGGTCGAGCAGGTTGGTGACCAACGCCCAGATGAAGAACAGGCACGTCACATAGACGACAGCCAGCTTGGAGACCCCGCCCTTGGCCGGGGATTTGGCGATCGCGGCGTCGCTCATCGAACGCCTCCGAGATTGTACTTCAGCACCGCAATCACTGGACCACTCCCTAAGCGACGATGTTCGTGAGTCCGTCTTTGCGCGGACGCGCCATTCATTGGAAGCGTGACAACGTTGTCAACCATTTGTCTGATTTTTTGCGGGTTTAGCGCTACCATCCGGAACGGAAAACGCCCTGCTCCGCTTGTCATGAAAAGCGGGAGTTTTTCATGTTGGCGTTGGCGGTTGTGGTGATTTCGGGCGTGTTCGTACTGACCGCGATGGCCGGCTTGGCGGACGCGGTCGTTTGCCTCGCCTGTTGGGCCGCCAACCAGCTGACCGGCCAAAAGACGGAGCAGACGCCCGCCCGGGGAATCACCGCCTAAGGCGCTGGCTCAAGCCGCCGCCCTGCGCGGCGCGGGACGCTCGACACGAACCGCGGGGCGATCGTAGGCGGCGTTCTCGTCGACCTCCCAAACATCGTGCAGACGCTCTCCGGCGATGATGTTCTCGGCGGTCAGCACGCCGGTCATCATCGCGCGGTCCTGGTCGCCGTAGCGATGCATGCCATTGCGGCCGACCAGATGCAGGCCTGGATAGTGCATCTTCAGGTCCAGACGGATCATCCGGATGTGCTCGGCATAGGCCTCGTCATAGACCGGATAGGCCTTGCGCTGGCGGGCGACGCAGGCGTCCTCGACGGCGTCGATATCCATCAGGCCAAGGCTGG
>ERZ1034427.231-NODE-231-length-11995-cov-3.046734_pt1 | contig 11995 bp, 9 predicted proteins | sample MGYA00520607_ERZ1034427 | MGnify/ENA primary metagenome ERZ1034427 (study PRJEB33736, sample SAMEA104288489) | Azolla caroliniana | place: Brazil | collected 1987 | study: EMG produced TPA metagenomics assembly of the PRJEB19522 data set (Is there foul play in the... | reverse complement strand
GCGGCCGAGCGGGAGATGCAGGCGGTCGCCGCCGCAGCCCGCGAGGCGCTCGCCGAGGTTCGTACCGCCGTCGTCGGCATGAAGGGCGCCTCTCTGACCACCGAGCTCGACCGGGCGCGTCACGCCCTGGCCTCGGCCAGCGTCGAGGCCGACGTCCAGGCCCAGATCGTCGAGGGCTATCCTGGCCAGGAGGCCGTTCTGGCCATGGCGCTGCGCGAGGCGGTGACCAACGTCATCCGTCACGCCAACGCCAGCCGCTGCGAGATCCGGGTCGAGACGCGGAAGGCCGAGTTGGTCCTCTCCGTCGCCGACAATGGCAAGGGCGGCCGGCTGGTCGAGGGTTCGGGCCTCAAGGGGATGCGCGCGCGGCTTTCGGCCATCGGCGGCGCGCTTCAGATCAAGTCGGGCAAGGACGGCGCGCGATTGGTCGCCATCGCGCCGCTGGCTCGAGCGATTGGGTAGAACATGATCCGCGTCGTCATCGCCGAAGACCAGAAGATGGTGCTGGGCGCGCTCAGCGCGCTGTTGGAGCTGGATGGAGACATCAAGGTCGTCGGGCGCGCGGCGGACGGCGCCGAGGCGCTTGAGCTGGTGCGGTCCGAGAAGCCGGACCTGCTGATCTCCGATATCGAGATGCCCTATCTGACCGGCATCGACGTGGCGACCCGCCTGAAGGCGGAGGGCGCGCCGACCCGCGTCCTGATCGTCACCACTTTCGGGCGCCCAGGCTATCTGCGCCGGGCCATGGACGCCGGGGTGAAGGGCTATCTGCTGAAGGACGGACCCAGCACGGTCCTGGCCGCCGCCGTCCGGACGATCGCCGCCGGCGGTCGCGCCATCGCGCCGGAGCTTTCCGAGGCCATCTGGGACGCCGAACCCGACCCGCTGACGGACCGCGAACGCGCGATCCTGCGCCTGGCGGAGGAGGGGCGGTCGAACAAGGACATCGCCGAGGTCCTGGATCTCTCGCCGGGCACCGTCCGCAACTACCTGTCGGAAGCGGCCCAGAAGCTGGGCGCCGCCAATCGGGTCGAAGCCGGTCGGATCGCGCGCTCCAACGGCTGGCTGTAGCGCCTCAGCCCCGTCCCCAGAGCCGCTCCCACTTCCAGCCGGTCAGATCCTCGACGATCTGCTTGGACTCCGGTGTTTCGGCTTCGGTCGCGCCGGCGCGCAGGCGCTCGACCTCGTGGACCAGCACCTCGTGGGTGCGGGCGTTCAGCCGGAAGCGCCAGGAGATCAACATGCCGGCGATCATCACCAAGAGCGGACCGCCGACCATCACGAGCACGAGGGCCTGGATCGCCTCCGGCGTCTGTTGGGCCAAGGGCTGGCCCTTGGGCGCGGAGACGAAGCCGCCCAGGCCGATCAGGCTGGTGGTCAGCAGGATCGCGCCGGACTGGGCGACCTTGCGGGTCAGGGTCATGACGCCGGCGAAGATGCCTTCGCGCCGCTGGCCCGTGACCGCCTCGTCGACGTCGGGCAGATAGTTGTAGACGCCCCAAGGCACGAAGTTCAGCGTGCCGCGACCGAGGCCCGCCAGGATGATCGGGACGAACAGCCAGAACAGAACCGCCGGGCTCGAAGCCAGGTTGAAGATGTTGCCGTTCAGGGCCGCGACGCCGTCGGCGAAGCCCGCCGGACGGGTCAGGTAGAAGGCCAGGAACAGCAGCAGGGCCGCGCCGACGCTGGTGATGGCCATGCGGTAGGCGACCACGGGGCCCGTGCGGATGATCACCCGGATGGCGATCATCACCGAGATCAGCTGGGCCACGTACATGGTGGTCATCAGCTGCGAGATGATCAGGGTCGAGCCGACCATCACCGTCGCCACGAACAGCGGAAAGGCGGTGTTGAAGATGTCCTGGCTGATATAGCCGCCCAGATACAGCGACAGATGCTGGCGGAAGGCCTTGATCTTCAGGGTCGAGAACAGATCCCGGAACATGTTGACCGGGATCATGGCCGCCTTGCTCCAGTCCATCGGCTCGGGGCGGATCAGCTTTTCGTCCTCGGTGTAGGGCCGCTCCCACGAGAGCAGGATCACCAGGGTCACGACCAGGCTGAACAGCACGCCGAAGATCGCCGCCATGATCAGGAAGGTGTTCGGCGAGTCCTTGCCGCCGAAGTGATTGATGATGAGCGTGGGCAGGTACGAGGCCAGGATCGCCGAGCTCTGGGCGACCAGCATGCGCGCGCCCGCGAACTTGGCCTTCTCCTTGTAGTCCTTGGTCATTTCCGCCGCGAGGGTTTCCCACGGGATCAGGAACATCGTGTAGACGAACTCGAAGAAGATGAAGGTCGTCAGGTAGTAGGCGAAGGTCTGGCCTGTCACGAAGATCAGTGCGAAGGCCGGCAGCAGCGGGATCGTGATGATCAGGAAGATCTTCCGCCGCCCGATTTTCCGGCCCACCCACGTGTGGCGAAGGTTGTCGGAGATGTAGCCGATCAGCGGGCAGGTGATGGCCTCCAAGAGGCGCGGCAGGCCCAGGATCAGGCCGGTTTCGACCGGCGACAGCCCGCAGAAGGTGATGAAGAAATAGGCCAGCCAGCCGGTGATCACCGCCTGCGCGCCGGCTCCGAGCATGTCGCCCGATCCCCAGCCCCAGTAGTTGATCCAGGTAGGCTTGCGCGCGTCCGAGCTGGCCATGTGCGTTTCATTCCCGTTCAGGGGGTCTTGCCGCCCCATCGGTCCAGCCGCGAGGGCTGGACCGTAATCGATACAAAGGCTTGCGGGGCCTAGATGAAGGCGCGCTGGAACTCGCCCAGCGCCAGCATGGCCAGGGACTGGCCATAGGGCATCGAGGTCAGCGGGATGTCCTTGTAGCCCTGGATCGTGTCGAACACCGGCGTGCCGAACGAGACCTGCTGCAACTCGCCCTTGTCGTCGATATTGGCCAGCACGCCCTTGATCGCGCGGATTGCGACGGCCTCGTATTCCTTGCCGATGTAGCGCTTACGCACGGCCTTCAGGATGCCGTAGGCGAAGCCGGCGGTGGCCGAGGCTTCGAGGTACGAGGTCTTGTCGTTGATGATCGTATGCCACAGGCCCGTCTCCTGGTCCTGGAACTGCGTCAACGCTTTGATCTGGGCTTCCAGCGCGTCGATGAGGAAGGCGCGCAGGCCATCGCCCGGCTTGAGGTCTAGTAGCTCGATGAACTCCGGGATGGCGATCGTCACCCAGCAGTTCCCGCGCGCCCACAGGGCGTCGGCGAAGTTGTGGCGGCCCAGGAAGGTCCAGCCATGGAACCACAGGCCGGTCTTGCGATCGGCCAGATACTTGATGTGGACCATGAACTGGCGCTTGGCCTCCTCGACGAAGTCGGGGCGGTCGAGCAGCAGGCCGATCTTGGCCAGCGGCAGCACGCTCATCATCAGCGTGTCGTCCCACAGCTGCTGTGGGTTCTCGCTATTGAAGACGATATGCTGGAAGCCGCCTTCCTCGGTGCGCGGACCCTCGTACATGACGTAGTCGGCCCAGGTCTCGAGATAGGGGATGTAGGTGTGGTCGCCGGTGGCCTCATACAGATAGGCCAGGGTCAGGAACGGCGAGACCGTGTTGATGTTCTTGGTCGGGGTGCCGGCCTCGAAGCGGTCGGCGAACCACTGGGTCATGATGTCGAACGCGCGCTCGTCGCCGTGCATCTCGTACTGCTTCCACAGGCCGTAGAGACCGACGCCGTGGGTCCATTCCCAGTCGTTCCAGCCCTTTGTGTCGATCACCCGGCCGTCGTCGAGACGCAGCAAGAACTCGCCGGTCTCGTCGGTGATGTCGACCAGGTTGCTGATCAGGGCGGCGATCTTGGCCTTGATGTCCTTGGCCTCGAGGCCATGGGCGAGATTGGGCACGGGTGTCTCCAGTATCAGTCGGCGGGGGAGCGCCGATCTTTAGGGTTTGAAATCGGGCGCGGTGACGCGGGCGATCGGAAGACCACCGCGCACCGTGCGCAGGTTGACGAGCTTGACGGACTCCAGCGCGTCGCCGGGCGCGCCGTCGCTGGTGACCGCCAAGGCGATGGTGTTCTTGCCTCGCGGATCGATGATGCCAGTTGGCAGGACGAAGGTCCGCTGCGGGCCGACATGGGCGATGAACTGGCCCATGTTCCAGCCATTGACGAAGATCAGCACGCGGTAGCGCTTGTTCGGCGAGCGGGGCTTGTCGGCGTCGCCGATCGTCAGGCCCATGGTCACGTCGTGGTCCTTGGGCAGGGAAAGGTCGAAGCTGGTCCGATACCAGGTCGTTCCGGCGTAGGGCTGGGTCGCCGCCATGTCGGCCTTGGACCATGCCGCGTCCGGGAAGCCCGGCAAGTGCCAGCCTTCGCGCTCGCCATACTGGCCGCCGTTATTCAGCGAGCCGCGCACCGGATCGGCGATATCCTCGCCACCCTTGTTGCCTTGGATCTTCCAGGTGATCGGCACGGCGAAGCTGTAGGTCCCGGGACCCGACAGCGAGGCCGAGACCAGGCCGCGCGCCTCCTTGTGGAAGTCGTCGGCGTCGAGGTCCCAGTTGTGGCCGTTGTTGCGGACCATGACCGACAGCACGTGCTCGCCGGTTCCGCGCAGCTCGGCGGGGATCTGGAAGGTCGCGACGCCCGTGGTGATCGGACGCGGCAGGCCGCCGTCCAGTTCGTGCTGGCCCAGGAACTTGCCGTCCAGCCACACCTGCAGCATGCCCGCGCCGCCGGCGCCGTAGTGCAGGGTCAGGGTGTCGATCTCGGCCCGGCCCTGATAGCGACCCCGGTACCAGACGTCGCCGTTGTGGAAGCCATAGGTGCTCATGTCGAGCGCCGGCTGGCCCGTGGGGCCGCGCACGGTTGAGGCGCTGCGCCGCCCCTCGGTCTTCATCCAAGCGCTGTCGTCGAACTTGGGATCGGCTTCCGGCGAGCCGGCGGCGGTCTTCCAATCGAGCTTGGCCAGATCGGGCAGGGTGATGGCCGCCGGGCCGGCCAGCGAGTTGTCGGCCAGCAGGCTACCGGAAGTGGTCGCCTTCGCCGCGACCTTGGCGCCGTTCCAGCGGACCGAGGTCACGGCCTTGGGCGCGAAGACCTCTAGCGGGCTATCGGTCTCGGTGTCGCCGGTAAGGCTCAGGACGCCGCCCTTGATCGGGGCGCCGCGCACCAGACCCGGACCGCGCACCAACACGTCGTCACGCCGCCAGAAGGTCTGCCCCGTCTCGGCGTCCGCGATAAGCAGGGTGAGGGACGGGCGACCGCCGCCGGTGATCCGCACGCGGGCCAAGCCTTTATGGGCGTAGGTAAGCTTCAGGTCGCCCTTGGCCGCGTCGAAGCTCGAGGACACGTCGCCCTCGATCACCTCGACCTTCGGCGCGCTGACGTAGCGCAGCACTGTCTCGCCCGCCTCGCCGGCGCGGCCGTAGAGCAGCGCTAGATCGCCGTCGTTCCACTTGAGGTGCGTCTGGATCTCGGACGTCGAATAGACCAGCCGCTGGCCGCCGAGGTCATAGCTGGCCATCAGCATCTTGCTGTCCTGGCCCTTGATCCGGCTGGGAACCACGTACTCGCCGTCGCGCGTCTTTACCGTGAAGGTGAAGGCCTCGTCGCCGGTCCCGCTGCTGGGATTGTGGACCACCACATAAAGGTGGCTTCCCGTCTCGGCGTTGGCGTTGTGATAGACGCGAACCTTGTCGTTCGACGGAACGACCGCCTCGCCCCTGTCCATGCGGGTGAGGTCGGGAACGGCGGCGATGAACTCGCCCATCTGCTTCATGACCCGCGCCTTGTCGCGGAGGCCCCTGGCCTCGTCGATGGCCGAGCCGTAGTCGTAGGACGTGAACACCACCGGGGCCGGCAGCCAGCCCCAGCTGGTCCCGCCATAGGTCATGTAGAAGCTCTGCAGCGTCAGGCCATTGGCGATGTTGGTTCCGTAGAACACCCGCTGATAGCCGACGCCGCGATGGATCGCGGTGCAGTCATAGTCGCCGTTGCTGCCCCAGTAGTCGAACCAGCCGCCGCCGAACTCGGCTAGGAAGCCTGGCGTTTTCGGGCTGGCCGAAGCCCCGCCCTTGGCGCCGCCCGTGCCGTAGATCCCCCAGTCCGGCGCGACGCCGGGGCTGGAGGGCGTGGAGTCGACCTTGCAACTGCCGCCCGGATAACCGTCGAAGGCGTAGAGGTCGTTCGGCCCCTCGACCGTCCCCGGAACGTTCGAGCCCTTGGGGACCCAATAGCCGTTACGGCCCTTGTCGTTATGGAAGATCGGAACCGTGATCCCGTCCGCCTTGGCCTTGTCGGCCAGCCACTGCATGTAGCGCTGCTGCGGCGCGCCGACGACGTCGAGCTCGTTCTCGATCTGGTGGGCGATGACCGTGCCCTGGCCGGTGGTCAGCTGGTGGCGGGCGATGACGGCGTTGATCTGGGTCAGCCACTCGTCGGCGGCCGTGATGTATTCCGGCGCGTCCGTGCGGGCGCGGGCCTGCTGGTTGACCAGCCAGCCCGGGAAGCCACCGCGCGTCAGCTCGGCGTTCACGTAGGGCCCGGCGCGGGTGATGACGTAGAGGCCCTCTTCCTTGGCCATGGTCAGCACGCGATCCATGTCACGCACGCCCTGGAAGTCGTAGACCCCCTGCTTGGGCGAGTGGTAGCCCCAGTCGAAATAGATCGCGACCGTGTTGTAGCCGCTGGCCTTCATCTTCTGGAGGATGTCGCGCCAGAGATCGGGACTGGGCACGCGGAAGGGATGGAACTCGCCGCCCCACGAGAACATCCGCTGGCCGTCGACCAGCAGCGAGTACTTGTCCCAGGTGATCTTGTGCGCTTGCGCCGGCTTGGCCGCGACGGCCTTGTCGCCACCTTCCTTCAGCACGGTGAAGTGGCGGACCGTGCCGGACAGCTCGGGCAGTTCGGTCTTCGGCGTCCAGGTGCGGAAGCCGTCCTTGCTGTCCGAGTACCAGTAGCGCTTGGACATGTACTCGTCCAAATAGATGCGCCAGCCGCCATCGGGCGCGCGGGCCATGGCGGGACCTTCGAGGAAGCGGCCCCAGCCGGCCCAGTCGCCGGTCCCCTTGGGCTGCCAGGGCCCGTCCAGCGACGGCGCCGTCCAGAGCTCGATGTACTTGCTGGTCTCGTTCTTGGCGAAGGCCTGATAGAGGCTGCCCTCGCGCACCACGAAGGTGTCGATGAAGTTCGGACCCAGGCCCGCCAGCGGCTTCGGCGCGCTCCAGGTCGCCAGGGACTTGTCGCCAGCGGTGATCCGGTACGGCTGGAACTGGCCGGCGATGCCCGTGGTCGAGACCGACAGGATCAGGCTCACAGAGCCGTCCTCGTCGACGAACCATTCCGGCGCCCAGCTGTTGGTGGCGCCGGAAACCTCGATCTCCACGTCGCGCAGGAAGGTCCAGTCCGAGAGGTCCTGGCTGCGGGCCAGGCCGATCGTGTCGCCGGACCAGCCGGTGGTGTAGGCGACGTAGTACCAGCCGTCGGTGTGCTTCATCACGCTGGGATCGCGGATGAGGCCCTTGGGCGGCGTATAGGCCAGGGGCTTCTTCAGCGAAAAACGCGTTCCGTCCGCCGAGTCGTACACGCTCATGTTCGACTGGCTGGCGTTGGTGAACGCCGTCATCGTGTAGCGAACGGGCTCGGCGCCGAATGAATGGATGGGCGCGCTGGTGGCCAGCAGCGCCGCCGTAAGGCCAAGCATGAAGGGCGAGCGCATGCCTCAGCCCTCGAAGTAGAAGACGGGCTTCAGCGGCCACTCGACGGGCTTGTTGTCCGGGTGCACGGCCATCAGGTCGGCCATGTAGTCCCACCAGCGCTTCATCACCGGCTTCAGCGGCAGGGCGTCCTTGTCGTGGTCCGGACGCAGGCGAAGCACGGCGAAGAGGCTCATGGTCTCCTCGTCCAGGAAGATGGAGTAGTCGTGGATGCCAGCTTCGCGCAGGGCCTCGGCGAGATCGGGCCAGAGTTCGTCATGGCGACGTTCGTACTCGGCCGCGACACCGGGCTTCAGCTGCATGCGGAAGGCGAGGGGGCGGCTTTCCGTGGTCGTGCTCATGTCGTCCTCCCGGATCGTTCTTGTTCTTTTCAGTTCGGTAGTCGGTAGATCCGCCGCGCGGCGCCGGCGAATAGGGTCTCGCGCTCGTCGTCGCCGAAGCGGGCCGTGATCGCGTCGTAGGCCGCGTAGAAGGCGCCGAAGCTTCCGTGCACCTTCTCGACCGGGAAGTTGCTCGCGAACATGCAGCGCTCGACGCCGAAGGTCTCGATCACCCGCAGGACGAAGGGCTTGAGGCTCTCGATGGTCCAGGTCCGGTCGATCATCGCCAGACCTGAGATCTTGCAGCTGACATTGGGACGCGCGGCCAGCGCGGCCAGGCCCTCGCGCCAGGCGGCGAGCCCGGCGTCGTCGCGATCCGTCGGCATGCCCGCGTGATTGATGATCAGCGGAATGTCCGGATGGGCGTCGGCCAACTCGGCGGCCACTGCCATCTGCGAGGGATAGAGCTGCAGATCGAAAGACAAATCGTACTTGGCCAGCAGCGCGAAACCCTCGCGCCACTGGGCGTCGAGCAGTTTGTCGGTCGGGCCATAGGTCTTGGCCGGGTCCTGGTGCCAATTGACGATCTGGCGGATCCCCCGGACGTTCCGCCGCGCCGCGTGCGCGGCCAGCATCGCCTCGACGCCAGGATCGTCGAGATTGGCCCCGGCGACGATGCCGCCGATCACGCCTCGCTGGTCGGCGATCGATTGCAGCCAGCCGGTCTCCGACAGTTGGTCCTTGGGCGGCAGGCCGCATTCGACGTGCACGACCTCGACGACGTTCCAGCCCTTGGCGTCGGCCAGGTAGTCGTCGAGGCGGTAGGACTTGTAGGCGATCGGCGTCATGTCGCCGGCCGGGTTGTTCGGCAGCGGCGTGTCCTGAAGCCAGGCGTAGTAGTGCCGATCGAGGTCCCACAGATGCATGTGGGGATCGACGATGGGGCCCGTGTACGCCATGGCTCCAGATTCCCTTTAGAACGTAGTCCGGCCACCGGAGGTGTCGAAGGTCGCGGCGGTGGTGAAGCTGCACTCCTCCGACGCCATGAAGCAGACCATGGCGGCGCTCTCGTGGACTTCGCCCAGGCGGCCCATCGGGATCTTGCCCTTCATGTACTCGACCTGGCTCGGCGGCAGCTGCTCCAGGATCGGGCTCTCGAAGGTGGCGGGGGTGAGGCTGTTGGCGATCACGCCCTTGGTGGCCAGTTCCTTGCCAAGCGACTTGGTCAGGCCGATAACCGCCGCCTTGGACGCCGAATAGGCGCCGGCGTTGGGATTGCCTTCCTTGCCGGCCACCGAGGCGACGTTGACGATGCGGCCATAGCCGCCTTCCAGCATGAACGGCACCACGGCCTTGCAGCAGTAGAAGACGCCGTTGACGTTGATGTCGAACACCCGCTTCCAGCTGTCGGTCGGATACTCGTACACGGTGGCCGTCGCGCCGGTGATGCCGGCCGAGGCGACCAGGATATCGATGCGGTCGAGCGCGGCGTGGGCGGCCTTGGCGGCGGCCAGGACGGCGGCTTCATCGGAGACATCGAGCGCTGCGGTATGGCTCGCGCCGACCTCGGCCGCGGCGGCCTTCAGACCATCCGCGTCCAGGTCCCAGAGCGAGACCTTGCCACCTTCTGCGACGATGCGCGCGGCGACCGCCTTGCCCAGGCCCGAGGCGCCGCCGGTGATGACCGCCGTGCGCCCGGAAAAACGATTGGCGTAGACGTTACTCACGCGACGCCTTCCTTGGTCCAGGAGACGACGATCTGGCGCTGTTCGCCCAGCTTCTCGATGCCGAGGCGCATCTCGTCGCCGGCCTTCAGATAAACGGGATCGGGCTTCTGGCCCATGCCGACGCCCGGCGGGGTGCCGGTGGTGATGAGATCACCAGGCTCGAGAGTCATGAACTCGCTGATGTACGAGACCAGCTTGCTGATCGGGAAGATCATGGTCTTGGACGAGCCGTCCTGTTTGCGCTGGCCGTTGACCTCCAGCCACATGCCCAGGTTCTGCGGGTCGCCAACCTCGTCGGAGGTCACCAGCCAGGGGCCGATGGGGCCGAAGGTATCGCAGCCCTTACCCTTGTCCCAGGTGCCGCCGCGCTCGATCTGGAAGGCGCGTTCGGAGACGTCGTTGATCAGCACGTAGCCGGCCACATAGCCGAGGGCTTCGGCTTCCGAGACATAGCGGGCGCGTGAACCGATCACGACGCCCAGCTCGACTTCCCAGTCGGTCTTCAGCGAGCCCTTGGGCAGCATGACCGGGTCGTTCGGTCCCTGGATGCAGCTGACCGCTTTGGTGAAGATCACCGGCTCTTCCGGAATCGGCAGGTTCGACTCGGCGGCGTGGTCGGCGAAGTTCAGGCCGACGGCGATGAACTTGCTGACGCCCGCGACCGGGCAGCCGTAGCGGGGCGCGCCCTCGACGACGGGGAGGGTGGCGGGGTCGATCGCCGCCAGGGCGTTCAGGCTGGCGGGCGACAGTTGGGCGCCGGTGATGTCGAGCACGTGGGCCGACAGGTCGCGGATCTTGCCGTCGGCGTCGAGGAGGCCTGGCTTCTCGGCGCCTTTGGGGCCGTAACGGAGCAGTTTCATACGTTCTGTGCCTTCAGGGAGGACTAGCGGACGTAAGGCCGGTGCAGACCGACCTCGCGATTGAGTTCGACGCCGAAGCCCGGCGCGTCGGAGAGCTTGAGCTTGCCGTTCACAGGCACGGGTTCGCCGATCAGCTGCGGGTGGAACATCGGCACCACCTCGTCGGCCTTCGGGGCCATCATCAGGAACTCGGCGAACGGGCTGTTATGGCGCGTGATGACGAAGTGATAGCTGTACACGGACGAGCCGTGCGGGATCATCATCACGCCCTTGCTGTCGGCCAGGTTAGCGATCTTGATCAGCTCGGTGACGCCGCCGCACCAGCCCACGTCCGGCTGGATGATGTCGCAGCACTCCATCTCGAGCAGCATGCGGAAGCCCCAGCGCGTGGCCTCGTGCTCGCCGGTGGTGACCAGCATGCCCTTGGGCGCGTTCTTCTTCAGGTCGCGATAGCCCCAGTAGTCGTCGGGGCTCAGCGCCTCCTCGATCCACTTCAGGCCATACTCATGGGCCTTGTGGGCCAGCTTGGTGGCGTAGTTGAGATCCAGCGACATCCAGCAGTCGAACATCAGCCAGAAGTCCTCGCCGCAACGCTCGCGCATCGTGGCCAGCTCTTCGATGTTCTTGCGCAGGCCTTCCTCGCCCTCGGCTGGGCCGTGGTGCAGGGGCATCTTGCCGCCGATGAAGCCCATCTGCTTGGCCAGGTCCGGGCGCGCGCCCGTGGCGTAGAAGGTCAGCTCGTCGCGGACCTTGCCGCCCAGCAGGGCGTAGACCGGCTCTTGTCGCAGCTTGCCCAAGAGGTCGTAGAGCGCCAGGTCGACGCCGGAGATGGCGTTCACCACCAGACCCTTGCGGCCGTAGTACTGGGTCGAGAAGTACATCTGGTCCCAGATCTTCTCGACCTCGGTCGGGTCGCGGCCTTCCAGGAAGCGGGAGAGATGCTTTTCGACGATATAGGCGGCGGGTTCGCCGCCGGTGGTCACCGCGAAGCCGATCGTGCCGTCGGCGGCCTCGATCTCGACCACCAGCGTGCCCAGGACATTGATGCCGAAGCTCTGGCGGCTCTGGCGGTACTCGGGATAGCGCGACATCGGCGTGGCGATGTGGTCGTCGATCCAGTGACCCGCGCCCTGATCATGGTAGTCGGCGCCGCCCCCTCGGACGACGAAGGCGCGGACGTGTTTGATGACGGGGAACGCCATGGACGACGAGGCTCCAACCTATTGGGTGGTCGCCCTAGACGACACCCGAGACAAGGAAGGCTCGCCCGTCGAACATTTCGACAAGACTCGGCGCGGTTTGGCCGCGCCTACCTCCCCAACACAACCTATGACACGCTATCGGTTCACCTGGCTTGTCGGCGAGGAGAGTCGCCGCGCGCCCGCTTGCCTTGCGTTCCACAATATGAGAGGTAGTGCTATAAAA
>ERZ1034427.230-NODE-230-length-11998-cov-32.514444_pt1 | contig 11998 bp, 16 predicted proteins | sample MGYA00520607_ERZ1034427 | MGnify/ENA primary metagenome ERZ1034427 (study PRJEB33736, sample SAMEA104288489) | Azolla caroliniana | place: Brazil | collected 1987 | study: EMG produced TPA metagenomics assembly of the PRJEB19522 data set (Is there foul play in... | reverse complement strand
CTATTGGTTTCTTTCATCCATTGCGGACATAGCCTCCTCCGCCAACCGCTTTTGTAACTACAATTTTTAACATCCACTTACTTAAAATAAATGCCTTTTCCAGCATTGAGTTGTAATCAGGTATGATTTTAATACACTTGCTGGACATTCAGTGTCAACAACAAAGATATTAATTAACTTTATGCGTTGAGAATTTATTTATAAATATGTGATGTTGTAGAGGTTGCGTTATTGCTTTACTCTAACCTCATCTACTGCAATAAATTATCTCCAGCTGAAAAACATGGCACAAGAAATTATTTACGAAACACTTAATGACAACGGAACAAGATAAACCAGAGCAGGATTGGACAACAAAAACCTCATCTCTATTAATCATGCCACCAATAGAAAGTCTAGAATCATCACCACAACCTATTAATTAATAATAATTGGTATTTATTAACTGTGCCTTCTAAGAGACGAGAAGTTTTTTTTTTAAATCTGAGAATTTGTGATTGAACAAAATAAACTAGAAGAATTAGTTTTAGATATTAAAATTCCTCAAGATTGCGTGTATGAAGATATGGTTTTACTGAATCTCACTAGTTTTAAAACCGCCTCTAAATACCTAGACAAAGTTCAATATTTTCAACACATAGAACAAAAACCATTACAATCAGCACAAGTTAATCGAATGTTAGGTATTGGGTGAATCAAATAATGAACAACAATATCCCCGATTTTTTATAGAAGTCGGGGATATGATTTTCTGATAAATTCTAGACAGTTGCTTCTGTTCTAGTCCCTCCCATTCTTTCTTGAATTCTGCCCTTAGCAGCTTTGAACTGTGTAGCTAATTCCTCAGTTTCTCGACTACTCATATTGTTGCGAATAGACGCAAACATTGTGCTTTCTTCTTGGCGAATATGGTCACCAATTTCATCCCATATTTGTCTAATTCTGTCTTTGAATTCAGGTACAGAAGGGCTAATAGTTCTCAATTGCTCAAGTGCTGGACCCCAGCGAGCTTGTTCATTATATAATTCTTGAGTATTCTCTTCACCGTAAAAAGGACGTACTGTAGGATAGACAACTTCCTCTTCCGCACCTGCATGGGCACTGAGATCCTTAAAGATTTGTCCAAAATATTCTTGAATTTTTTGAGGGTTATCGCTTTGTAGTAATTCTGTAAATAGGATATTTACCTTATTGTGATCCATACGCAGAACATCTTGGATATTCATATCCTGTTTGTCAGAAGTTTGGGTGACAGCACTACCTACAGCACCACTAATAGCTGCGATCGCATCTTGAACTCTAGACCAAATTCCTTGGTCTGCATCTTGTCCAGTCAATTCCCGCACACCCAAAATTTCTAAAATTCCTTTCAGTTGTTCTTGATGAGCGCGGTTTTCAAAATTGATCGTATTTAAAGGGCCAATTGCAGCCATGACATCAGCACCAACTTTCTGTACAGCTTTATGAATTGTCAGACCATTCATTACTTGTTGATGTTTCAATAACTCATGCTGAAATACTTTTTCAAAGAAACTTAATTCATTACCTTCCATGAATTGGCGAACTGTTTGTACCACTTCTTGTGCAGTTGAATCTGCATCTTTGTGGATGCCATATTGAACCAATACAGTATCAAGAATGGCTAGATTTTTGCGATCATCATCTAGCATTCTGCGGAGACTATCAGCAATTTCTCCATCTGTACATTCTCTCAAAAATCGTTCGTCATTATCAATAAGCAACTGTTGCAGTAATTTCATATCTGCTAATTTTACTGCTATAGCGTTTCTTCTGGTATCATCTAAACTTACAACCATTCTGAGTTCTCCTAGCCAAAGTAATCGTATTTATTACCAATCCCAGGTTCGCATAAGAATGAGATAATTTGCATCTTTCTTTTGAACGATTACCTTCATAACTCAGGATATAAAACTATAAATAACTACAAAAAAGAATAGCCGTTAATTATGTTTACTTCTACTACTTTAGGTTATAAGGATTTTTATTTCCTTATCTCTCTAAGGAGAGAGAAATTATTATAGTTTATTTTATAAAATGTCTCAAAGAGAGTTAACAAATTAGCTCATAATGGCAGAAACACCAGGGATAGGAGAAAAAGCACTGAATAAAGCCGCTGAAATAGGATTATCTAGCCAATTGGATGAAGTAGAAAATTTAGAAGCCAGCATTAAAACTGAAGCACTCAAACTGATTTAGGGAGAACTTGAAAAAGTACACATTGCTCGTGGGGGTTTGGTCATGCGAAAAGACCTCCGCATGACAGAATTAGAAATGCAAATTACCAGCGTTGCTATTAGTCCTCTAGGTGTTGCTCTCGGGACAATTGAACTAACAAAACCAAGAATAGGGAAAGCTGAAGTTGTTTTAACAGAAGCGGATATTAATCGAGCGTTTAATTCAGAATAGGTCCGGGATAAACTACAAAATCACCAAATCACTGTCAATAGTCAAGAAACACCGATTACGCCCCAATACATAGATTTTCATCTACCTGGTGAGGGTAAAGTTGTCCTCAATACCAGCATCTTATTAAGAGGAACTGGTAAAACTAAACAAGTTGGCTTTTCCGTAGTTCCTTATATTAGTGCTAATGGTAAAAATACTTCTTTGGAAAATGTTGAGGATGGGGAAAGTCAACAAATTTCACCAGAATTAACACAAGCTTTGATAGCAGAAACAGGTGAGATTTTGAATTTGAGCAACTTTGATTTAGGACGAATGAGTCTACGAGTCTATAAATTAGAGTTAGAAAAAGGCAAATTAACCTTACAAGCTGAGGCTGATGTTCATGAAATTCCTACTGCTGAATCAGAGGATGTGAAAGAATGGAAACTACAGAACGAAATTCGACACCATTTCCGAATGTCCCACCAGTTATTGAAAGCGACGATAGAGAGTATCTAGATAGTGGTGTACCCAGCACAGTGGCCATCGCTGGACATCCCCTACATCCCCTCAGTATCATCTTTCCTATCGCCTTTTTAGCCGCAGCTTTAGGTAGTGACTTTGGCTATTGGTTAACAGGAGATTTCTTCTGGGCTAGGGCTTCTGTGTGGTTAATAGGACTAGGTTTAGTTACTGGTATCATCGCTTCAGTAATTGGCATGAGCGATTTCTTACAAATCGAAAGAGTTCGCAAACGTACCGCAGGCTGGGTACATTTGATTGTGAACATTTCTATTCTAGTTTTCACGGCCCTCAATTTCATCCTGCGTTGGGGTGATGCTGAGTCACCTATACTACCTTGGGGTTTGTTACTTTCCCTGATTGTGGGGACATTAACTAGCATTACCGGGTGGTTTGGTGCTGAACTTTCCTATCGTCATAAAATCGGTGTAGTAGGTGCAGGTAGTAAAAGATATCCATAACTTAAACTTAAAGTGATCGCGCTATCTTGAATTATGAAGATCAAAAGAGTGCATTTTTGATGAAAGGTAAACAAGTTTTACTCACTGGTGGTACTGGTGGACTGGGTTTAGGTGTCACACCCGCAGTTTTAGCCCAAGGTGCTGAGGTGACAATTCCTTATCGTAGCCCTAAAGATGTAGAACGTCTCAAAGGAATTATATCACCAGCCGATATTGCTAGAATTCACTTTATTCCTGCTAATTTGAAAGATGAAGCATCTGTAGATAAACTCATCAGCCGTATGACAAAGGTCGATGTGTTAATTCATTTGGTGGGTGGGTTTTCGATGGGTAAGACTCACGAATACAGCTTTTATGACTGGAAACGCGTATTAGAATTAAATCTGAATACAACTTTTTTGACTTGCAAATATAGTCTCAAAAGTATGTTAGAAAACGGCTATGGACGTATTGTTACTGTGAGTTCTCGTGCTGGTGCTGAACCTGCGGGACAACTAGCGGCTTACTCTGCAGCTAAGGCTGGTGTGATAGCTTTAACGAAAGTGATCGCAGACGAAACCAAAGGAACTAACATCACCGCTAATAGTGTCCTCCCTAATTTTATTGACACCCCCACCAACCGGGAAGAGATGGGTGCAGACAATGCAGATAAATGGGTAAAACCGGAATCTATCGCTCAAGTTATCTGCTTTTTAGCTTCAGAAGCAGCTAAAGATGTACGTGCCGCAGCAGTTCCTGTTTACGGGAATATTTGATGATTTAATTGCAGATATTATTTAATAACCCATCCAGTTATTTACCTGGGTGGGTATTTTTTGTTGTTGAATAGTATAATAATATCAATTTCGGCTGACATTGCCAGAGCATTTGGTATAATCTCTCATTGACAATGAGGATTTAACGCAAGTTGTAGAATAAGACTTACTGCAGTTTATTAGCAAAGTTTGCAATCCTATCATAAAGTAAAAAGTCATGTATATAAGAAAAGTTGAAATTAAAAATTTGCGGGGAAATCATTCTTCATGGACACTCAATCAAGACATAACTGTAAATGTTTTGATTGGTAAAATAAAAATGGTTCAGGGAGATCAACAATACTAAGAATGCTGAACGAAGCAATATTACCGATTGAAGACAGTCAATTTAATTTGAGTTTATTTGATCCATCGCCTTAGAAGACGATATTATCATCAGAGTTGATAGTGAAAACAGAAGTATTACAGGAAATACAGAAGGCATGAATTACAGATTAAGTACATCATTTATTAATACTTTTGATTTAGATCAAACTCTCATATTACTTGATTACCAACTGGATAAGTTAAAAGTAGAATTCGTTACTTATCAAAGAGATTTATAAAATCAATTAGAAGGAGTATTTAAAGAAGATGACAGAGAAACAAGACTAAATCAATTAGCCAAAATTGAAGCTATTTATGAGCCTAAAAAATATTTATTGATATCATAAATGAAGTATTTAACCATACAGGAAAAGGATTTGATGAAAAGGAATTTTGAATCTTACTTTATCAAGATAGGTATCCAGACACCAATATTACCCCAGAATCTCTTATCTGGTGAATATTACCCAAGAATCTCTCATCTGGTGAAAAACAAATACTGATTATTCTTTAAAAGAAAATACTGCAAGACAGAACTGAATTAGTTTGGCTAATATTTTCAGTCAATTTCTGATAGACACTATTTAGAAAAATATAGGTGATTAGAAATCTATAGGTGATTGCACTCCCAAAGATCAGAAATCATTGATAATAAATATTTATTTTGGGCTGGGAAACTGATCGCCTTCAGCAAACTTTAGAATAATATTTGAGGCGATCGCATGGAAGTAAAACCTTAACGTTTAATCGGTGTACCGCAAGGATAAGTAGGTACTTCCTCAGCACCTTCTTCCTTAACAACTGGCTTGTCTTTAGCCGCAAGGTAATCCTTTTGCAAAGTCTCTAACAATGCTTCCCGTCTATCATACAACCGCTTCACAGGACGAGCTTGACACTGATTCAACACATAAGCCGTTACTAAAGGTATAGCGATCGTACTATCGGTATAACAAACAATGGTGCTGGGTAACTCATCTGGGTCAATCTTACCCCAACTCACCGCTTCCGCTGGAGTCGCACCCGATAAACCGCCTGTATCTGGACGCGCATCGGTAAACTGGACAAAGAAATTATGTCCCCTTTCTTCCAATCCGAGAACTTCGTGAATTTGCGGTTGGGTTTGTAATAAAAAGTTCTTAGGACTGCCACCACCGAGAATTACAGCGGCACTTTTACCATCGGTTTCTCGCGCACCGTAGGCGATCGCAGATGTTTCATTTACATCAATAGCTGGATCTAACACCAACCTTGAACCTTCTAAAGCCAAAGCCGCCACATTCATCCCTATAGAACTATCCCCAGGAGAAGAAGTATAAATCGGTACGCCATATTCATAAGCTGTCGCTAATAAGCAGGAATGCTGCACACCCAATTGCTTTTCTACTTCCCGCACATACTTACCCAGCAAATAATGAAACTCAGCGGTTCCCATGCGCTTTTGAAAAGGTTCTGCTTGTAGAACTTTGCGGATAAATGCATCAGTTTCTAACAGCACATCATAACCGAAAACAATGTCATAAATTCTGATTGTTCCTTCTTCCCGTAATTTTACATCATCTAAAAACGGACTACCAGCAAACAGTTCAAAACCCAAACTATAGTGTATATCATGGTAAAGATTTGCACCAGTGCTAATCATCCAGTCAATAAAACCATGACGAATCAAAGGCGCAAGGGCGGAAACTCCAAAACCCGCTGGTGTCATCGCCCCGGAAAGACTAACCCCAACTGTTACACCTGCTTGAAAGATATCTTGACTCAGCAGTTTACAAGCTTCGCGCAACCGGGCTGAATTATACGCGGTGAAGTAGTCATTAATTAACTCAACTACACTAATACCCGCTGATATAGGCATGGGTGTGATTTTCTTACCTTGCAGTTTTGACATTTTTGCTCACTTTCAAATAAATGGTAAATACCCCGCATCTAATGTTATCTAGCTTTTCAGAAATTGTTTCAAGTCTTCTTGATACATAGGGTCAGCATCTTGGTTAAAAATCACAATAATTACCTATTTGGGTAAATTATAGCTCTGTTAAAAGCCTCTCCAGACAAGGGTTAAAGGGTTGTTAACCCTTTAGTTAAATTTGCTTATTCATTTTCTGTGCGTTTAAAGTCTCTATGTTGGTGAAACTTAAGGTTCTTTTTATTAAAATGTCAACAAAAGATTAATTTATTTCTTTGGTAGTAGAAATAATGTTATTGTTAATAACAATAAAGAAGTAATTAACTGTAGAAATTACGGAGAAAGGTAAATTTTGATTTGTAAGAGTTGTTGCTGGATAAAATATATAGATGAAAAACGACACCCCAGAAGAATTAAATTCAGATCAAGAGATTTCGCGTTTGATCGATGAGGTAATATCATCATCCCTGAATGACGACCAGTATCGCCAAAAGATGCAGCGACGCAAGGAAATACAGGATAAACGTATAGCCAAGGCCATACCAGAAAAAGGGTTAATTATTATCAATACTGGTCATGGTAAGGGTAAAACTACTGCTGCTTTGGGAATGGTAATGCGATCGCTTGGTCATGGATACAAAGTAGCGATCGTTCAATTTATCAAAGGTGCTTGGGAACCTTCAGAGAAGCGGGTTTTCAGCCATTGGCCAGACCAACTAGAATTTCATGCAATGGGTGAAGGCTTTACCTGGGAAACTCAAGATCGTGATCGCGATTTAGATAAAGCCAGTGCTGCTTGGGACAAATCATTAGAATTCATCCGCAACCCAGATTTTAAACTGGTACTATTGGACGAAATTAACATTGCACTCAAACTAGGTTACTTAGAAGTTGAGCAAGTATTAGCGGGTTTAGTCAAAAAACCACCAGATAAACATATCATCCTCACAGGTAGAGGCGCACCACCAGCTTTAATTGAAAAAGCAGATTTAGTCACAGAAATGACCTTAATTAAGCATCCTTTTCGAGATAAAGGGATTAAAGCCCAAGCTGGAATTGAGTATTAAACTACTGACCAGCACCGCTTAAATCTTGACTACAAGCCTGTAAAATTTGCTGCTCATTAGCACTGAAAGAATTTAACTGATGATAGTCTTGCAGTGCTATGGAATGGGCGTAAGTGATAGCATTTTCATCAGTCAACCTGGGTATTCTACTAGCTGTTGAAACTTGAGTTAAACCAGCTTCACCTGGAGAACTAGTTACCGTGATTGCCAATTCTCCCGACTTAGCAAGCGTACCCTGGAAACAGCTAAACTCAGAACTGGGCATATACAATGCACCAATTACCTTACGTTGATGTTTTTGAAAGACAATATAACCTTGTCCTAACTGGTTTGGTACTGAGGACTGACCATAAAGATAAATTCCATCTTTTTCAGGGAAATTTACTGGTGATGTGCCTTGTAATTGTGTTGTATTTGTGGGAATTGTTTTGGGAATATTTATGATTACAGATTGAGATGATAAATTGTTAGAAGCAAGACTATTTAATTGCACTTTAATTTTTTGTTGTCTAATATCTTTCGGCTGCGACAAAACAGAATTTGTATCACTAACTTGAATTTGATTTGTATAGCCTGGTAAATCGGCTACTATAGCGGTAGATTTCAGGTTGATTTTTCTCATTTCCCCAATTACACCCAAACCTAAAATCCCACTAGTGATAAGTAGTCCAATAACAGGAAATTTTAACTGACGAGAGGGAATGAATTTAGGAATATTGTTAAGCACGTGATTTCTCCTGTAATAAAACTAACTACTTAGCTGCAATTCGCTTAAATCTTAACTAAATACTGATATTGCGTGATTCCCTCAAAGGTTTTATATATAAGATCTGGAGTCAAGAACCATCAAGAAATGAAGTTTTTATAGATTTTTGCTTGCTCATCGAACAATATCAATCCTTAATAATTTTATGCTTCTCCCCAACAATTAAGTCTTTTGGGGTATGGAAAATATATTTTTTAAACTAGAAATAAAATCTATATTGATTTATATTGATATATCTTGAAATTGACATTTTTAGATGTCATGTTCAGTGCGAAAGAATCAGATTTTTTGCTGTATTGCCCATTTTGATACCTTTCGTGATTTGTATAAGCAATAAGGAAATTGTGATCAGCGAGATTGCACCCACAGTCCCATTTGCTTGGCTATTGTTAGCTACAACAGCAAGTCTGGGGATTTCGGACGAGATGAGGGAAAATTATAGGGGAAGTGAAATGCTAATGTCTGAGATGTAGTTAATTTTGACACCACTCAGTAAAAAGCCTGAATCATTTATGCAACTCACTAGCAGCGAAATCCAAGCTATGGGGCGGGAATTAATGCCCGATTATACCCCTGGAGTGGAAGCCCTAAATAACTTATAGAAAGACAATAATGGTAATATGGAAACAGTTTCCCAGTTCTGGTAAAGTGTCTTACGCCAATATATATATTAATTATTATGCGGATTTTCCGCTTACAATGTAACCAGAGAGGGAGATTTGAGCTCAACCTATGGAAAAAACATCAAAGCCGAAGCCCAAAAATTAATTGACAGATGACCTGATAATTTTACTTGGGATGATTGAAAGTAATTCCTGGAAGTATACCAAATGGTGATGGAGCAGCCACAAACTAACCCAACTCCTCAAATTCTATCTTTAGAAAATGGCGAGCGCTTATCATGCCATGAATTCGAACGTCGTTATGCTCAAAGTCCCGATATTAAAAAAGCTGAATTAATCGAAGGAGTAGTTTACGTGGCCTCACCCTTACGCTTTCAACGTCATGCAGTACCTCATGGCAAATTTATGATTTGGTTAGGAAATTATCAAATTTATACTCCCGGAATCAAATTAGGAATCGAACCCACTATTCAGACTAGATCAAGATAATGAACCCCAACCCGATGGAGTTTTATGAATTGAGGCAGCTTTGGGGGAAACTCGCGGATAACTGATGATGATTATATTGAAGGCGCACCGGAATTACTAGCAGAAATTGCTGCCAGCAGTGCAGCTTATCAGCTATATGATAAGGAAAAGCCTATAAGCGCAACGGCATTCAAGAATATATTGTTTGGCAGAGCTTAGAAACTAAATTAGACTGGTTTCAGTTACATGAGAGTGAATGTATATCACTACGAACTGATGTAGATGGAATTATTAAAGGTCAAGTTATGCCAGGTTTATGGTTATCTATAACCTCATTATTAGCAGGAGATATGGTTAAGGTCTTAGAAGTATTGCAAGCAGGATTAAATTCATCAGAACACCGATTATTTGTCCAGCATTTATCATGCTAATACTAGAATCCAAGATTGATAATTTTCAACTTTGATATTCTTTGTAGTCAAATTTATCCTACTTATTAACTGTGAAACTTCAATACCTACAACCTGATTCTATTCATTAAAATCAAGAACAATCCCCGGATAAACTTCTCCAGATTCAATAATTTTTGATTCATTGAGACGCAGTCAAATCATAAGGAAAGTTGTCTGTGTTTTTCACTCACTCATCACCTCTGGATATTATTTCACTGTATCATCCGATATTACAGTAGTTTAACAGTCAAAATTAAATCACTCTGGTAATTTCTCTAAAATATCCCTAGTAATATTCACCCGATATTCATCTTTATATTCAACATATATCTCTAACGCCTTCTGCCAATTCTCTCTCAATTCCCTCTTGCTGCTGTATAGTCTTTTTGTACTGTTGCTAGTGTTCTTAAAGGAACGTAGGTTAAGGCTTGAGAATATCTATCTCCATATTCGATTTTAATATCCAAAGCTTGTTTATAAGTAGATGGTCGTAATTACATATAAAAGTTATAGAGGGTATGACAGCTCGTAGTCAAACTGGTGATACATAGTGGAACGTTTTATATTTAATTGCACCTAGCTACTTAGGAGCGTTTAATAATTTTTGCTTTAAAGGTAATTTACCGTCTATCTGTTTTATAACTTCTAATGCAACAGTAGTTGGCATCACTGTACCAGAAAGGAAAAATTGTACGTTAGGATTAGCAGATGTAATTTCATTAATCGCGACTTGAGCGATCTAATTTTTAAGAGCATCAATTCTTTCTGGGTTGCCTTCAATATTAGGTAAAGTCAAGAAAATATGTACAGATTTGTTTCTTCCATGTCCTTTGAGAATATTGCCGTGCAAATCTTCAAGAACATCCTAATACTCTGGGTCAGTGGAATCGATTGGTTTTTCGTTCTCTTCTAAATTAAGCGGTATTACTTGTTCCTTTAACAATTAGAATTCCGAACCGAGGCTTATTGAAAGATCACGTTTCAGAAGTCTTGTTTTGAATCACAACTTATAGAAGGATCCACTATGGCAGAGTCCCTATTGGAGGTGATGCTTACGACCACGCAACGCCAATTCGTTGGATTGACTCCACTAGCGTCCAGCGTTGCCAAGTAAACTTTGTAAAAGTGGGTGTAGTTTCTGCTGATATATAGCTGCGCTCGATGGATGTGCAAGATTTCTTCAGTCTCACCAAAAACTGTTGACACAACCTCAATACATTTCTCGATTAGTTGTCTTTTCTGCGATACAAGATCATCACTCATGGTTATTTATCTCGTAATTTTAGTTTTGACTAAGTTATGAATTACAATTCTTGAATTCGGATTTTGTAGAACTGAACAACTTCGGTATGATATTGCAAACCAATAAAACCTTCCGAACGCTTTTTCTTGCCGTCGCTGGTGTCGGCAAATTCTAAAAGTTCGGGGAAGGTTCCTGCACTGAGCAACTGATTGTTGAGTTTGACCTCAATCTCATTGCCCTGTACTCTGATTTGATAGCTGTTCCAGTAGTCAGTACCAGAGTTGCGGGGGCTTAATACCTTGGCAGCCCATCCTTGAGCGGGGAAAACCTCATACACTGCACCCGTCTTGTGTAAGGGGCTATAGTAGGTGTTATTAGGAAAGTCCTAACCGCGTTCGTCGATTTGAATTTCGATGCTGGAGTTATACAAGGAATCGTTAAGAACCCTGGGTTCTGGCATTCGCAAGAAAATACCAGAGTTGGCTTCGATATCAAAGGCTTTCCAGTCCAACCTTAAGACGAAATCTCTAAATTTTTTGTGAGTAAACCAAAGAATGCCAAGTCCGGCGCTTTTATCACCAACACCTGTACCCAACACTGGAATACTCTGATTTAGAACATCAAAGAAGTTTTGGCTGCCTGATGCCGTAATTTCCCACCCATCCACCTTGAAGTTTCCACAATAAAGGGTTTCAAAGCCTGTTTCGTTGTCAATAGGTTGAACTTGGGAGTAACGTTCGATCCCACATTCCGCACTTAAGTAAGTAGCATAAATAAACTACATTTACACGGAATTCAGAACTATAGTTTTTAAAAATCCAGTAGCCATAAAAATATAAATTATGCACGTCAGAGTTCCAGCTTTCTTATTATGGAAGAAAAGCCAGTTAGACAACAATGTTTAATTGGAATTTTTCAATCACTTATGAAAATACAAGACTATGCAATAGTGAATTAGAGATT
>ERZ1034427.229-NODE-229-length-12006-cov-2.018576_pt1 | contig 12006 bp, 11 predicted proteins | sample MGYA00520607_ERZ1034427 | MGnify/ENA primary metagenome ERZ1034427 (study PRJEB33736, sample SAMEA104288489) | Azolla caroliniana | place: Brazil | collected 1987 | study: EMG produced TPA metagenomics assembly of the PRJEB19522 data set (Is there foul play in the... | reverse complement strand
TGATAAACGCGCCAATGGAAACGGAAGGGCTTCCTTGCTCTATTGCTCTTAGTGTCCCTCTATCAATAGCTGCACGCTCTGCAACTTGAGTAGCAGTTAGCCTACGACGTTTCCTTGCAAGCGCTATCCTGTTACCAAAATCTTCCAGTAGAATCTGCTGCTTAGGAAAAAGAATATGCTTTTTTGACTTCATTTTGATGCATATTTTCATCAAAAATACAAATATTGACGAAAATATCCCCAATTTAAGCCTAATATAAAATTAGAATTGAGATGTCTGACTAATGTTTTCCGCAAAAGCGCATCATTTGGTGAAAATATCCACCATAAATTCGGTTTAATAGTGTATGATATTGAAATTGATAACTTGATTCCCGTCAATCGAAACAGGAGCAATCTTGCTTTAGAGTTAGCGTAAATCAGAATAGATGAGTACACAACAGTTTTATAACCTGAGTTTAATAGCTTGTTTCGCTAATAAAAACGAATATTTTAGATAAATCTTCCACAAATCGGTTCGAAAGTTGTCCCCCCATAGCCCGCTAAAGGGGACAAGTCATTCCAAATGACTGTCCCCTTTTTCGCTTCCTATCCAATTCCATTGCAATCGCGATAGGCTGAAAAAATAAATGCATAAATAGCGGAAGCAATAGATATTGAAGAGCAAAGATTCTGTCAAATAAAAAAGCTCTGCGCATGCGCAGAGCTTAAAAAAATAAACTATAATGGTTTAAAGAACGCGAACGTTCACCGCATTTAATCCTTTTTGGCCGTTTTGTACTTCATAAGACACCTTGTCGTTCTCACCGATCTCCTCATTAAGGCCCGTTACATGAACAAAGATGTCTTTGCTTCCGTCAGCTGGCGTAATAAAGCCAAAACCTTTAGAAGCGTTGAAGAATTTTACTGTACCTTCTTGCATTGTTATTGATTTATTGATAAAAAATTGTTTTCCCTATAATCTTTTCGTTACATAGTGCCTCGCTTACCGAAAGGTACTGCTGCATGAATTTCTTTTTGTTCAGTGCAGCAATGGCACTGTCTCCTGCTGTTGCCGTATGCATATAAACATACCCAAAGCCACGCGGATTATTATTTCTGTCTCTGGCAATATCTGCCCACATTACTTTACCAAACTTTGAAAACAGCTGGAAAAGATCTGATGATGCAATTTCGTTCCCCAAATTGCCTATAAATATTTTCATGGTCACTTTCACTTTGCATACCTGGTTTACATAGCTTCACTTACTTCCAGGTACTGATTCTTATAATTTAGTTGGTTAAGCGCATGTATCGCTTTTATTCCTCCCTCCTGCGATTCCATCAGCACAAATCCAAAACCCCTTGATCGGCCGTTTTTCTTGTCCATTATTATACCTGCTGAACAAACATTGCCGAATGCTTCAAAAAGCTTGGTCAGTTCTGTTTCTGATGCCTTTAGGTGTAAATTTCCTATATAGATTTTCATGACGAATGTTTTATAGCTTGCTGATAAATAGTTCGTATCTCCTGCGACCGAACTGATATGGAGTTGTCGTTTTGAGAGGTACCTCGTTCAAGACTATAGATTGCATTTACAAGCTGCTATGATTTAGCTTTTCTATTGCCTTTATACCAGTTACGCACGCTGCCATATCAACAAAGCAAACCCTCTGGGATGTTTTGTAAAATTATCGGTGATGATTTATACGTACTTGACTGCCCCGAATGCTGCAAAGAAATCATGTAATTGTTTCTTTGATGTCATATGACTCAGGTATCCTATGAAAATGTTCATAATTGCTGTTAAAAAAAATTAACAAATGGCAACTGAGACGCAAAAACTGAAGAGGAAGCTAAGACGATTGCAGTTCAGAGAGGGCAATGGCAGAAAACCAATATCTGGATGAAGGTACGTAATTATATTGTATAATCCTTCATTCAATTCATAAATATACTTCTGTAGAAAAAAAAGTAAGTAATGATGACCCGGCAAGACAGGAAAATGTAAAGACGATACAAAAGCTCAATGCATTGTACCGTCTGTGTTTATCTATTGTCTGACTACTTGTACATTTACAGCACTAAAACCCTTCGGTCCTTTTTGCAATTCGTAACTGACCTTGTTCCCTTTTTTCAGCATTTGCGAAATATTGTTGCTATGTACAAAAATGCTTTCCTTACTTTGGCTGTCGCTGATAAATCCATATCCTTTAGTTTCATCAAATGACAGTACGAAACCGGAGTGTCGTAAGTCATGTTCCCTGCCTTGCGGTGCAGCCCCAAGTATAATATCTGCAGGGTCTATTTCTATGCGGTTACGCATATCCGGCGGCCGGGAAGTCAGGTTCCCGTTTTCGTCCAGGTAAGCCATCATTTCATCCAGGCTTTTGCCTTTTTTGTTGTTGAGCTTACGCTGCTGCATCTTCTCGACTTTCTCCTTTCGTTCTTTTGCTTTTTTCTTTTCCAGTTCCTTTTTTAAAAATGTTTCGGCCATGTATTTTGATATTCTTTAAGAATGAGTAAACTTTATTACTTCAGGTAAGCAGATACTTTTAGTACAGGTACCTGGCACCCTATCAGCTTCTGAATGCTTTTCAGGTAACCTGCCTCTTCATGATCGCAAAATGATAGCCTTACCTGTAGCTGCTGTCCCTCTCCCTGTACGGAAAATGTGATGTACGCATCTTCTGCTGAACGGGCAGTACGGAAACAATCCTTTTTATCTCATGAACTAACCCAGCTCTCTAGTCGGGGTAAAGATCCATGATCTTATTTCGTTATCTACCTTTTGACCCTAACTAAGTAATTGCAGGATAAAGATAGCGAAGGCAGCAGTTTTACCGGTTCCGGTCTGGGCAATACCCCATAGATCCCTTCGTAAAAGTATTTCAGGAATTGACTGCTTTTGTATTGATGTAGGATTTTATATCCCTTGCCATTAAGGGCTTGTAAGATAGGTGCTATAATATCTAAATCTTTAAATGTCATTATTACTTATTAAGCCACCTTTACATTTTTAGCGGCGGTGTGATTGAATATGTGCTAAAACAGCACATTATTACCAGGCAACTGTATCTTAGATGCTTGTTTGAGTATGATGAGCAATATAATTACGGCACCATAACTGCGCATTATGCACTTTGTGTCCTGGCCAACTTAAAGAATGGCAGTGCTCATGTCCTGTTAAGAAATCAATCGGCACAACCTTATTGAAGGAAAAGATTATCCGTAATTATTTGACGGAACAACTGGCAACCGGAAAAGCGAAGACTGAGAAGAAAGGATGAAACGATACAAATCAGAGAGGCAAGACTTAGGCCATTAGTGGTGAAGTTAACTGATTTTACGCGGATAAAAAAATAAAACATGACGGACGATACTTTTTGAAACCTACTTATTTATTCAAACTTCATTATATAAAGGTTGTTCGAACCATATGAACGTAGGATATCAGCAATAGATGCACGGGAAAATATGCACTGAAAATTGATTTTTCTGTCTTTTTCCCATTTTTGCAGCATGGGCTTACACTAAATGCATGAGGGAGGAATGCGTCTATATGGAAGCAAAAACATAATATCATTCATCACACTTTCACAAACGAAGATGGTTTAGATGATGATATCGCCCAAAGACCGTTCATAAGGCTTATCAGCAAACAGGTCTTGCAATTGCCTCTCATTATAATCTTATACGTTCATTGGGGGTGAATCCCGATAAGAAAATCGAAATAAGTTAACACATCTAACTTCAATAATACAGCTGCATCAAAAGATGCGGCTGTATTATTGAAATGTTTCGATGACATAGAATTTGCATGTTATGTCATAAATAGTATCGATTATAACAGGTCGAAAAGCCGAAAGAATCGAAGGCCTCTTTATATCAATCGCCTGCATGACATTGCGACACCTTATCAAAGCCGGTTTCCTTACTCACTAATATTAAATGCCTATTCCAGGATTACCTCTCAACCTAAATAGATGTCACTGTATCAATGAGAATCATTTCTGCCAATAGCATAAAATATACAGGTTCTTTTCCTTTCAATTTTCCCCCGCAACACTTTCTATAACCTCCGCCTCAAAACGATCAGCATACGGCCAGATAGAACCTGCATCATATTACGCCGACCGCAGACTTTTTACCGGATCTGCCATGGCCGCACGAATGGCCTGGTAGCTCACTGTGAGCAAGGTAATGAGCAATGCGCTCAGACCTACCAAGACGAATATCCACCAGGATACATTTGTATGATAAGCATAATGCTGTATCCAGTTATTCATCACGATATATGACACGGGCGATGCAAGTACAACTGCAATGCTCACCAACCCTACAAATTCTTTAGACAGCATGTTCCAGATGTTGAAGATGGAAGCGCCTATCACTTTGCGGATGCCAATTTCTTTGGTACGTTGTTCCGCCACAAAACTGGCCAGTCCAAAGAGGCCCAGGCAGGAAATAAAAATAGCCAGGATGGAAAAGCAGGTAGAGAGTTTTCCTACACGCTGTTCCTGGCTGAACTTTTTCGCGTATTCATCATCTACAAACCTATAATCAAACATCGCTGTGGGCACAATATTTTCAAATACAGTTTTAATCTTTGGCAACGCTTCGCTGGCACTCACCGTTGGCTTTATCCTGATCACTATCTGACTGGCTGCGTCGTAATGTTTATCTAAGAAAAAGATAGCTCGTTTCACCGGTTCGTAAGGAGAGCCCATGATCATATCTTTGATCACGCCTACGATCTGCATGGACCGGGTGCCGCCATTAATGCGGACTACCTGACCAATGGGATCCCTGAACCCCATCTCTTTTGCGGCTGTTTCGTTGATGATGATCTTTGTACTGTCAGTTTCAAACTCTCTTGAGAAGTCACGGCCGGATATGAAGTTCCAGCCTGACATTTTTCCAAAGCCATAAGATACATTGGTAACTGAGAAGGAATATTCCCTGGGCTGCTTACCTGCCCAGTCAAAATCACTGGAGTTATTGTAAATGGCAGTCATCGGGCTGGACGAAAGTTCCATATCCTGCACCACGCCGGTATTAATCAGTTCGCGGCGCAGCAGATCTATTTTGCCATCATAACCCGGGTCATTTTTGGAGAGCGTGATCAAGCCCGCACTATCGTAACCAATAGGTCTGTCTTGGGCAAACTGGATCTGCTTATATACCCCAAGTGTACCAATCACCAGGATGACAGATACAGTGAATTGCACCACCACCAGACCTTGCCGTGGAAGAGATGCATATTTACCGGTCCGTATGCTGCCCTTTAATACCTTCACCGGTTGGAAACGCGCGAGGTAGAATGCAGGGTATGCACCAGCCAGTAAAGTGGTAAAGGCTACGAACGCAAAACAACCCAGCCAGCAATAGGGATTGAAAAAAGGAATGCTGATCTTTTTATCTGCCAATTGGTTAAAAGCCGGCAGGAATAATACAAGGAGCAAGAGGGAAAGCACAAATGCAATGAACACTACCAGGAAGGACTCTCCCATAAACTGTTGTACCAGGTGTCTTTGAGAAGAACCGATAGCCTTACGGATACCCACCTCTTTAGCACGCTTGTCTGCCCGGGCAGTGTTTAAGTTAATAAAGTTGATACAGGCCAGGAATAATACAAAAACGCCAATGATCCCGAACAACCATACAAAAGTAATACGGCCTCCATCCTGAATTCAGAATATAAATGCCAGTCTTTCGTTGGATACAATAAAGCCTGCATTTTATACTTCTGCATATCAACTGAGATTTCTTTGGGTACACTACGGTAGAAAAAGTCTTTAACCGCAGCATTGGCCGCGGCCATAGAAACATTAGGCTGCAGTTGTATAAAAATCGGGAAGGAGCTATTATCCCAACTTTGTGAGGCCCGCTGTATCCAGTCATTGGAGGCTACCCATAAGCTCCAGGGTGAGAAAAATTTCACATCGCTATAGTCACTGTTGGCCGGAAAATCTTTATAAACACCCGTTACACTTACTACCAGCTTGTTATCTATTTTGATGGTTTTGTTAATAGGATCGCTGTCCCCAAAGAATGCTCTGGCGGTAGAAGCCGCGATCACAATGGAATTCATATCACGCAATGCACCGTAAATTACCTTTGAGCATGATGGGTGCCAGCATATCCAGCCCCTCCGGTTCCATAAACTGCCCTGTTGTGAATACTTTTTTATCTGCAGCAGATAATGTGTATCCACTCTGCCACCAAGCCATGACCACGTGTTTGAAATATTGTTTATAATCGCTTTTTAAAATAGTGGCCATTGGATAATGCATGTTGCTTACACCAGTTGTTTCCCCGGTATTAGGATCGGTAAAGTATCTTCGTACCTGCGCCACGTTTTTATAATTAGGAGCACTGCTATTGAAGGTCACCTCATCATAGATCCACAATGAAATGAGCATCGCCACAGCCATGCCCACAGCAATTCCACAGATATTGATAAGGGTGTAGCCCCTGTTTTTCAACAGATTTCTCCATGCAGTTTTGATATAGCTTTTAAACATAGTCTACATATTGAAGGTTTGGGCAGGCCAAAAGCGTACCACGTTTAAAGTAGTTGTAAATCAACTCCCTGTAATGAATATCAGCTTACAATGTCCGTTTATGAACGATTGCATGTTCGTTTTTATTACAGTGGGTTAGTACATTGCCCCGGCCTCAACAATATTATCAAAGCACCTGGTATAAATCTTTATAGAAGAGGAAAGGATGATGCGGATACTTTAAAGAAAAATATCTGACTGGTTATTGAAAAGAAATCCAATGATCCAGGTTATTTAAAGATATCTTCTAATTATTAAAATAATTTAATTTTATCTAATTTAAGCATTAGAAAATCCATCTTATCAAACCTGCTTATGACATTAAAAAACGTTCTGTTAATTCTATCTTTAATTTTTCCCTATAATGGTTTACGTGCACAACATTCTATTGCCGGCAAGGTGACCGACTCTTCCTTTCAGGCGCTCCCATTTGCTACTATAGTGCTCCAGTCAGATAGTAGTTTTATAGCTGGTGCAACCACGAATGAAAGCGGACACTTTAATATCAGTAGTATTGATCGTTTGCATGGTCAGTATACATTGACTGTCTCGTTAATCGGCTATGAAACATTAAAGCGGAACTTCAGCTATCCCGATACAGCTTTTATATCACACATTATATTGGCGCGGGATAAACGAACGCTGGCAGGAGTAACGATAGCGGGCAAAAAACCGCTGGTGATCAGGAAAGCTGACAGGTACATTGTAGATGTAGAGAATAGTTTTCTCGCTAATGGCAATTCAGGGCTGGACGTGTTGAGAAAATCGCCCGGTGTATGGGTAAGTAATAATGGCGGTATCCGAATTAAAGGGGCTCAGTCGGTAATGGTTATGATCAACGATGTAGTGCAGCGCATGTCTGAAGAAGAGCTGGCTGAGTACCTGAAAACTATCCGGTCGGAGAACATCAGCAAGATAGAAGTGATTGCTAATCCGCCGTCCGAATTTGAAGCGGCAGGTACAGGTGGTATTATACATATCATTCTCAAAAAGGTAAGAAATGATGGATTTAGCGGTGGGGTGTCTACGCAGTACCGTCAGCAGGGAGAAAAACCTTACTACGGCGGAACAGCCACGGCAGATTATAGAGTGAAGAATCTTTATTTGTCCGGAGCATACAGTTATGTGAAAGACAAGAGTACTTATTTAGCCACTAATAATATAGTATATCCTGATAAAGGAGTCTACAGCAGCCGGACTGACAGGAACAACAATACCGGTCGGCATCAGTATCGCTTTGGTATAGCGCTGGACATCGGTAAAAATCAGACCATCAATCTACAGACACTGGCTACAGATAATAATCTGAATGAATCTTTTATCACCGGGATACGTTACCTGCCGGGTACAGACACTATAACTGGTGTAGCGAATTCTGGAAGAATAAGGGACGCTGACCTGCGGAGTACCACGCTCAATTATTTGTGGAAAACAGACAGCAGCGGTTCCCAGTTGAAGGTGATTGCAGATTACACCAATAGCAGTAAGACTGAACTTAATAATTTCTACTCCCGGTATAATGATCCGCTGCGAAATTCTACCTACAGGAACAATACTCCTAACACTACTAATATACTGAGTGTGCAGGCCGACTATACGAAAGTATTGAAAAATAAAACAGAAATAAAAGGTGGTACAAAGCTATCTACTGTAAAACGGGATAATGAAATTGTTCGTGAGGATTACACAGATGACAAGTGGGTATTTAATGGTGCGGGGAGTGATCATTTTATCTATAAGGAGTATTTACTGATGTTTTACTCATCTGCGGAAAAGACATTCGGACGAGTCGTGGTAAAAGCCGGTTTAAGAGCAGAGCAGACCTATACAAAAGGTAATTCTGTCGCGTCCGATCAAAAGTTTGACAGAAACTATTTCGGAATGTTTCCTTCCTTCTTTATGATGTATACGTTAAATGAGATGCAGGGCAATTCGATACGGCTGAACTATAGCCGTCGATTGCAGCGACCATCTTTTAACGCATTGAATCCTTATCGTTTGCAGTTTGATGACTATACAGTGCTGATTGGCAATCCGAACCTGTTGCCGCAGTATAGTCATAACATTTCGACAGGTTATACCTTCAGGAATGATTATTCTGCAGAATTGTATTTTTCCAGAACGAATAATGTCATTGCTGAACTGGCCTCTTCTGCTGGTAATAATGTGATTGAATATCAGTCAAGGAATTTTACCAATAGCACTGATTATGGTGTGAGCCTGGAAGCTCCTTTTAAGGTAATGAAAGGATGGACTGTCAACAACAGTTTTTCATTATATAATTTGTCCTACCGTATAGATTCTTTCAGTATTAACCGGACCTCTTTTTCTCTAAAGTCAATACAAACAATTGTATGGAACAAAGTCATAGACATTGACGTTGTAGCGGATTATCGATCGCCCTATGTGAGTGCTAATTCCAAAATACCTTATATGTTTTCGTTTGACCTTGAGTTTACGAGGAGAGTGCTTAAGAACCAGGGAAGAGTGCGGCTGTTTCTGGCAGATATTTTCAATACTTTACGGGAGAAGGAGACTACCGATTATTATAACACGCATATAGACTTCTATCAAAAGCGGCCCACGCGTATGGTGGGAGTAGCATTCACTTATACATTCCGTTCAGGAAAAAAATTCAATAATAAAAAGATTGATCAGGGTAATACGGATGAAAAGAGTAGAATAGGCAATTAAGCACTTGCAGTTTGTAAGACTGAAAGGGTTTTACCCTGTATAGTGATGTTCATGCCAGACGAACACAGTAAAATTGTCAGTAGAGATTTTAATAATAAACTTAAGTCATGAATGCATAAATTTAGATGCTGCCAGTAATTAAAACGGCATTTCCGTCCTCGCCTCATGGTAACAATTAGTTAATCATCAAAGCTTAATTTCGTAAAAACTAATCATATGAAATCAATATTAGCCCTCGCTTTTCTCTTTTCAATAACAATTGAAACATTAGCGCAAACCAGGCATATGACGATAACCATTGTAGATCAACATGTCGCGTTCTCTGTCGGCAAAAAAACAGACAACTTTTTTGTCACGAGAGATGATACAGTACAAGTGCAAAAGCAAGTAGATCTTACCCCCCATGTAAAGGCAAAAGCAGAACCTGCGGCTTTTGAACAATTGATGATGAACCTGCTCAAGCCTTACTACGATCAGGAGTGGAAACTGGTCACATCAAACGTCGAATTTATTCCTAATACTAACACGGAGATTTTTCGGTATTATTTTGTTAAATAATACGTTCCAAGGAAAGTCTATTTGAATTTTCTGCAATAGAGCAATTGTCCATTTGATGACCAGGAAGTTGACTAAAGTGGATAATGCAGCTGGCCATAAATATTTCATCTCCCGATGATAGATAAATTAGAACTCATTTCATAATTACGCCTCAATCATTGGCTATCAGTTACAAACACCCATTTATGAAATGAGTTCTAGTCAATTTGGAAGAAAAGAAAAGCCCTCAGATAAATTATCTGAAGGCTTTCGGTGCTCTTGAATAATAAAACACCAACAACTTTTATTAGATCTTATTGATTATAGACCTGTCCGTGCAACAAATCCTCCTCCCGGTGCCAGTTTAATGGTTAAGGTATCACCTGGAGATAATGTCCTTGTCTCCCTGTCAACAGCCGTATTAGATTGTGTATCATAAATAAGAGTGGTCTCCGTCTTTTTAGACAGGAATGACAGGGGAATTTTTACTATTCTCCCTGTATCACCATTCATTACTCCAATCCACCATGTATTTCCTTTACGACGCGCGAACCCAACAACTTCCCCCATACTGGTACATGGCAAAACCTTCGTTTCATCCCAGACAGTGGGAATAGTCTGAAATAGATCAAACATCGGGCTTTCAAGATAAAATTTATATTGATCGCAGAAATGTGTTACCGGAGATAAAAAAACAATCGCCTGCGCAAATTCATTCGCCCAGGTATATCGTTTGCTGGTCAGTTCCTCAGGGTTTAAGATAACAGGTGTAATATCCGCCGGACCTGCCATCAGCCGGGTGAATGGCAAACACACGTAATGCTGAAAAGGCATTGCCCTGTTATATCTTGATATCTGGTATTCATTGCCCCGAACCGCTTCTCTTGTAATATCATTCGGATAAGTACGCCTCAAACCTGTAGGTTTTACGCTACCATGAAAATTGAGCAATAATTTCAGCTCCGCGCAATCTTCCATGGTGCCTGCATACCACTGCATGATGTCTGCCGTTGCATCAGGGATAAAGTCAATTTTAATACCGGCAGCACCTAAACCCTTTATTCTTTCCAGGTATTTGCGGCGATCTTTAGCATTTCTACACTCCTTTGAATCAACCCAGACAATTGATTGTACACCTACTTTTTTCCCATAGTCAATCACCTCTTTTAATAATGTCCATTGGTCTTTCCCATCTTTTCTCCAATCCCGCCATCCATCATCTACCAGGTAGTATTCCCACTTTAAGCGGGCGGCCGCATCATACCAGTTGGCCTGATCTTCAAATCGCGGTGCACCTACACTCCACCATTGCCATAAACACCTGCCTGGTTTTACCCAGGAGAAATCACGTCCCTGCCGGGGAGCCGGGCAAAGATTCGTCAATAGATCAGCGTTAATGAGATCATTCAAATTTTTAGCAATGATTGTTGTTCTCCATGGGGAGACCTTTTGTCCTTTATAGGAACCGTCAGGAACAGCAGGACCATTTTCTGCAAGGTGTTCAAATTTCCACCCATCTTTTGCAAAGGGGAAATACGCTTTAAATGAGTGGTTCCTTCTCATAAATGACATATCTGAGAAGTTAACACAATCAGCCTCAGATATAGATAAGTATTTGCCTGCTATTTCAAATGTTAGTGGCCCCATGACAGGCTGATCTTCCGGAACTTCACTTAAAGTGCTTACATGACTAAAGTCCTCATAAGATTGGCTAAAACCGGACCATGCAATTTTGGATGTACTTCCAGGAAGATTCCAGGAGGTCGATTCACCTTCAATATATCTTGTTCCGACTGGAATTGTGTAACGCAAAGCCACACCATCATTATATACTCTTATGATGAGATTAAATTTCCTGGTGCCGGCTTCACATGGAATACTGGCTTCATTTGCATTATTGACAACTGATGAATGATTTCCAAAAACTGAATATTTTTCATTTAAGGAACTTAATTGGGCAGCGCCGGTTATGTTCGTCTTATACCCCAGATCCACACTATCAACAGTAAGCCCCAATGGAGAAACATCGATTAGTTTTTCGTTTGCGTATAATACAGTATAGGATAGTCTGTCATTTTCAACAAACACATTGACAACAACCCTTTTATCAGGGCTTTTAATTTGGATATTCTTTTCTTTTCCATTAGCATTTACGCTAATGAGCCATATACCGCATAGAAGTAAAGTGAGGAGACCCTGTTTAATATAATACATCATGTAAAATTGAAGG
>ERZ1034427.225-NODE-225-length-12098-cov-31.809765_pt1 | contig 12098 bp, 9 predicted proteins | sample MGYA00520607_ERZ1034427 | MGnify/ENA primary metagenome ERZ1034427 (study PRJEB33736, sample SAMEA104288489) | Azolla caroliniana | place: Brazil | collected 1987 | study: EMG produced TPA metagenomics assembly of the PRJEB19522 data set (Is there foul play in the... | reverse complement strand
TCTTTTCTGTCAAGCAGTTCCTTAAACTTTTTTTGGTTGGGGTTGAGTGAATGAAGTCGCAGTGATTAAAAACCTTATGGCATATAGCTTTAGGCTACTGTTCTATTAACTAAAGCTATCTTGCCTGTCTTCTTAGCATCCTCTTGTTGCATCAATGGGTAAAATTAGGACGTTTACTCGTACTTGCATATTTTCCTTCAAGTTTTGGCTACTATATCTTGTTCTCGTTATTGTCGGCTCACTCTCAAAGCCTATGGTCATCCTATAATTAATTCCCTTGCACTAAGCTATTAGGGAGGATTATCTCTGTGGGAAGTGCATCTATCATTTTGATGATATTTGTAATTTTCCTAAATGTCCGTATGCTAAATACTGTCTTCTTTATAAGAATTTAGAGGAGAGTACATTAGGAACACAACAACAGATTTATGGTAAAAGCTGTGGTATAACTGTCAAAAATTGGTTAAAAAGCTATCAGGCTTCGCTGTTACTACTATTTGTAATATTCATATGCTTGCTTATTACTGTGTCAAGTTTCTAAAGAATCAGTATTGGCAGTTTCTATCTCGGTAGGTGATATTTTTTCTTCCAATGCGTCTAAGTCAAACCAAAAAGTAGTACCGACACCAACTTCACTGACTAAATTAACCTGACTGTGATGCCTTTGCATAATGTTTCTGACAATTGACAGACCTAAGCCTGTGCCTTCAAGGGTATGAACTCGATTTTCTACTCGAAAAAAGCGGTCAAAGATTGCCTGTTGGTCTTCTGGGGCGATACCAATTCCTGTATCACTGATTTCAATCCGTACTCTGGAACGACGATTATGTTCGTTTAGTGTTGCATGGGTGTGCTTTTCTGTTTCAACCAAGTCTGTGTCAGGAGAAGATAAGGCAAAATTAGGGTGAGGATGCAGTTGGTAGGCTCGAATTGCGACCTTCCCTCCTGCTTTTGTGAATTTGAGTGCATTACCGATTAAGTTGCCAAAGACTTGTAGTAATAAATCGTAATTACCTATAACTAAGGGTAAGTTGGGGGCGACTTCCTGAACTAGTTCAAGTCCTTTGTCTTTGGCATTGAGTTGGTAAGTACGCAGTGTCTGCTCTAATGCTTGTCCTAAATCAACTCCGTCAAAATTATAAGTGCGTCCGGATTCAAGTTTTGATAAGTCTAAAACATCGTTAACTAAGCGGGTAAGTCTGTCTGTTTCATGATTAACAGTTTCGAGGAATTCTTGGCGTTCTTCTGCACCTAAGTCTTCACCGTAGTCATGCAGAGTTTCAATATAGGTTTTGATGTTAAAAAGAGGTGTACGTAGTTCGTGGGAAATGTTGCTGATAAATTGGCTTTTGGCTTCATTCAGTTCTACTTCACGGGTGATGTCTTGAACTGTAATGGCAATACCTTTGATACTTTCTCTTTGCAGGTTGAGGACTGTTGTTAAGAGAATGCGGATTGTGCGCTTGGTGGGTTGCTGGAGCGGGATGCGGAATTCCGCACTTTCACATTCACCGGCGGCCATTTTGTATAAGGTACGGGTGATTTCTATCTGTATGCTTTGAGGTAAGTTGTGAAGTAAATTGCTGCCGACAACATCAACCCCTTCCCAAGCAAAAATGCGTCTGGCTGTGGGGTTGACTAAAATGATCTGCATGTTATTGTCAATCAATACTGCTCCATCTGCAATGGTGGAAACTAAGGTTTCTAACTTGGCTTTTTCGGCTGTCAGTTCTTCAATATTTTGTTCTTCATAGCGTTCTAGACGCTCTGCCATTTCATTAAAGCTGAAAATAAGTTCTCCTAGTTCTCCTCCTAGTGGGAGGTCTATTCGCTGTTTAAAATTCCCTGCGGCAATTTGTTTTACTCCTACGAGTAGTTCTTTAATGGGTTTAGTAATAGTTAAGGCATTGATTACTCCTGCTAATATCACCATCACCCAAATTGTGATAAAGACTGCAATGGTGACATCACGGGTGAAGTTGGTGGAAATAACTGCTGTTTGGTTGGGGTTGATGCCGATAGCTAACACACCCAGGTATTTTTTATCCACTATTAAGGGAATAAATACATCTGTAACTATGCCGTCTGGGGTTGTATGTTGGCGTACCATTGGCTGGTCATCATCGCTGGGATAATCTTCTGGTAGTTGCATTTTCCGTTTGATTGTGAGGGAGTTTTCTACTTCTGGTTCCCAGAATGGAATGCCGAAAAAGATTTTTCCTGTTTCATCGGCATAAAGCATATAACGCACACTGGATGTGCTGCTGTAGAAACGTTGGGAAAATTGGGCAACTTCTGTAAAATTGTGATCAGCGATGAGTGGAGCCACGTTAGAAGCAAGTAGTAATCCCAGGTCGCGGCTGAAACGGGTGTCATTGAGACGTGCATCTTGCTGAATTGTATTCACTGCCCAAAATGTCAGGCCACTCATTACCAGGGAAACGACCAGGGTAGCGACAGCTAAGAGTTTGGTTTGGAGGGTGAACTCATACCACCAATGAGTAATGGCATCTCGGATTGTTGTAAAAAAAGCCAGCATCTTAAATAGACTGAAAATATAGTTGTTAGTAGTTCTTTGTTTTCTACCCCAACAACTTAAAAATTAACAGCTAATTCAGTAAAGGTGTTAGGGAGAAATGGCAAATATGGAAAGATGGGAGGGTGGAGAGATAGAAGAACTACTAATTAACCTAACTCACGGCTCAATTTTTAGGACTCTATGACCAATATCTCTACGGTAATATACACCTGGAAATTGAATGTGTTTAATGCCAGTATAAACTTGAGTGATCGCCTGTTGGAAATTTTCGCCAGTCCCAGTTATATTCAACACTCTACCACCGTCTGTAATGATTTGTTGGGCTGAGTTCAACTTGGTGCCGGCATGAAACACAATGGCTCCGGCTGCTTCTGCTTTTTGAATCCCAGTAATAAGCTTACCTTTTTCATAATCTCCAGGATAACCTCCTGAAGCAGCCACTACTGTAGCCGCTACACCTTCTTTCCAAGCAAGAGGTGGCATTTCTCGTAAACGCTGGTCGGTGCAAGCCAAGATTAAATCTTCTAAGGGGGTTTCCAGCAATGGTAAAATTACTTGGGTTTCTGGATCACCAAAGCGACAGTTAAATTCTAAAACTTTAAAGTCGCCATTGGGTGCAACCATTAAACCAGCATACAAAACTCCTCGATAGTCAATACCCCTGTTTCTTAAAGCGGTAATAGTTCTTTCTAAAACTTCTGTTTGCACACGCCCCATTAACTCTCGTGTAGCGATAGGTGTAGGAGTGTATGCTCCCATGCCTCCGGTATTTCCTCCTGTATCACCTTCTCCAATTCGCTTATAATCTTGGGCTGGTAGTAATGGACGAATTGTTAACCCATCAGTAAGTGCTAAAACGGAAACTTCTTGTCCTAGCAAACATTCTTCAATGACCACAAAATTGCCTGCACTACCAAACTCTCCTTGAAAAATGGTATCAATGGCGCTTTCTGCTTGTTCAATAGTTTCAGCCACTGTCACTCCCTTGCCAGCGGCCAAGCCGTCAGCTTTAATAACTATTGGCGCTCCTTGTGCTTGGAGATATGATTTTGCTGGTGCGGACTCTCTAAATACTGCGGCTGTAGCTGTTGGTACTCCGGCTTCTTGCATTAAAGCTTTAGCCCAAGCTTTACTAGCTTCAATTTGCGCTCCTGCTTTAACCGGTCCAAATACCATGAGTCCTTGATTTTGGAGATAATCTGTAATTCCATTGCACAAAGGCACTTCTGGACCAACTACTACCAAAGAAATACCCCTTTTTAAGGCAAATCGACTCATGCCTTCAAAATCATCTACCGCTAAGGGCAAGTTTTGACAGCGTTCCAGAGTTGCTGTACCTCCATTACCAGGTACACAGACAACTTGCTCAACTTTATTCGATTGCAGCAGTTTCCACGCTAGAGCGTGTTCACGTCCCCCATTACCGACAACTAAAACCTTCACTTATTTCCTCTTGTGTCCCCTGCAAACAGCGAATGCCTTAAAGCTACTCGCAGATCAATTTTTTCATTAATTATGCTACTAATCAAGTGTTATAACAGAGAATGGGGAACGCAAAACAATAATTTCAAAACAAAATTAATCACAATCAGTTAAGAATGTAAAGATTTCATGAAGTTTTCTACTTTTTAACTAGACTGCAAATCAGTGCTTAAAAATTAATGACAATTTAGCTTAATTTATTAATAGTTATAGCAATTGTATGTGAAGTTCCATCCAATAGATTTCGTTTATACGAAATCTCTAAAGTTCCTTTACTCAGGAATAAGGTGTATCTTCATAGGAAATTTGTATGAATATGAGGCTGCTAAATAAGTCGGAAAAAAATATCAAAAATAAACAACATGGCTAAGATTATTGTTACTGGGGCTGCTGGTTTTATAGGTTCTCACTTGGTTGATATTTTATTGCAACGGGGAGAAGAGGTAATTGGCATTGATGAGTTTAATGATTACTACGATCCAGTTTTGAAACGAAAGAATATTGCTACTTTTCAAAATTTGTCTAATTTTACTTTAATTGAAGGGGATATTCGATTTTTGGAGTTACCAGAAATTTGCCAAAATGTGGAGATAATTTATCATCAAGCTGCACAAGCTGGGGTCAGAAGTTCCTGGGGTAAGGGCTTTCGGGCTTATACTGAACGAAATATTAATACTACACAAGTTTTGTTGGAAGCTGCTAAGGATGCTCGAAATTTGAAAAGACTAGTTTTCGCTTCGACTTCTAGTATATATGGTGATGCCGAAACTTTACCGACAAATGAAGAAATTAATCCTAAACCTGTTTCACCGTATGGTATTACAAAGTTAGCGGCTGAAAGGTTATGTGGACTATATCAAAAAAACTTTGGTGTACCTTTTGTTTCATTGCGTTATTTTACTGTTTATGGTCCTAGGCAACGGCCAGATATGGCATTTAATAAGTTCTTTAAAGCTGTTTTAGAGGATGAGGCTATTCCTGTGTATGGTGATGGACAACAAACACGGGATTTTACATTTGTGAGTGATGCTGTCGCTGCTAATTTAGCTGCTGCTACTGTACCAGAAGCGGTGGGCGAGATTTTTAACATTGGTGGTGGTAGTAGGGTGGTTTTGGCTGAAGTGCTGGATACAATGTCCGAAATAGTTGGCAAGCCTATTAAACGTAACCACATTGAAAAAGCTATGGGAGATGCGCGTCACACGGCTGCAGATGTATCTAAGGCGCGAAAAATTCTGGGTTATCAGCCACGGGTTTCTCTGAAGGAGGGTTTGCAGCAGGAATGGGAGTGGGTGAAGTCGTTGTATTTGTAGGGAGGAGATAAGAATTAGTCTCTCGCAAAGACGCAAAGATAAAAAGGAAGAAAGAATAGTCTTTGATCATGTAAGTCCCTGGCTTCTTTGAGAGGTTGGGGCTATCTTAAGTCTTAATTTAAATTTTTAATTCGTCTTATTCCCATTCTTGAAATTTGTTGATGCTACTACGAAGTAGACCGTTTATTTGGGTGCGTCGGGTTTCACAGTTGGCTGCTATGTAAATTAAGATAATACCGAGTAGTAAAACTACAATCCATTTTAAGAAGGAATAGGGGAGGCTAAATATTACTAATTGATAATTACTGGTGCTGAGAAAAGTGGCTGTACCAATATAGAGAAATGCGCGTATTCGCAAAGCTAGTCCGGCAAAGATGGTGATGAGGCTAAGAATACTGGGGATAAGAGGTAAATTTTGATGAAAAAATAACCCCCCACTACAAATTAAACCACTGCCGATTGTTCGTACAATGTGACGAATTCCTTTTGATCGTGGTAGTTTTAGTTGTAGATCTATCTGGGCAATACTATATACTATTGATAGTCCGATAGGTGTGATATACCATAAGGTATCTTTGAGGTTTAATTGTTGAAACCAGTTAAATAAGCCCCAATGAATTAAGATGATACTAATGTAGGTAAACTTTGGTTGTCTTTTGGTTGTGGCAAGAACGATATAATATCCGGTTGCAATTATTAAGGTGATGGTATAAATTTGTTGTTGGGTTAATCCAAGAATGATTAATGGTAAGATGTATGCTGTTATTTGCCAGGGAGTTTTTAAGCAACCTGAATTATCCCAAGGTAAGATGTAAAGGAAGTAGGAAAATAAGCAAGTGATCGCACCATTTCAAGAAACTAATTCTTGTTGAGTAAAAAAGCGTCCTATTGATAAGTCTTGTAAATATAAACTTGTGATTCCTAATTCTATCGAACCCAGGTAAACCCAAATTTCATCTACACCTATGTTTCCAATACCTTGTGCAGGTTCATGAATATTGTTTCGTCTTCCTTGCCATATTGCATAGCGGGTTAAAAATATTCCTGTTCCTATTCCTATATAAAGCATAAAGGTTATTTTGAATAGGGACGGTAATGGCAAATAAAAATAAACTGCTACTCCAAATCCAGTATAAGTAGGCAATATTTCGTAGTTCTTCTGGTGTAAGTCCCAAATAGCTAATTAACCAAGGGGTAAGGATTCGGGAAATATACATGATGCTAGTAACTAAAGCAGACATAGTGATTAAAGCATCACCAACTGCACCTCCTTTTACTAAAGACAGTTGATAGAATAGGACTTGATAAGCAGAAATAGACACACCAATTATACCAAATTAAAGTAGAGCTTTACACTCTTATTTTCTGCGTCCTATACTAATTAAAATTAAGGCTATACTCAAGGAAGAGAAACCTGTCCATTCGGAGAAGGTGTTAATTCGTAAGATGTTGCTAAATACACCAGAAATGAGGGATATGATATTAAAGCTAATGGGTAATGTTTGATATCTTCTATGCCACCCTTCTCCAAAGAATTGAGTTGTTAACCCAAGGACAATATTAGCAATGGTGATACTAATAATAGATGGTTGCCAAAATCCAAGAACTTCGGTGACTAATAATTCTAAACACCAGCCGATGCTATAAAATGCCCAATTGGATGGTTGTTGCCAACTACGATAGATAATTGGTGCTAGAGTTATTAGTGTGGCAGTTGGATAGCAAATACTGGGGCTTCTATCCCCTGCATAAATGAGGAAGGAGTGTATAGTGATGCTAAATAATTCTAGGATACAGAGTGTGATCGCCCATTTGTCAGCGCCTAAGGCATAAATTTGAGTTTTGTTAAATGGTAATTTCCTCGCTACCCATAAACTGAGAATGGCTAAGGTATCTACTATTAACCAACCTGATAACCCTAGATCTGGGAAAATTTGCCATAATGAGGCAACTATTAAACTCAACCCTAAACCGATGGTAGTTCCCGCAGTTCTTTGATTTCGTGAATAGCGAGTATTGAGAAACATGACAGCAGTTCCTACTCCGAAACCAATTAGTCTATTTCCTGCTAATGGAAGAGTTAAAAGTTGGGCTTATAATACAGTTATCACACTGACAAAAATTCTGGTACTGCGGCTAGTGTCACTGCTACGACTTTCTAAAGCGGTGAGTGTTAAAGGTGTAATTAACCAAACAGTACGCGAATAATCGGGATTAGTGATATTAGCATACCAAAATGCTTCTGCTTTTATCTATAAAAGGAAAAGACTGACATTAGGTAAACCTAAATCAATATACCAGGCACTATTTTTCCAGACAGTTTCTGTCCAGCTAAATATCCATTCTACTACTATCAAACCTAATAAAAATGTTGCCCAAATTTCATAACTGAGATTAGGAAACTACGAATTACATAGTATAACAAAGCGCTAGTACTCCTGTAACGTGAGTCAGATATACATAAGATACTAGAAAAAAAGCGTTGTTTGGTGATAGTAGCTAGGGTAATAGTAGAGAAGAGAAGATTCAGTGATCGCACTGTAGGACTAATTATCGCTAAAATTGTCAAGGATACCCCAAATAATACATTTAACTGCTCGCCAAAGATCACCAAATTTGCTTTATTAGCACGATGTAAAATATTTGTTAGTGCCACCATCAAAACTAAATAGGGAAATAAAGCCAGAGTCAATAATACAAAATGTTGATTTTGAGTATTAGTTAAATTAGCAGCGATATTAATAGTTCACTTCTGCAATTCACCAGGAAGTAACCCCCAACCTCACCAAATTGTTTGTAACCCAATTACAAAAAACGCTAATAAGTCAATATTAAGTCAATTTGAAAACTATACGTTCCTAAACGGCGACTAAAAACCCATAAACTCAAACCACTGACAGTTATTGCTTGGCAAGCTTCATCGATTACCGACTCTAACGAACCCAAGAACAATAAAATTCCCCCTAATTTTTCCCAAATAGAAGCAAGGGAAGGTGTATTTGTCGAGGTGCTTACTTCCCTCTATCCTTGGGGAGAGGAGTTGGGGGTGAAGTTTCTCTCTGCTAACAAAACTGCCAACCAACCACAAATACCAATAGGTAAACCCAACTGATTAACATTTACACCAGCCACAAAAATGGCCCTTGATATTATTCCTAATAACCCGTAGGAGAGCACAGGAAAATATATACCAGTGCCCCAAATATCATTTTGTGCATCTGAATCTGTTCTAGTTTGGCTTAGCTCTGTATAAAGAGTAATCAAAGTTGTACCTACTATTGCCAAATAAACAGCAATTAAAGGAAAACCGGATATCTTCCAACCCCAATGCAAATAACTCAGACCCAAAATATTGAATAATGGTAAATTACCACTGTGAAAATTACTAAGAATTGTCCGATTTCGAGAAAGTGAAACGGTTATCGTTGGTAATACTAGAGAACCAAAGGCTAAGATTACCCAGTTGATAGGATTGTTCCACAAACTAAAGGTATCCATCGCCCAGAAATTGACAGGCACTAATAACGAAGTCAAAATTAATAAAGTCTGTGCTGTCAATTTAAGGTTAGTTTGTTTCCCAGCCCAGAAAGTAAAACCGTAAAAACTCAAAGTATAGGCTAATAAAACTCCATATTGTCCAATTACAGGAAACCTTTTCCATAGACTTGCAGCCAATACACCAGAGGATAAAACTACTAAAAATACTCCTGAGAATAACAACCAGGGTACACTTAATTCTTCACCCAATGATTGAAACATCGAAGTGAAGACATTTGGTTTAGCCGGTGCTTTTGCTTCTGGGGGTAAGGTAGTAATTAATGGTTTTGATCTATTTGTACTTGTCAATACACCTTGTAGAAGACTTTCAATTTGTGGTTGTAATACCATAGGACAAACAAGATATTCCCGACATATTTGCCTAACTTTGGTATCACATATTAAACCTAAGAGCAGCCAAATATCCAGTCCCTCGAATAACTGAGGGTGGGAAGAAGGTAGCTTTAGTTGGATTATCAACAAATGATCAGGAGGTGATGACATAAACCGATAGTGAGTATATATCGGTATCATGTTTATGATGCTAGTATACTTTAACTCATATTGTTGTGCCAGTTATTAAAATAACTTACGATGGTACACTGCAAGCGCAAAGAAAAGTGTAGTTTTTTATTAAAAAGACAAGGTCTATTGTAGCCATTTACTGAAAGTGTCACTGGTGAAAATCAATCCATACCTATTTTTTGCTGTTGATATAATTGTTTAAACAAACCTTGCTGTTTTTTATGATCTACTATTGGTGTTGGATAACCAACAGCACGACGTTCTAAAGGTGTAATATTACCACTTACTAAATATTCTGTATCTACAGATTTTAATTCTCGAACCCATTGCCGAATATATTCACCGTCAATATCGAATTTTTGCGCTTGGCTGGCTGGGTTAAATATCCTCAATGGTTTGGAATCCATGCCACTCGAAGCACTCCATTGCCAACCACCATTATTAGCAGATAAATCACCGTCAATGAGTTTCTGCATAAAATATTTTTCTCCCCATTGAGGATTAATAATTAAATCTTTGGTGAGAAAACTGGCTACAATCATTCTACATCTATTGTGCATCCAGCCGATTTCATTTAGTTGCCGCATCGCTGCATCAACTATCGGATAACCAGTTTTACCCTCACACCAAGCTTGAAAATGTGCTTGATTATTCTGCCAAGGGAACTTTTTGAAACTATCTCGATATGCACCATTAGCTAATGCCGGAAAATGATACATTGCATGTTGATAAAATTCCCGCCAAGCGAATTCTTGTTGCCATGTGCGAATACTCGCTGTTACTTCTTCACTATTACTAGTTTCTAATAATTCTTTTGTCGCTTGCCAGATTGTACGAATACCAATTACACCAAATTTCAAAGCTGCACTTAATTGGGATGTTCCATGTACGGTGGGAAAATTACGTTGTTCTTGATATTCATTAATGGCAGAAGTGGTAAAGGTTTCTAACCTGGCTTTTGCTACTGCTTCTCCTGGTTCAATGATTAATTCTCCATCCCAAATAAAGCCTAAATCTTGTGCAGACGGTAAATTAATTGCACCAGCTTGTTTTGCAATTTCTTGTTCTGCTGCTGTCAATCCTTCGGAATTTTCTAAAGTTGCAACTGGGTTTGCTTTTGGTTTACTACTCCAATTTTTCCAGAAGGGAGTATAAACTCTGTAGGGGGTTTTAGAACCACTAAGAATTTCATCCGGTGAGTGTAGCAACTGATCCCAATTTTGATTAAGAGTCTGAATACCTTTTTCTCTAAGGACGCAGATTACATCATTATCCCGTATTTGTGCGTAAGGTTCTACATCGCAATTCCAAAATACTGCTTTAACTTTCAATGCTTCAGCTAAGGCGGGAATGACTACGATAGGGTTATCATGTAAAATTACTAACTGGCTACCTGCTTGAGTGTATTGTTTTTCTAATGACTGTAAACAGCCGATCATATACTTTATTCTTGCAGGTGCAACATCATCACTGTTTAAAATACAAGGGTCAAGACAAAATACACCTACTATCTTTGAACTTTGTTCTCTAGCCGCTATTAGTCCTGTATTATCAGAAATACGTAAATCCCGGCGATGCCAAAACAAAATTAAATGAGACATTTCGATATGATATAGTTTTCTTGTACTATTTTACCCTAATAGAATTATTCACAGTTATCAATTCAGGACTTATGCAACTGGCATATTAGTATGGTGGGTCAGACCTATAAATCGGTTAATATCGACGAATTTTCCGCATCGGACACACCCTACAAGAGACTTGATTGTGATACTTACGTAAGTCTCATGAGAAACTATGTGTAAAATGGAGCCTGCGTAAATATCTGAGAATACTTAGTATGTGTTAAAACACCTCTTCATCAGTCGATGATAGTGGCTTTTTGGTAGAAATTTAAGTAAACTGTTCTTAATAAAGAATTTAGTATTTTGTCATGGCGATTTTATTACTTGACAACGGCATAACCGAGAGTAATTTCAGTGAGATAGTTCATGAACTAGAATCCCTAAATATCAAGCTGAGAAATTATGAACTAGGAACATCACTGCTTTTCTCTGAATTGCTAGAACAGGAAACTGTTACGGAATTAGAGAAGCTTTACATTATCGAACTTCATAACAGTCTGTTTGAATTGCTGCAAAAAGAAACCGATTATTATTGGAGTGATTTACTCAATATACATCCTGGCTCCACAAATTTAGAAACTTGGATAGTAACTTACGGACGTTACCATACGCACAATGCAGCTGAAGTGATTTATTTGTTAGCAGGAGAGATGATTTATGGTTTCGTTAAGCCTGATGGTAGCCAAGTCCAGTTATTACTTCAGCATCAAGACTATTTGTACATTCCCATCGGTGTAGAACATTGGTGTAGTCCTTCTGCATCCTTACATTTTAAGGTGATCCGTTATTTCACAACTGTTGAAGGTTGGATGCCAAATTATACGGGTACTCATCAGCAATTCAAAATTTAGCGACTCAAAAGCTAAGAGAGTGCATCTACTTAATATGATATCGAACGAGTACAATAATATTGTATGACTTACCCACTGATAAAGTAGCAAAATAGTGCAGTGATAAAAATGTCATCTACTTAGCAGGTATGGGAGAATTAGAGAAATAAGCAAACCTGCTACAGCAGAATAGAATCTGGAACATTACACTCTGTTTTTGCTATCATAACTAAAGCATCGGGGATGT
>ERZ1034427.224-NODE-224-length-12116-cov-32.990133_pt1 | contig 12116 bp, 16 predicted proteins | sample MGYA00520607_ERZ1034427 | MGnify/ENA primary metagenome ERZ1034427 (study PRJEB33736, sample SAMEA104288489) | Azolla caroliniana | place: Brazil | collected 1987 | study: EMG produced TPA metagenomics assembly of the PRJEB19522 data set (Is there foul play in... | reverse complement strand
TGGTACCTACTAATGTTCCCACTCCAATTTCTATTTGACCCAGTTCCCACAACAAGAAGTGTTGTTTTTCTCATAGGGTCAATGGGCCTAGTTATTGATCCATCCCAAAAAAGCTTGTTGTGTGATTGCTAACTTTTAGTATTGATAGTAGGGTAGAACTTTGGAATCGTGACGGTATTTTCCGGAAACGATTACCTCGGAATGGTGATAGTTTTATCAGTCTGAGTTTTAATCCTGATGGTAATATTTTAGCTGTTAACAGCGATGATAAGATTAGGCTTTGGAATCAGGATGGAACTTTGCTGATGGTTTTAAAGGGTGAGAAGGATGAGTTGACCAGTATCAGTTTTAGTCCTGATGGTAAAACTTTGGGTGCTGCTAGTGGTAATAGAACGATAATTTTACGCAGCTTGTCTGATATTAAGCTGGATTTTTTAATCAAACAAGGTTGCGAACTACTAAAAGATTATTTAGAGAATTATCCTCAAACAGTGGAAATTGATCGCTCTTTGTGCAGTAATAGATTGTAGCTAAAGTTTACTTACTAGTTAACTAATTAGCAACCTCTTCCAATGTTTGAACCAAATTTTCCAAAGTTTATATATTCGACTTGTCTTGATTAGAATCACTCTTATCAGTAGAAACTTGTGGTTGGTTCTGAGTATCATTTCGGTTAATAAGCTGCATAGATTTTGCTCCCTGAGTGATTAACATGATTAAACATTATGGGCTCATCATAAATCATACATAACTTAAAATACTTAGATCAAATAAGTTTTTATGTAATTTCTCAGATATGACTAAGTGACTCCACTTTTACTTTACAAAGTAAACTAAGAACAGGAGTCAGGAGGAAGAAGTCAGGAGGAAGAAAGAAGAAGGAATATTTCTTCTTCTCCCCTACACCCCTTTCATAACTGATAACTGATAACTGATAACTGATTTACTGTATTGGTAATTTCGGTTGTTCTGCTGAGTACTTAGCCACTAAAGCGGAAATTGATGGGTTATACAAACGCATATAGTTCCAGTAGTTACCCAATACTTGCCTGACGTAATTTCTGGTTTCACCAAAGGGGATTTCTTCTAAAAACTCATCTGGGTCTTGTTTGGGTATGGTTTGCAACCATTTGGCAACGTTACCCGGTCCTGCATTGTAACTAGCGAGCGCTAACATAGAATTATTACCATATTGCTGATGAGTATGATCCAAATACCATGTACCCAGCATGATGTTATCGTTGGGATTTTCCAAATCAAGGGTTTTCATATCCACATTGATTTGTGGGGCTATCCAAGCCGCTGTACTGGGCATTACCTGCATTAAACCAGTTGCACCCACTGTAGATTTAATTTTGGGCTGAAACATGGACTCCTGCCGCATCAAAGCTGTAACCAGGAGAGGATTAACTTGACGTGCTGTAGACCACTTGGCAATCTCTTCGAAATAGGGGAAAGGATAACGGGCTTGCCAATAACTAATTTGTTTGCTTAAAGCTGTATATTCTTCGTATTCAGCGGGTGTTTCCCGATCTTCTAATTTAGATATCTTCGTAATACCGGATAGATTTTCACCCTTTGCTAACCGCATCAACCCTTCCGTAAATTGTTCGGCTACAGTCGGTTGGCTTTTGTTCTTAAATTCACTTTCCCACTCAAACCAAGCATCATGATCCTGTCCTAGCAAATATAACTCCTTAAAAGCATCTGAACCCGCTGTCGGTACAGGACGTTGCGGTGGGATAATTTCCGGGTTCATCAACCGCAGGTTATTAAAATCACCTACATCCCAACCTAAAATGCTGGCAGAACGCCATGCATAATAAGATTGGGGAAATTGGCTAAGTACGTATTTGTAAGCATTGTGGGCTGCCTGTTGTTTTCCCAGCATAGTTGCCCATTTACCTACCCAAAAACTTGCTCTGGGTGCCAAAATACTTTTAGGATTTTCTATAGCAATTGGTTGCGCCCATTGCCATGCACCTACATAATCTCTAGATTTGGATCTATTGAGGGCAGTTTTCCAGCGATATTCTGCTGCTTCCTCAGAGTTGCTGTACTTACCTAACAGTAATTTCCAAGCTGTATTAGCTGACTGGTTATCTTTGAGAGTTTCCAATAATTGGGCTTTTTTTACTAGTGCGCTAGGCGCTTGTTTAGGAAACTTATTAATAATTTGGTCAAGATAAGGTATTACACCTTTACCTGGAGCGATTTCTGCTAATCTTAATAGGGCTGTTCCTGTCTCTTCGGCGGTGGGAAATTGTTGTACCTGTTGTTTATAAAGAACAACTGCTAGATCTCGCTTTTTATCTAACTGCAATCCCCTGGCCGTGCGGTACAAATTTTTTGCCGTTTTTGGCGCTTTAGCATAAGCCGTAGCCGCCTTGGTAAATTGATTATTTTCCCAATATACTGAACCAATTAATTCCCAATCTGCTGGTGTGAGTTGAGGCTGTTTCACCAACTGATCTAAAATTCCCACAATTCCCGGCTCATCAGCAGCATATTTTGCTAAGGTTAATTGTAACTTAGATTGATTGGGATTATCTTGTAAGCGTTTGCGGATAATTTCCCAGGTGAGGGGATGGGAAGGAAATTTTGCGATCGCCTGATCATGTAATTTTAGTTGCCCAATCAAATATATAGCCTTAACTGCCGCAGCTTCTTGGGGATAATCTTTCAGAACCTTTTGCCGCAGATCCGAAGCCTTACCCTTCTCACCCAGAATATCTTGCGCCTGGGCTTGCTTGAGCAAAATATAAGCTGCTAAAGCAGGATAGTCTTTTTCCAGCCCTTCCAGCAAACTTAGTGCTTTTTCCCCTTGGTCAGTTTCAATGTAATCACTTGCCAAAAGATAACGGGCCCGTTCCCTATCTGGAGAACTCCCTTTCTCAGTAATTTCAATTAGTTTAGTTACTCTTTCCGGTAAAGATTGAGATACTAAAGTAAATACAATTGAGTTGGTCTTATTCGATTTAGATAACTGCTCTGGCTCATTCTGACTCAGATTCAACCATTTACTGAGGGTTTTTCCAGCTTGTGGGGCTGATATCATACCCCCCACTAAAAAGGCACATAGTCCTGCACCAGCAATCAGATAAATTTGCTTGTTTTGTAGTTTCTTCAGCATGGATACTTGCTGTTAGCCTAGTGTCTCGAAGAGAAAGATTCCGATCAATTTCCTGTCACTCTAACACTACTAGCTGAAAATGTTATCATTTTGGAGTTGTAGATTGGGGCTTTCTGGATCAAGACACCACATTTACGGTAGTTATCCGATTTTGGATTTTAAACGTTCACAAGCCTCAGTCAAAGGATATTAAGTAGGTGGGTGTTAAAAATTGTTGTTATGACAAGGCAAGAGGTGAACCACAGCAGTCTTGGGGAACCACTGCGGTGGAAAGGTTTCCCCGCATAAAGGAAGTGGCGTGGTTTCCCCCATGTAGGCGCTTCGCCTTCCCCCAGGGTCTGACTGGAGAACCCGAAGGGCAAGAGGCACTCATGCAATAGGGAAGAGGTTTTAGTCGGTTTTACTTTTCGTTACATACTACTCTCCGACAAGCCGCTGCGCGTCTAACGTTCTTTTGTGCCTTCCTACTTAGATTAAATCTGGGGGATTGAGGATTTTGGATGTTCAGAAGCCTCAGTCGAAGGATTTTGGATTGATTCCTTGGCTTGGACACTCCTTTTGCAATTCATTAGTAATGCGCTTAATTTCGATTTCCTTTGGTGATGGGTTGGATAAAAAATAATATCCCAGTTCAACACTTTCAAATGACGAATTAACACCCCTATAGGGTTGACCCCTTGAGTAATTAGCCAAATTGACCAACCAATCAGTTTCAATGTATTGAAAATAGATGTACGAGTTAACCATTCATGAAATGCTACACGCGCTTCATCTAAAAGAGGATGATACTCGGAGATGATTTCTGTATCATGAAAAATTGGTGAATTAATACCATGGATTCCACTGACTTGATAATTTCCCATTTGAATTCTTGGCAAACAGGAAACTTCTAAGTGATATAAATCATGGTAACAAAGCAAATCATCACGTATATTTATCAACCTACCTCCTATTTTTACCCGGTCTTTACTGACACAGCCTAGCGATTTTTTGATTGATAGATCAATCAAAATTTGTGAAGGAGGAATAAAAATGTTCATAGATAGATGAAATTTTATTTCAAATTAAGTAATTAGCAGATATTTTCAGTTGTTAAGCTAGGCATTAGGGGTTTATATTGATACTAATGTGTGCCTTACAAAATATAATTTATTCTATAAATAAATAATGTCAAGTCTATATACAACATCTAAAAAACCGGAATTCTCTGATTATTTGATTTTCATAAAATATTCTTCTGGTAGAATTTGTATAGTAGGTAATTGGAAGCTTTTTAAGGGCAGTTACTGCGGTCAAGTGGCGTGGATTTAGGGGGATATGAAAATATTTAATACACTACTAGTGACTTTTAGAACATCCTCCTCAATAGGACTACTGGTCCCTTTCTACTAAAAGAATAGGGTTAGATAGCAAGTCACACTCAGGTGTGATAAAGTCCGGAATATCTGCTGAGGATTCATCAAGTATTTGACATCAAGTATTTGACATCTTCAAGAGATAATCGGATTTGCTCCATAGTAACAGTAGATGGTAAATGATGTAATTTCTGTAGTCGAAGTAAATGGATTTCATACTCAGCTAAATTAAAATCAGGTGAATAAGCAGGTGAATGTAAGAGATTTACTTCTAAAGTATCGCAAATTTCTCTCGATAGAAGATAGTCATAAAGCAAACCCTTCATTTTTTGTGTATGAGTAGAGTTATTATCTAAAACTATGTCAATCTTGGTGCAATTCTCTTGAAGAGAGTCGTGACAAAAGTGAGCAAAGTAGGCAGCTATATCTTCCGCTTTTGCCTTGGGGTGCAATTGGAAATAAAGTTGTTCACTAACAGTATCTACACTCAACAGACCATTCAGCTCATGCTGTTGCTGTTTCTGGTTACTTGGGACTTCAGGTTTTGTATTTTTCTCCGCCCAAGCATAATACAAACTGGGTCTATCATAGACAGCAAACTCATCGTAAAAATCAGTTTGTCTTGTGGTTGTAACTTTTGACCTTTTTTATATTCTTGAACCCCACTCTTTTTGGGCGTCAAGATTGGCATTTTCATAATCTCGATGAGCCCTTTGATGAGACGAACCTAGCTCATCCAATATTTGATAGATTCGACTATCTTTAAGTTCTAAGTTCCATCTGGTTTTGATGATCTCTCCAATAATTTCACCTGTCCAAATATAACGGTCAATTGACGACGGAATACTGGATACAGTGATAAGTTTGCCAGACTGTACGCATTGCGTATCAGCAATATTGCATCCGTCATTTCAAATGTTGCATCCTTTGTCCGACATAAAAATTGGTATCCTGCTTGACGGAATTCCCTTAGTTGTGCAAAAACATCCATAGCGGTTGACAGTTTGGAGTGCTTTTTTAAGCCTCGGCTACTGGGGTGCTTGTTCTTACAGGCATCCCTTGATTTTTGTAGTCCCACTACCTAGCGAGCGCTCTCCTTTAGTCTAAACTCCAGTTTTAATCTTTCCGTCTTTGCACTTTTGCGTAAGACTAAATTCATACTCTTAATCAGCAACGCTAATCATGTTAATTACCTCCAAATCTCCACTTAAATTCTTCAAACGCTTCTGAAAAAACAAGAGCCTGATGGATATATCCCTTCTAGTAAAAGGCTTTGATAGTTTTCGGAGATGTCTAGAAGATGAAATTCGTATGCTACACGATACAATTAGTGGAGAAGGGTATAGTTTCTGGGATATAACTGCCACCTGGGTATGATACGGTCATATCTTTTGAAGAAGGGCTAGTTCTGCGTTTATTTTCAATATATTCAAAAGAAAATGAGCATTGGATGCTCTACATACCCAATGGAAATGTTTTAAGTATAAGTCCTGGTACAAATTGGTCTTACGAATCTGCGAGTTAAATGTATGTAGGGCTTGCTGATCACGTAGCGTGGCGTTAAGCCATATAAACAAAAAACCTAGATAAATCAAGAGACTTGGGGGGATAAAAAGTGAATAAGGTGCAAGAACAAGAGTTAAAATAAGTGAAAACCCTTGCATGGAGGTACATTAATATAAATCAAAATGTATCAAAAGGTGCAAGAACAAGATACTTTGTTTTTGAAGGTAATAAAGACCAGAAATATCTAATAATTTGCTGCTATAGTGCTTTACTACGCAGCATGTGGGACTGACACTAATTTGCTCTACCTCAAGAAACACATTGCATTGGGTCAGAAATAGGGATAAATTCTAAACCAAAAGCCTGAGCTTCTTTTCAAGTTGATGAGTACCTGGTCTCTATACTGCTGCTCATAAGTGTAACACACTGCAAATATAAACCCTTCGAACCGCAAACAAAGCAATTTTGAAACCAAAATAACTGCAAATAAAGAGGGTGTCAAACAATACCTTAGCTAGAAAAAGAGTATGTATTGTCTTTCCATTGAGTTCTATCTAGGGGTTTAATCAATAAATAGTGACTGCGGTTTAAATGAGCGTGCTGAAATTTCTTCAATGATCGGAAACCATAGTAGCACTATACTCAAGGCATTTGATTTTTAAAATCTTTGTAGATGAGGACGACGGCTATTTTCTTGTATTGGTAACGGCAGGTTGGCTGCTAATCTTTCTATTCTTACTTCTTTCTGAGTTTGAAGTCCCCACACCAGCATTTTGAGGGTGATTAACTGTCTATTGCTCAGGTATTTTTCTAGGATTTCTTGATAACTGGACTTTAGACTAAAAGAGAGCGCTCGCTAGGTAGTGGGACTACAAAAATCAAGGGATGCCTGTAAGAACAAGCACCCCAGTAGCCGAAGCTTAAAAAAGCACTGCAAATTGTCAACTCCCCAATAATGTTACTGATAGAGTGACTTGATGCCACTAATGACGTGGGAGTTATAGCTGGCGCGTGATATTGTCAGTGACAATCCCCTCCCTTGGCAGAAACAAATGACCTTACTTACTCCTAGATGGGTTGCATAAGCTATGCCTGGGATTTTGCTCAGGGTTTCCTCTCCTGCCAAACCGCCAAAACTACGAGGTAAATCTCCTAGCTGGCAGACGGGACAGAAGAGGCAACATAGAATTCTCTATGCCATCATTAAAAAATGTACTTCACCTTCAGCTAAAGCCCGACCCAATCCTGCTTGAAAAGTAATTTTTCTCATTTTTTACTCTGCTTTTTTTCAACTCAGCCTCCCTGAATCATTTTGTGCTTTTAGTCTACACTCCAGTAGGAAAGATAACTTGCTTATGAGAAGTCAAAACTGATTTTGTGGAACAAGCTGATTTTGTGGAACAAGATGCTGCTTAAGAGTTCAGAAAACAGCAAATAGTCTCAACATTATTCAAGTTAATAATAGATTAGACCTCTTGCAGAATTAAGTTTATGTTATAATGGGAGTTGTCTTTGTTTTAGCCACAAGTTAGAGTTACACGGTTATATTTAAATTAGCAATCGCAAAGAACACCGAAAATACATAAAATCTAACACCCTGTATCATACCACAGAAACAATTTTGCAAGAGGTCTATTAACCGAGGGGATGGCAGTTTTAATGGTGGAAAAGCAATTATTGTCATGATTAATAAACAGCCTTTAGCTGATACACTAACTGTCACCCGTACCATTGAAGCAGCAATAGAGGAAATTGACAATAAAAAAAAAGATATCACAGTTACAACTGAGTTTCGCCAAGGAAATTATATAGATTCTTCCATATAAAATGTCCGTAAAGCATTAATTAATGGTAGCATGATCGTTGCTATTGTTCTCATTCCTTTCTTAAGAAGTTGGCGTAACCTTGCTGTTTGTCTAACCGCCTTACCTCTACCTTTATTATTACGAGTTATGGCGCTGAATTGGTTAGGACAAGGTTTAAATAACATGACTTTAGGTGGTTTAGCCGTCGCCATTGATTCAGCAGTTGATGATGTAACAGTGGATGCAGAAAATCTCTATCGTTGCTTGGATGAAAGTAAATGTTCTCCTCATCCTCGTCTAGTATTAGAAGTCATTTTTGATTCTTGTCAAGAAGTTAGAGATTCTGTCTTTGGTGCAACTATACTATAGTATAGTTATTTTTCATCCCATTTTTGCTTTAATAGGTGTGGAAGGTAGTATATTTATTGGTTATTTAGTCACTGTTTTACCTTCTAGTGTTACAGCTTTAACGGTAACTCCTGCTTTATGTGCCATTTTGCTTCCTCATCGGAGAGTACCAGAAAAAGAACCTTAGGCAGCGAGATTTTTAAGTAGCCTTATCATCCATTACTAAAATCCTCTCTGCGTTGTTCTTCTATTATTATCTCACTAGCTGCAGCTAGTTTAATTGCTGCTACGATTATTTTTCCCAGTTTGCGAAGAGTATTTTTATCAGAATTCCAAGAACAAACTTTAGTGAACACCTTAACTGTATATCCAGGTGTATCTTTAGAAGCTACAAATACAGCAGGTTTAGCCGTTCAAGATCCACTCAGAAACGACCCAATGTTTCCTTATGTCCAATTGCGTTCTGGACCTGCGCTAGGTGGTTCTGATGCTGCTGGTGTAAATTTGGCACATTTGGATATTGAATGAAGTGAAGAGGGAATGAAACACAGACAGAAGTCTCTAGAAAAGCTGCGAGAAGAATTAAATAAATTACCAGGAGTTGCGCCAAATATTGGCGGTTTTATTTCTCATCACATGGATGAAGTATTGTCTGGAGTCAGGAGTGCTATAGCCGTGAAAATTTTCGGGACAGACTTAGCACAACTCCGCATCATTGGTCAACAAGTAAACGATGTGATGAAAACATCTGAAGGAATTGTTAATTTACAACTAGAAACCCAACTACCAATTCAACAAATCCAAATTGAATTTGATAGTTCCGCTGCAAGTAGATATAGTTTGACGATCGGTGGAACTCCCGAATATATTGAAACTACCTTAAATGGTAAAGTCGTTTATCAGATTTTAGAAAAACAGAAAAATTTTGATTTACTCCTTTGGTTAGAACTAGAAGCACGACAAAATTTACAGACAATTAGTAATATCTAAGTTGATACTCATGGCGGTGATAAATACCCTTATCCCAAGTGGCGTTAATTAAAAATGCAACAGGATCAAATACCATCAACCGTGAAAATTTTTCCAGATTGATAGTCGTTTGTGCAAATGCTCAAGGTCGGAACTTACGTTCTGTCGTCAATGAAATTAAAGCGAAAATTAAACAAGAAGTACAAATTCCTAGTAGTGATTACTATATCCAATAAATAAATATGCTGGTTAGTTCGAAGCCGAAGAAAAAGCTATACAGAATAAATTTTTAGCGCCGTCGCTTTTGTCACGATTACAGTGATTATGTATCTCTCTGTGAAATCTATTCCTTCCATGATCATGATTATGATTAACTTACCATTGGCATTAGTAGGAGGTGTAATTGCAGTCGCTTTAACTGGGGGAATTATTTCTATTGCCTCATTAGTTGGTTTTGTAACTTTATTTGGTGTAGCTACCAGGAACGGTTTGCTACTGGTAGATAGTTACAACAACAAATTAGCTGAAGGTACACCATTAAGAGAAGTTTTAATTCAAGGGTCTTTGGAAAGATTGATTGCTATTTCAATGACAGCTTTTGCTTCTGCTTTAGGTTTAGCACCATTAGTTTTTGAAGGCGGTCCTGGTAAAGAGATTTTACAACCACTTTCGGTTTTAGTTTATTTCTGGGTGGTTTGTTTACCTCCACAGTGTTAACTTTATTAGTTATTCGGCCGTTATATGCTCAAATTGGTATATTTTTCATATCGAACCACTACAGACATAGAATAGACAGAGAAGAATAGGAAGGAGTTTTATGAAGTTAGTGAAGTTGAGCTTTATTGTTTTCAGCAGTATGGGAGTTCTATTTTTAGTGCTTATAATAACAGCGAAGCAGGAGCTACTAACAACCCAGAACCAGTAACAAAGACTGAAAATATACCTACAACAACAAAACTGGCCGCAACTCAACATAGTAAACCCAGTAAAGGTGATCAAGTTCTCGAAGTTAATAAATATCATTTAGAATTTGTACCTGAACCAGAAAAAAACGTACACAGTTAGATTTTTATCTGCTTTCTGGTGACAAACATGAAACAGTTCCTAATGCAAAGGTGACAGCACAAGCTAAAACTCCTAAAGGACAACAAAAAACCCTCAACCTTATCTATGATAAGAAGGTAAATACTACGCTAAGCTTTTACCAGCAGCAAATACAGGTGAATATCAGGTAGTTGTACTTTCTGATATTAAAGGTGAAAAAATTAACGGTAAATTTTCATTTAAACGCTAGAGTCTAATCTAAGGATAAAACAAGTATGAAACATATTTTACTAGGGATGTTCGTGGGTGCAACATTGTTAGTTTCTCCTGGTTGTTCATCAACTAAACCAGGTGAAGTAAATGTTTCTAATAGTGAAACCAGTTCTCAACTGGAAAAACAAGAAAGAAAATCCATGAGTGACAGTCAAGACGGACACTCAATGGAAAGAATGAATCATGATACCCATACAATGAAAAATATGAATCATGAAGATAACTCAAGAAGCACTACCAAAGCCAAATTAAAAGCACCTAAAAAGTTAGCTGCTAATCAACAGATTAACTTAGTTATTAAGATTCAGGACACTGCAGGAAAACCAGTCAATAAATTTGATATCTTCCAGGAAAAACTAATGCACTTAATAGTGGTTAGTAATGATTTGGAACATTTCGACCATCTTCACCCAGACTATAAAGAAAATGGTCGCTTTGAAGTTAGTGCCAAATTTCCCACACCAGGGGAATATACACTCTTCAGTGACTATAAACCAACCGGACAAAAGGAATCTTTATCATTAACAAACATCTCCATTCCTGGTTCAGTTCCCCTTCCCAAGAACTTATCTAAATATGAGGAAACCAAAACCTTATCAGATACAAAAGTTAACCTCAATCTATCAGCACCAACAATCAAAGCTGGTAAAGATATTAAATTAACCTTTGATTTAAAAGACAACAAAAATCAAACCATCAAAGACCTACAACCATACTTAGGAGAAAAAGGACATTTACTAATTATCAAAAGCTCATCTCCTCTCACCGCCTCCGATTATATCCACGCGCACGCTATCAAAAATACGACTGATGAAAACATTGAATTTCTTACAAATTTTCCCAAATCAGGAACATATAAAATGTGGATGCAATTTAAGCACAACGGGAAAATCAAAACCGCAGATTTTTGGGTTAACGTAGAATAAGATATCTAAGTTATATTTTAATTTCATAAAGATTTATCACAATTCAAAAGCTCAAACTTTAGATTGACTTGATTAAGGTTCAATGATGAAAAAAAATAATTTTTTGTAGTCTAATTACCCTCTTATTCACTTCTCCAATTCCAGCAACCCTAGGAGCAGGGGCTTTGCCGGATGCAAAAGCTCCTCATATTATTCATAGTGGTGCACATCCAAATCATGTCATCTTACAAAAAACTGCTCATTATTTTGAAATACATATCCAAGTTAGAGCAGTTTCACAACTTTCTATTGATGTACCAAAGGGAACTAAAGTGACTGAAGGGGTTGATATCAGTAATCAATATGGGAAAAAAATAGATGCTAATGTTCCTAGTAATAATGGGAAATATACAATTAATTTTGCCCAAGCTGTGCCAATAGGAACTATACTCTCTATTTTCTTAAATGGGATTATTACTGATAATCATGACTCTAATATTGCTCTATCCGTTCTATGCTAGAACTGTGGGTATAGCAGCATATATGCCCAATTGGTACAGTCCGAATTCAAACTTACAGGTAGCTGGAATCGTGAAAATCCTACTAGTCGAAGATGAAGCAGTTTAGGTGCAGCTATCAAACAAACCCTAAATCAAGAGGCTTATGTAGCCCACATTCGGCACCATAAAGTGCTACAGAGAGAAATTACGGAGAGAAAAAATTCAAGGGAGCATAAAAAGAAACATATGCAGTGAAAAAAGGCATTGGAGAAACAGTA
>ERZ1034427.223-NODE-223-length-12118-cov-2.946614_pt1 | contig 12118 bp, 6 predicted proteins | sample MGYA00520607_ERZ1034427 | MGnify/ENA primary metagenome ERZ1034427 (study PRJEB33736, sample SAMEA104288489) | Azolla caroliniana | place: Brazil | collected 1987 | study: EMG produced TPA metagenomics assembly of the PRJEB19522 data set (Is there foul play in the... | reverse complement strand
GCCGCCCAGACCGCCGACACCTACATGTTGGTGCGCGGCCTGCAGGAGCGCCTCGCGGTCGCCCGTCGACAGGTCGAGACCCGGACGCGCCTGGTCGACATGGTCCAGCGCCAATATGACCGCGGCGCGGCCGCCGATCTCCAACTGCAACAGGCGCGCGGCGCCCTGGCCCAGACGCGGGCCAGCCTTCCCGTGCTCGAGGAGGGGCTGGAGGCGGCGCTCAACGCCATGGACGTGATCCAGGGCGCCCAGCCTGGAACCTATCGCGCGGAGCTGACGGCGATCGCCTCGATCCCCGTCGCGCCGGGCCTAGCGCAAGCCGGCGGACCGGCCGAGCTGCTGCGTCGCCGGCCCGACCTCGTGGTCGCCGAGCGGCGTCTGCGCGCCAGCAACGCCGAGGTCGGCTCGGCCCTGTCACAGTACTATCCCAAGTTCTCGCTGAGCGGCCTCGTGGGGACCGCGACGACCGACCGCGCCACCCTGTTCGAAAGCCCCGCGACCCAAGCCCAGGGCGTTCTGGCCCTGCGCTGGCGCCTGTTCGATTTCGGCCGCGTCGGGGCCGAGGTGAAGGCCGCGCGGGGGCGCGAGGCCGAGGCGCTGGCCGCCTATCGACAAGCCGTCCTGCGGGCCAGCGAGGATGTCGAGAACGCCTTTGTCGGGCTCGTCAAACGGGAGGGCCAGGAGGCGGCCTTGGCGGACGGCGAGGGCGCTCTGGCCAGGGCGCGAGTGTCCGCCCAGCTCGCCTACGAGGCGGGCGCGGTCAGTCTGGTCGAGGTCCTCGACGCGGATGCCCGGCTTCTCGCGGCACGCGACGCCAGGGCCCAGGCGAAGACGGAGGCCGCCCGAGCCGCGATCCGCTCCTTCCAGGCGCTGGGAGGCGGCTGGAGCGCGTCGTGACCTGGGCGTGCGCGCCGAATTCCAGGCGAGCTCGCCGGCTTGTCCGCCGGCCCAAGCCCAGGCGTCCTCAGCGCGCCGTGGCCGCCTCGGAGCGGCGCACGCGGATGGCCGGTTGCGAGCCGATTTTCATCAGGTAGCTGCCCATGGCGGCCTTGCGGATTTCCACCGTCTCGCCGGGCTTGGGCTGCTTGCTCAGGGTTCGGTCGTCGATCTGCCGCCAGACCGCGCCGTCTTCCAGGGTGACGACGAGGCCGCCCTGGGCGTCGGCGCGGGCCGCCTTGACCGTGGCCTGGAGGGTTTCGGTCTCGGCCTTGTCGGCGCCGCGGTCCAGGATCGACAGCGTCGGAAGGTCCAGGCCGAACGCCTGACGTCGCGCGGCGCGGGCCGACTGCTTGTCGATGATGATGACCTCGCCGGTCTCCTGGGCCTTGGTGACCGACTGGGCGGCCTTGTCGTAGCAGGCCAGGCGCTCGCCATCGGCCTTGATCGCCGCGCAGGCCTTTAGGGCCTTGATGACATTGGGCTCGGAGTCGGCCTGGGCCGCGGCGGACTGCGCCGCCAGGGCGACGGCGATCGCGAGGAGGGTGGTGCGGATCATCGTCATGTCCTTCATCGAGCGCCGTCGCCAAGCAGCCAGCCCGTCAGCGACAGTCGCTTGGCCTCCGCGTAGCTGGCGACCTGCGCCACCGAGTGAGCGGTGGGCACCTTGAACAGGGTCAGCACGTTGAAGCCCGGCGCGAGCCCGCGCGTGACGTTCCCCTCGCCGTCGTGGAACAGGAGCTGGCCGCCCCAGTCCGGTCGCCATCGCCGCGTGAAGCCCAGGGTGAAGGCGGCCAGGCGGTGGTCCTTGCGATGGCTGTCGTCGTGCACCGTCAGGAAGTCGCCGGGCCGATAATAGGACGCCTGGACCCGAACGCCGGTCACCGCCGGGGCGCCGATCACGCGGCCGCCCAGGTCGAGGAAGGCGCGGCTTTCCAGGAACTCGGTCACCTGGTGGATCGGCGCGTCCGGCGCGCGGGGATACTCGTCCTGCAGCGCGTAGGACATGTGCACGAAGGAAAAGGTCTTCCCGGCCCGGCGGATCGCGCCTTGAAGGAACTGGCGGACCTGGGCCTCGCCGAACTTCTTGATGACGTCGGGGGTGATCACCAGCGTCTCGGACGTCTCGTCCGGCGCGACGATGTTCCACGTCAGCGGCTCGAGAAGCCGCGCGACGGTCTCCGCGTCCTCGGGGAGCAGGAATACCGGAATCTGTACGTGGCCATCCCGCGCGAAGCGCTCGGCGAAGACCTCGATCGGCAGGTCGGAATTGATTCTGAGGGGCGTGTGCAGGGGCATTCCAACTCGGATACGCAACAGGCGAACGGCGCGAACTGGCCGAGGTTATACTCAAGCGATGCTTCTCGCCGAGACGCAACAGTCGCTGATCTATTTTGTATGAATTATCAGCGCCTGTAGTATGCGGCGCCCAATCTTCGAGCGGATCCGCTTTCGTTGGATAATTGATACCGTTACCTTTTCGCGAATATCGATGTTCTCCGTGTTTTTCGGGCGAAATGTACTGCGATGTTTCGCGGCGAAAACGAGATAGAACCACGTCGCCCGCGAAGCTGCGCTGTAAAAGATTTAACGACAATCAATAATACATGTCGTGAATATTTCGTAATGTTTCTAGACTGCAACCGCAAACTTATGTCCATGTTTCGGAAATGCCTGGGCTTTTATGGCCGCCTCGCGCCGAGCGACGCGATAATGTGTCGCATTTGAGACACTAGGGCCAATTTCTTGCTTGGTTGACATGAGCCGTGGTTGACCCGACGAGGCCAACACCGCCTCCATGCGCCCCATGCCCAGTTCCTGGAGGAACCGGGGGGGAGCGCTCGCCATCGATCGATCTGGCCGGGCCAAGTTTTTGGAGGTGGAATTGTTGGGTATTGTTAGTCGTCGGAAGAGCCTGCTGGCCTCTTCAATCCTCTGCGGCGTCATGCTGCCGGTCGTGGGCGCCTGGGCTCAACAGACGACGGAAGAACCCGCGCAGGTCGAGGAAATCGTGGTCACGGGTTCGCGCATCGCGCGCCCCGACCTGACCTCCTCGAGCCCGGTCGCCCAAGTGGGCGCGGCCGAACTGCGTCAGTCGGGCGTCGTCAACACGGAAAACTTGCTGAACACGCTTCCGCAGGCCGTTCCGGGCATCACCTCGACCGTCAACAACGGCAGCAACGGCACCGCCACCGTCGACCTTCGCGGTCTCGGTTCGAACCGCACCCTGGTGCTGGTCGACGGCAAGCGCCAGACGCCGACCACCCAAGGCGGCAGCGTCGACCTGAACCTGATCCCGCCCGCCCTGATCAAGGGCATCGACGTCGTGTCGGGCGGCGGCTCGGCCGTTTACGGCTCGGACGCCATCGCCGGCGTCGTGAACTTCATCCTGAAGAAGGATTTCGAGGGCCTGGAGTTCTCGGCCGGCTACCAGACGACCGACAAGGGCGAGGCGCCGATCTATTCCGCCGACCTGACGATGGGCGCCAACTTCGCCGATCGTAAGGGCAACGTGGTTCTGAGCCTGGGCTACAACAAGCGCGAAGCCCTGACCCAGGGCGAGCGCGGCGGCATGCTGAACACCGCCTGGGGCGACAACGCCACGCGGACGGGCTTCGTGCCGTCGGGCTCGGGTTCGATCGAGCCGGGTCGTGTCGACCCGTTCGTCGGCGGCAAGTTCGTCACCCTGCCCGGCGTCGCCAACAGCACGGCCAACTCGGCGCTGTTCCTCAACGACGGCAATGTTCGCCTCTATAATTCGGCGAACGACACCTACAACTTCGCGCCGGTCAACTACATCCAGACGCCGCAAGAGCGTTACTCGATGACGTCGTTGGCTCAATACGAAATCAAGCCGGGCCTGACGGCCTACGCGAAGGGCAACTTCGTCAACTCGAAGGTCGTCACCCAGCTGGCTCCGACGCCGGTCGGCAACCGCACCTTCCGCTTCACGCTGGACAACAACCCGTTCCTGACGGCGTCGGCCAAGACCGCCCTGAACAGCCTGGGTTCGACCACCAGCTATTCGATCCCCACGTCGGCGCCCTGGGCCACGGGCACGTACACGGACGTCGACACCGACGGCGACGGCCTGTTCGACACCGTCACCGGCGTGTTCAACAAGCGCCTCAGCGACGTTGGTCCGCGGGTCTCGAAGTTCAACTTCTTCGGCTACCAGATGCAGCTGGGCGTGAAGGGTGACATCGACGCCATCAACGGCGGCTTCGACGTCTACTTCCAGTACGGCAACACCCACGGCAGCAACACGCTGCTGGGCGACACCAGTCTGGCCCGCATCCAGCAGGGCCTGCTGCTGAACGCCGCCGGCACCGCCTGCGCCGATCCGTCCAACGGCTGCGTGCCGGTGAACATCTTCGGCAACGGCACCATGTCGGCCGCCGCGGCGAACTTCATCAAGACCCGTATCAACTCGTCGCAAGACTACGAGCAGCAGTACGGCGGCTTCACCTTCAACGGTGACACGGCCAACATGTTCTCGCTGCCGGCCGGCCCGATCGGCTTCGCCGTGGGCGGTGAGTACCGCGCCGAGGAGTTCGCGTTCGACCCCAGCCAGGACCTCGCCACCGGCAACCTGACCGGCTTCAACGCGTCGCCGCCCGTCAACGGTCGCTTCGACGTCTACGAAGCCTACGGCGAACTGCTGGTTCCGCTGCTGAAGGACCTGCCGTTCGTTCAGCGCCTCGACCTGGAACTGGCCGGCCGTACGTCGGACTATACGGGCCAGTCGCATCCGGTGAAGACCTACAAGGTCGCCGGCTCGTGGAAGGTCTATGACGATCTGATGCTGCGCGCTTCGTACAACAAGGCGATCCGCGCCCCGTCGATCGGCGAACTGTACGCTCCGCAGAGCAACGGCTTCCCGACCGCGACCGACCCCTGCTCGGCGCGCGCGAACCCGAACGCCGCCGTTCGCCAAGCCTGTATCAACTCGGGCGTGGCCGCGAGCGTTGTCGGCGTTCTGAACGCCAACCAGCAGACCCAGACCCTGTCGGGCGGCAACCCGGACCTGCGTCCGGAAACGGGCAAGACCCTGACCGTCGGCGCGGTCTACACGCCGTCGTTCGTTTCGGGCCTGTCGTTCACCGTCGATTTCTACAACATCAAGGTGACCGACGCGATCGACACGTTCGGTGGCGGCACCGCCAACCTGATGGCCGTCTGCTACGGCCCGCTGGTCAACGGCAACCCGAACTCGCCGTACTGCAAGTCGATCGTGCGTCTGGCCAATGGTTCGATCGACTATGTCACGTCGATCAACCAGAACGTCGCCAAGCGTGAAGTCGAAGGTCTCGACATTGGCGTGACCTACAAGACCTCGCTGGAAGACCTGGGCCTGCCGGACTGGGGTTCGCTGGCGGTCCGCTCGCTGTACACCAACACCTGGCTGTACACGATCACGCCGGACGACATCTCCGCGCCCGTCAAGTGCGCCGACAAGTTCGGCAACCGCTGCCGCGGCTTCACCGTCAACCCGATCCCGCGCCACAAGCTGCGGACCGCCATCAACTGGCGCATGAACGATGTTGGCGTGAACCTGGTGTGGAGCCACCTGGACGACGTGGTCGACGACGCCCCGACCAGCACCTACACGGTCGAGCGTATCGGCGCGAAGAACTACATCGACCTGTCGGCCGACTGGGACGTCACCGACAACCTGGCCTTCACGGCCGGCGTGCGCAACCTGACCCAGGAAGCCTATCCGATCCTGGGCGGCAACGCCTCGCCGTCGAACAGCGGCTATCCGGCCGTCTACGACGTGCTGGGCCGGACGTTCTTCCTGAACGCCCGCCTGCGCTACTGATCCAGACTAGAGCGCTTCCCCGTCGCCTCCGCGGCGGGGAAGTCCGCGCTAGACGTAAGAAGCCCGCCTCGGTCGTCCGGGGCGGGCTTTCTTGTCTCCGCGGCCGTGAACGCGGTCCGCGGGCGTCTCAGCGCGGAACGACGTCGAAGGCCACGGTCAGCCGATGACCGGCGTCCGAGAATGGCCGCGTGCCATGCCACAGGCACGACGGGAACAACGCCAGCGTTCCGCGCTCCGGCTTGACGAAATGCTCGGCCTCGAGCGCCGGCTCGGTCAGGCACCCGGGCCGCCCGAACCGCAGCCATCCGGCGCGGGTGGTTTCGTCGTCGAACCGACCCGGCAGATCGAGATAGAACGCCGAGGAAATCCATCCGCGCGGATGGACGTGGTCGGCGTGGAAACCCTCCGATTTCAGCCTCACCGACCAGCCGCCCGCGAAGGCGAAGTCCTGGGTTCGTCGACGGCGGATCGGATCTTCGCCTGGCCCCAGCGCCTCGATATAGCGCGCCACCGACTTGCGCGCCGAAGCGAAGAACGCGCGCACCAGCGGGTCTTGCGATCGGTCCAGCGACGGAATCTGGGTGCCGCCTCGCAGCGACTGATGCAGCGGGTGGGTCTCCAGGTCGTGCATCTCCAGAAGGCGCTCGCGCAGGGCGTCGAGGAACGCGTCCAGGTTCGGCCAGCCCTCGGGCGTGTCGAGCCGCTCCGTGCGGACCAGCGCCGCGTGGTCCCGGAAAACATCCCCGCGCGGGTCGTCCAGGATCCGCCAGGCCGTGTTGCGCAGCACCAGGGCGTATTGATCGTCCGGCGCCGCCGCGATCATGTCCTCGGCCAGCCGCGCCGCGGCGTCGGCCTCGCCGTTGGCCAGCAGCGCCTCGCACAGAACCGAGCGCGTTTCGCTGGCCGCGGGCGCGCGTCGGTGCGCCTCGCGGGCATGGCTCAGCATCCGCGCGCGGTCGCCTTGGGCGCCCGCCGCGCGCGCCGCCGCGATCCTGACCAGCAGGTCCTCGGGCGCGCGGGCCAGGGCGTCCTCCAGCGTGGCGTCCGCTCCGGCGTGGTCGCCGGCGAAGGTCAGCACCGCGCCGCGGATCAGGCGCGGGCCGGTCTCGTTCGGATGTCGGGCGATGGCCTGGTCCAGACGCGCCAGGGCCTTTTCCGTCTGGCCCGTGCGCATCCACCGCAACTGCGCCAGCTCCAGGTGCGCCGCGGCGTCGAGGGGGCGGGCGGCGAGGGCGGCCTCGAAGGCCTGTTCAGCCTCGTCATAGCGGCGCAACCCCTGCAGCGCCTTGCCCAGCACCAGCCGCACCTCGGGAACGTCTAGGCCCAAGGCGATGGTCTTGCGCGCCGCCTCTTCGGCCTCGGCGTTCAAGGTCAGGTCGCCCAGGGTGGCCGCGAGATTGTACCAGGCGAAGCGGTCGCCGGGCGCGCGCGCGACCGCGCGGCGGTTGAAGGTCAGGGCGTCGTCGGGGCGTCCCACGGCCTTCAGCGCCGCGGCGTGCGCCATCAGCAGCCCGGCCGGCGCCTGGGGCGACAGAGCGTGGGCGGTCGTCAGGCGCAGGGCGTCGGCGGCCCGTCCCGTGTCGATGAGCGTCCAGGCCTGGTTGGTCAAAGAATCGATCATGACGCGCCGCCGATGTGTCCCGAAGCTTGTTTGTCTCCGCCACGCGCCAACCACAACAGCTAAGCGGCGCTCGCGCGGGCGGAAACCGGCCTGGCGCTTGTCACGATCATGTCGCGCATCCGACATAAACGGCTTGGCGCGATATCGATGGTCGGCGAGGGGACAATGAAGCTTCGAAACGCGGGCATGGCGGCGGCCGCGCTCCTTGTGCTGTCAGGTCCAGCGATCGCCGGGACCGCCCCCGCCGGCGGCCCGACCGAAGGTCTCAAGCTCGAGCGCGTGGCGATGATGATGCGCCATGGCGTTCGCCCGCCGACCAAGGCCATGGCCACGCCGGCGGGCACGACCGCCCAGCCCTGGAGCGCCTGGAGCACGCCCTACGGCGAGCTGACGCCGCGTGGCGGCGAGGGCGCTCGGCTGATGGGTGTCTACTACCGCGCCTTTCTGGGCTCGCGGGGCCTGCTGCCGCGCGACGGATGCGCGGCGAGCGGGGACGTCGTGGCGCTCGCGAGCGCCAAGCAGCGGGCGATCAAGACCGCCGAGATGTTCGTCGAGGGGTTGCAGCCCGGCTGCGGCTTGAAGGTCGGCTATCCGGACAGCGAAGAGAACGATCTGATCTTCCATCCGTCCGAGGGTATCGACGGCGACATCGCCCTTCGCGCCGCCCTGCGCCAGAAGCCAGGCCTGGCCGCCGAGCCCCGCCTGCGCGCCGCCGAGTTCGCGGTGCTGCAACGGGTGCTGGGCTGCGATCCGGCCACCAAGGCCGGATGCGACCTGGCCAAGAAGCCGTCTCGCCTGGAGGCCCAGAAGAACGACACGCCCGAGCTGGAGGGCGCGTTGTCGGTCGCCTCCACGGCCAGCCAGACGGTCCTGCTGCAGTATGTCGATGGCAAGCCGATGAGCGAGGTCGGCTGGGGACGCGCCTCCAAGGCCGACATCCAGGCCATGCTGCGCTTCCACGCGCTGAAGTTCCATTACGAGGTCGGCGCGCCCTATGTCGCCGAGCGCTACGCCGCGCCGGTCGCCCAGAAGATCCTGGAGGCGCTGAGCGGCGCCCAGGGGCCGAAGCTGACCATGCTGGTGGGGCACGACACCAACATCGCCGCCCTGCGCGGCTTCTTCAACGTCAGCTTCACGGCCGCCGACTATCCGCGCGACGATCCGCCGCCCGGCGGCGCCATGGGCTTCGAGCTGCTGAAGGCCAAGAGCGGAAAGCGCTATGTGCGGGCCTTCTATACGGCCCAGACCATGGACCAGCTGCGCGCGTTGCGGCCCTTGACCGCCAGCAACCCGCCGTCGTTCTCGTACCTCGAGATCCCCGGTTGCCGGGTGAAGGGCGAGGCAACGCTCTGCCCGCTCGAGACCTTCCAGAAGATCGTCGGCGACAAGCTGAAGAACCCGCCGAAACGCTGACGGCTCGCGCAGGGCGTGGCGCGGGGAAGCGGCCTGGGGAGGGCCGTGCGCGCGTTCCCGCGTCCGTCATGAAATTGGCCTTACCAGTCTTTGGAAATTGACAGGCCAATCTGCATTGGCCATGGATGTGGGAGGGGCGAAAGCGACCGGCGCCAGGCAAGGCCCGCCGCTTCGAACAAGAATAAGACGGGTAGGAGGACCAATGACTTGGCGCTCGGTGCGGCTGCGCATCCTCCTGCTGGTGATCGTCGGGACGATCATCAACTACATCGCCCGCAATTCGCTCGGCGTGCTGGCTCCGCAGCTCAAGCAAGACCTGGCGATCACGACCGAGCAGTACAGCTACATCGTCGGCGCCTTCCAGCTGGCGTACACCATCATGCAGCCGATCGCGGGCCTGCTGATCGACAAGATCGGCCTGACCGCCGGCTTCGCCTTGTTCGCCCTGGCCTGGAGCCTGGCCAACATGCTGCACGGCGCGGCCAAGGGCTGGCTGTCCCTGGCGGCGTTCCGGGGGCTGCTCGGCATGGCCGAGGCCGCCGCCATCCCCGCCGGCATGAAGTCGATCGGCGAGTGGTTCCCGGACCGCGAGCGCTCGGTCGCCGTCGGCTGGTTCAACGCCGGCACCTCGCTGGGGGCGGTGATCGCGCCGATCCTGGTCGCCCTGGTCGCCAAGCACTGGGGCTGGCAGGCGGCGTTCTTCGTCACCGGCCTGATCGGCGTGGTCTTCGCCGGCGTCTGGTTCCGCTTCTACCGCTCGCCGGCCAAGGCGGCCTATGTCACCCCCACCGAGCGCGCCGAGATCGAGCAGGGCCAGCGCCCCGTGGTCGCCAGCGCCACGACCCTGAAGGCGATCGCCGCCACGCCCAGGTTCTGGGCCATCGCCGTGCCGCGCTTCCTGGCCGAGCCGGCCTGGCAGACCTTCTCGTTCTGGATCCCGCTGTACCTCGCCAAGGAGCGGGGCATGGACCTGACCCATATCGCCCTGTTCGCCTGGATGCCGTTCCTGGCCGCCGACGCGGGCGGCATCCTGGGCGGCTATCTCGCCCCGTTCCTGCAGAAGTGGCGCGGCATGACCCTGGAAGGCTCGCGCATCGCCGGCGTGGCCCTGGGGGCGGTGCTGATGATCGCGCCGGGGTTCGTCGGCATCGTCGGCCATCCGATGGCGGCGATCGCTCTGCTGGCCATCGGCGGCTTCGCCCACCAGGTGATCTCGGTGCTGATCAACACCCTGTCGGCGGACGTTTTTCCGAAGAGCGACATCGCCAAGGCCAATGGTCTCGTCGGCATGGCCGGCTGGACGGGCGGCCTGCTGTTCTCGCTGGCGATCGGCCAGCTGGCCGACAAGATCGGCTTCGCCCCGCTGTTCGCCTGCCTGGGCGTCTTCGACCTGATCGGCGCGATCTGGCTGTTCGCCATGCGCCGCCATCTCATCGTGAAGGAGGCCTGAGCCATGCGCAAAGCCACCCTGGCCAAGCCGCCTCTGTTCGCCCTGGCCGAGCGCGATGGCCCGCGCGTGACCCTGCGCGCCGACACCGGCGCCGTCGCCCACGTCTTCGTGCTGGAGGAGGACGTCATTCGCGTCCTGCTACTGGCGCAGGGGGCTGTCACCTCGCCGCCGAGCTGGGCCGTGGCCCCGGGCCAGACCGACATCGCCGAGCCCGGCCGCGATCGCCTGGACGTCTCGGGCTTCGCCGCGCCGGCGTTCACGCTGGAGGAAGGCGGCGACGTCCTGACGCTGTCCACCGCGCGCCTGCGCCTGGAGATCACCCTGGCCGGCTTCTTCTGCCGCTGGTCGCAAGCGACGCCGGAGGGCTGGCGGGTCATCGCCGAGGACCGCCCGACCCAGGCCTACAATTTCGGCTGGTGGGACGAGGGCGTCTATCACTACGTCAAGCGGACCCCGGGCGAGCGCTACTACGGCCTGGGCGAGCGGGCGGGGGTCATGGACCGCGCCGGGCGCCGGTTCCGCCTGACCAACCTCGATCCCATGGGCTACGACGCCTCGGCCGACGATCCCCTGTACAAGTCGATCCCCTATGTGCTGGTCGTCGATGGCGAGGGTACGGCGCACGGGGTCTTCTACGACACGACCGCTGACCCGGTGTTCGACTTCGGCCACGAGCACGACAACTACCACCCGCACTACCGGTACATGCGGGCGGCGAGCGGCGATCTCGACTACTACATGATCGCCGGGCCGGACGCCCGCGAGGTCACGCGGCGCTACACGTGGCTGACCGGCCGACCCGCCCTGATGCCCCGCTGGGCCGTGGGCTATTCCGGCTCGACCATGACCTATACCGACGCCCCCAACGCCCAGGCGCGCATGGGCGAGTTCATCGCCGGCGTCAGCCGTCATGACATCCCGTGCGAGTCCTTCCACCTGTCGTCGGGCTACACCTCGATCGGCGACAGGCGCTACGTCTTCCACTGGAACCGCGACAAGTTCCCCGACGTGGAAGGCTTCGTGCGCGGCTACGCCCAGGCCGGGGTCGAGTTGGTCCCGAACATCAAGCCGGCGCTGCTGGTCACGCACCCGCGCTATGACGAGCTGGCCGCCGAGGGTTGGTTCGTCAGCGACGCCGACGGCGATCCGATCGTCTGCCAGTTCTGGGACGAGGTCGGCGGCTATGTCGACTTCACCAACCCCGACGCCGCCGCCTGGTGGCGCGGACAGGTGACCGAGCAACTGCTGGCCCATGGCATCCGGTCGACTTGGAACGACAACAACGAATACGAGATCTGGGACAGCCGCGCCCGCATCGACGGCTTTGGAAGCCCGCGCCCGGCGGCGGCCGAGCGTCCCGTGCAGACGTTGCTGATGATGCGCGCCAGCCGCGCCGCCCAGATCGCCTATCGCCCGGACGAGCGGCCTTATGTGGTCACCCGTAGCGGCATGGCCGGCATGCAGCGCTACGCCCAGACATGGTCGGGCGACAACTACACCGCCTGGAAGACCCTGCGCTTTAATCAGAAGATGGGGCTGGGCCTGGCGCTGTCGGGCGAGGTGACGGGCCTGGTCACCGCGCCGATCGCCAAGGCCCCGCTCTACGACGCCGGTTTCAAGTTTCCCGGCCACACCGAGTTCCTGGCCGAACTGACCGCCGCCGAGCGCTTCGAGGGCCCGCGCGGCCCGGTGATGATGCTGGCGGCCGGCGACCTGCGCACGACCCTGGCGACGATCCATACGCCGATCGCCAAGGTTCCGAGCGCCCTGACCATCGAGGGCATCGTTAACAACGGCTTGGTGACCGCGGACGCCCTGCGTCGCGACTTCGGCGTGGCCGCGCCGCGCCTCGCCGTCGCCGGCATCAACCCGCACG
>ERZ1034427.222-NODE-222-length-12200-cov-3.023631_pt1 | contig 12200 bp, 9 predicted proteins | sample MGYA00520607_ERZ1034427 | MGnify/ENA primary metagenome ERZ1034427 (study PRJEB33736, sample SAMEA104288489) | Azolla caroliniana | place: Brazil | collected 1987 | study: EMG produced TPA metagenomics assembly of the PRJEB19522 data set (Is there foul play in the... | reverse complement strand
TCGGCGTCGCGGCGGCGGAGACCTCTCGCGGCGCGATCCTGCTGGCGGCGGGCGCGGGTCTGGTGGCCGGCGCGATGTCCATGGCCGCCGGCGAGTACGTCTCCGTCAGCTCGCAGGCCGACAGCGAGGTGGCGGATCTCGCGCGCGAGAAGGCCGAACTCGCGACCCGGCCCGAGGAGGAACTAGACGAGATGACCGCGATCTATGTGGCGCGCGGCCTCACACCGGACCTCGCGCGCCAGGTCGCCGTCCAGCTTAACGCCGGCGACGCCCTGGCCGCCCACGCCCGCGACGAACTCGGCATTTCCGAGCATCTGACCGCGCGTCCGGTCCAGGCGGCTCTGACCTCGGCCGCCACCTTCGCGCTCGGCGCGGCCATGCCGTTGGTCGTCACCATGATCGCGCCGCAAGGCACGATGATCCCCGTGGTGACGGTCGCGACGCTGGCGGCGCTGGGTGTCCTGGGGTGGCTCGGCGCCTGGGCCGGCGGCGCGCCGCCGCTGAAGTCCGTGATCCGCGTGACGTTCTGGGGCGCCCTGGCGCTGGCGGCCACGGCCCTGATCGGCAAGGCGTTCGGCGCGGTCGTCTAGCGTTAGACGGGGAGTGGGCGCGGCTTGCGGTGCTCGTCGATGGCCACGAAGGTGAAGACGCCTTCAGTCACCTTGTGGGCTTGCTCGCCGTCGCGGCGGCGGCGCCAGGCCTCGACGGCGACCTTGATCGAGGTGCGGCCGGTGTGGATGACCTTGGCGAACAGGCTGACCTCATCGCCGACGAACACCGGACTGATGAACGTCATGCCGTCGATGGCGATGGTGGCGCAGCGGCCGGCGGCGCGGTGGAAGGCGATCGAGGCGGCCGCCAAGTCCATCTGAGACAGCAGCCAGCCGCCGAAGATGTCGCCTTCGGGATTGGTGTCGGACGGCATGGCGATGGCGCGCAGCACCGGCGCCTCGTGGGGCCACTCGGCCTTCTCCCAGGCCTTGGCGAGGGTCTCGGCCCGCTGGTCCGTCGGAACGCTGTCGTTCACGGCTTAGTGGCCGCCGGCGCCTTCGTAGACGCCGGGCGCGAGCAGTTCGCTCTCATCACCCTCGCCCGTCGCGGCGACGAAGCGGCGATCACAGTAGGAGCAGTCGACGAAACCGGCCGCGCCCATTTCAAGCCAGACGCGCGGATGACCCAGGGCCCCGCCGACGCCGTCGCAGGCGATGCGGTGCGAGCGGACGATGATCGTCTCCGGCGCGGGACCGGCGATCGCCGCCGGGTCCATGGCGGTCGGAACGGTCGCGTTGGCGGTCGGGGTCTTGGCCTTGGCCATCTTCGGAGTCCTCGAATTCGGATCGCGGCCTTGGCGTGGCCGCGAACCAGGCATACCTATGCGACGCCGAAAGGCGCCGTCAATCGACGCGCGCCGCCCCGGGGCTCTTCCGGCGGCGTTTCCGGCCTCGCCGTTTGCAATCTGGACGATCCATGGACCTGCCCGCCTACGCCATCGAAGCCGAGGGCCTCTACAAGACCTACGCCGGCACCAAGACATCGCCGGAGAAGCGGGCCCTGAACGGCATCGACCTGAAGATCCCGCGCGGCTCCATCTTCGGCCTCCTCGGCCCCAACGGCGCGGGCAAGTCGACCTTCATCAACATCCTGGCCGGCCTGGTCCGCAAAAGCTCTGGCACGGTGCGGATCTGGGGCCGCGACATCGATCAGCGTCCGCGCGACGCCCGCGCCGCGATCGGCGTGGTGCCGCAGGAGCTGGCCGCCGACGTCTTCTTCACCCCGCGCGAGTCCCTGGAGGTCCAGGCTGGCTTCTACGGCGTGCCCAAGCGTGAGCGCCGCACGGACGAGCTTCTCAACGCCCTGGGCCTGGGCGACAAGGCCAACGCCTATGTCCGGCAACTCTCGGGCGGCATGAAGCGCCGCCTGATGGTCGCCAAGGCCATGGTCCATCAGCCCCCGGTGCTGATCCTGGACGAACCCACCGCGGGCGTCGACGTCGAGCTGCGCCGCCAGCTCTGGCAGTACGTCACCGGCCTGAACGAGCTGGGCGTGACCATCGTCCTCACCACGCACTATCTGGAAGAAGCCCAGGAGCTTTGCGACCAGATCGCGATCATCAACCGCGGCGAGGTGGTGGCCTGCGAGCCCACCGGTACCCTGCTGCGCCGGATGGACAGCCGCAACGTCGTGGTCACGCCCGAGCGGCCCGTGACCGTCGCGCCCGCCTTGGCTGGGTTCGACACCAAGCTGCGCGCTGGCGGCGCCTTCTCGGTCAGCTATCGCACCGGTCAATCGAGCGTCGAACAGGTGCTGGCGGCCGTGCGGTCCAGCGGTTTGCTGATCAAGGACATCGCCACCGAGGATCCCGACCTCGAGGACGTCTTCGTCGCCCTGACCTATGGCGACCCGAACGCGGCCGATCCGACCAAGGACTAGTCAGCCTTCGGGGCGGCCTGGAAATCCGCGCCAAACTGGGTTGCCACGGCCGCTCGACCGCGCCAGCTTCCCCCGCGATTTGCGCGCGGGGGATCGGCTAATGCGTTTTGTCGGGTTTGTTCTGGCGCTGTGCCTAGGCCTCGCGCCCATGGCCCACGCGGAAAACTCTAAACCGATCCCGGTCAAGGTGGTCGTGCTGACCACCTTCGAGATCGGCGCGGTGACCGGCGACCAGCCGGGCGAATTCCAGCCCTGGGTCGAGGGCCTGCCGCTGAAGGAGACCATCTCCGTCCCGGGCCTGCGCCACGCCGCCCGCTGGTCGCCCGAAACGGGGGTTCTGGGCGTCGTGACGGACATGCGCGCCCGGGCGCGTGAAAGCGTCGCGGCTCTGATCCTGTCCAAGCAGTTCGACTTCTCGAAGACCTATTGGATCGTGGCCGGCATCGCGGGCGTCGATCCCAAGGCCGCCTCGATCGGCAGCGCCGCCTGGGCGCGCTATGTCGTCGACGCCGACCCGCTCTACGAGGTCGATGACCGCGAGATTCCCGGTGATTGGCCCTACGGCCTCTATTCGCTGGAAACGGACAAGCCCAACGTGAAGGGCTCCGCCGTGGGATCCTCGGGCATGGTCTGGGCGCTGAACTGGCGGCTCGTGGACTGGGCCTACGGCTTGACGGCCAGCGTCGCGCTTCCCGACAGCCCATCCCTGGCCAGGCTGCGCGCGCCTTACGCGGGCGAAGCCAACGCGACCAGGCCGCCCTTCGTCCTGAAAGGCGAGGCGCTGGGAGCCACCCGCTTCTGGCACGGCGCGCGCCGCACGCAATGGGCCGAGGACTGGGTCAGGCTGTGGACCGACGGCGCCGGGACCTTCGCCATGACCGATTGCGAGGATCAGGGGATCCTGGACGTTCTCGATCTCTACGCGAAGGCCGGCAAGGTCGACTTCTCTCGGATCCTGGTTCTGCGCACCGCCAGTAACTATTCGCGCGCGCCGCTCGGCGCGCCGGAGTTTCCGCGAGCCTTTCATGGCGAAGGCGCGATGGCGGCGTTCGACGCGGCCTTTCGCGTCGGCTCGATCGTCGTGCGCGAGCTTTCCACCCACTGGGATCGGTACGAAGCCAATACGCCCAGCATGACGGCCAACGGAGGGGCCGCGAAATGATCGAGCGGATGTTCAAGCTGTCGGCGCAAGGGACCTCGGTGCGCACCGAGGTGCTGGCGGGTTTCACGACCTTCCTGACCATGGCCTATATCGTGATCGTCAACCCGACGATCCTGGGTCAGACCGGCATGCCAATCGCGGCGGTCGCGGCGGCCACCTGCCTGGCCGCGGGCTTCGGCAGCATCCTGATGGGCCTGATCGCCAACTATCCGATCGCCCTGGCGCCGGGCATGGGCCTCAACGCCTATTTCACCTTCACCGTCGTCAAGGGCATGGGCCTGCCGTGGGAGACGGCTCTGGGCTGCGTGTTCCTGTCCGGCGTGGCGTTCCTCGTGCTGACCGTCGCCGGCGTCCGGCAGCTGATCGTCGCCGCGATACCCCGTCCCCTGTTCTCGGCCGTCGCCGCCGGCGTCGGCCTTTTCATCGCTTTCATCGGCCTCAAGGAGGCCGGGATCATCGTCGCCGACCCAGCCACGACGGTGGCGCTGGGCGACCTGACCAAGCCCAACGCGGCCCTCTCGATCCTGGGCCTGCTCATCATGGGCGGATTGATGGCCTGGCGGGTGAAGGGCGCGATCCTGATCGGCATCCTGGTCGCCGCCGTCGCGGGCTGGGCGCTGGGTCTCGCGAAGATCGCGCCTGGCGACCATGGCTTGGCCGCCCTGACGGCCACGGCCTTCAAGCTCGATGTGCCCGCGGCCCTGCATCTCAACGGCGGCATGGGCATGGCGCTGGCCGAGGTGATCTTCGTGTTTCTGTTCGTCGACCTGTTCGACAATGTCGGCACCCTGGTCGCCGTGACCAAGAAGGCCGGACTTGTTCAGCCGGATGGAACGATCCCACGCCTCAACCGCATCCTGACCGCCGACTCCATCGCCACGATCGGCGGCTCGCTGGCCGGCACCTCGACCGTGGTCAGCTATATCGAGAGCGCCTCCGGCGTCGCCGCCGGCGGTCGCACGGGCCTGACGGCGGTCGTGGTGGGCGTGCTCTTCCTCGTCACCCTGTTCTTCGCGCCGTGGGTCCAGGCCATTCCGGCCGCCGCCACGGCGCCGGCCCTGATCATCGTCGGCTCGATGATGATCGGCGCGCTGGTCGACGTGGACTGGGAGGACCCCGGCGTCGCGATCCCGGCGTTCCTCACCGTGATCGCCATCCCGCTGACCTTCTCGATCGCCAACGGCCTGGCCTTCGGCATCACGGCCTACGCCGGACTGAAGCTGGTTCGCGGCCAGGCTCGGAAGAGCGACTGGCTGCTGTTCGTGCTGGCGGCGCTTTTCGTCGCTCGCTTCATCTACATGGGAGCGGCGTAAGCCGCTCCCCGCAAGACCGTTTGCGCCGTCGCCGCCTTTCGGCTAAGACCCGCTTCCCGCAAGGTATGCACCCGTAGCTCAGCTGGATAGAGCGTTGCCCTCCGAAGGCAAAGGTCACACGTTCGAATCGTGTCGGGTGCGCCACTCTCTTCCCAGCTTAGAACGTCTTCGCCGAGTCTCGAGCGTCGCGTTTGCTCGCAGGGGCGTCGAACGCGACGGCATTACGCCGCGGCGGCGGAATCCCTTTAACCTCGAGCCCGTGGCCGTGGTTTAATATCGCGATCATGAAGCCGCTCGCAGCCACGACGCCGGTCCCGGAAATCCTTCTCGTCGAAGACGACGTCGAACTCCGTCGCGAGATGGCGACCTATCTTCGCGACAACGACCATCTGGTGCATGAGGCCGGCGACGCGGCCAGCGCGCGGCGGATCATGGCCGAGCGCGCGATCCAGGTGGCGGTGCTGGACATCAACCTGCCGGGAGAGGACGGGTTGTCCTTGTGCCGCTCCCTGGCGGGAGACGGCGGTCCCGCCATCCTGATGCTGACCGCCCTGGGCGACCCGATCGATCGGATCCTTGGCCTCGAACTCGGCGCCGACGACTATGTCGTCAAGCCGATCATGCCCCGTGAACTGCTGGCGCGGGTGAAGGCCATGTTGCGGCGGCGGCCGCCGGGTCCCGCGGGGCGCAAGACGAACATCTATCGCTTCGCCAATTTCCGCCTGGATCTCGCCGCGCGTCAGTTGCGGGCGCCCAATGGCGCCGTGTTGCTGCTGACCCGCAGCGAGCTCGCGATCCTCGGCGTCCTGCTGGAACGGGGACGGCAAGTCGTCCCGCGCGAGGACCTGATCGCCCTGCTGCGCGGCGAGGACGAGGCCGGCCGCGCGATCGACCTCCACATCAGCCGGCTGCGACGCAAGATCCAGGACCAGACGGATCGTGAACTGATCCGCACGCATCGCGGGGTCGGCTATATGCTCGACGCCAGCGTGTTCGCGGGGGAGTGACGAGATGAGCGGAGTCGGACGGATCAGCCTTCCGCTTTGGGCGCGCATCCTGGCGGTCGTCGTCGGGGCCCTGGTGGCGGCCCAGCTCGTCACCTTGGCGCTGACGGTCTTCTTCCCGCCCGCGCCGCCCAGCCAATACAGCCTTTCGGACATCGAAGCGGCCCTGCGCGGCCGCGAAACGCGGCATGATCGCGAGCGCCCGCTGGTGCGCACCCTGGAAGCCGAGCCGCCCAGCCTCGACAGTCCGGGATGGGTCGTTTCTCCCTCGGCCACGCGCGATCTCGCCAAGCTCATTGGCGCGCCGGAAAACGATGTCCGCCTGCTGTTCTACGCGCCGCCGCCCTTGGCTGGCGCGCCGATCGCGCCGCCGCCGCCGCGTCGCGAGGCCAGCCGCGACTACGTGATGGCCGGCATGGTCCCGCCGGGCGGCGGAATGGCGCGGCCACGTCTCCCTGGCGTCCCGCCCGCGGGGGCGTTCCCCGTCGGCGGTCTTCCAGGCGGCGCGTTTCCGAGCGCGCCGCCGTCATCCTTCCGGCACCTTCCTGGTTCCGGGGGCTCGGCGTCGTTCCCGCGCGGCGCGGATGCTCGGGAAGCTTGGCGACGACAGGCGGGCGCCGCCTTGGACCGGGGCGAGCGGCCAGCGCTCGGCTCCCCGGGCGGCGTCCTTCCGGGGGGCGCGCGAACCCCAGCCTCCCGGCCGGCGTTCCCTGCGGCGCCGCCGCTAGGGGGACAGCCGGACCTGCCCATCCGTCCGCCGCGCGGTCCAATCATCCGGACGCCGCTGGACGCGGCGGTGTTCAACGTCCGCTTCTCCACCCAGACCCAACCGACGGCCGAGACCGCGAGACCAAAGCAGAGTCCACCCGAGCGCGCGCCTTCCGCCGAGGCGATCGACGCGGACTCGCTGAAGGCGTTGCCTGCCGATGTGGAGCCCATCGCCGCGCCCAAGACCGAGCGCGTCGCGCCCGCGCCGCGTTTGGCGATCACGCCGGCCCCCGCCGCGGTGAAGGTCGATGGCGGCTCGTCAGGCCGGACCTTGAGCGCGCCGGTCACCCGGTTCGGTTTCGCGCCATCCGCCTATATCGAGGGCGAGTTCGTGGCGGCCCTCAGGCAAGCCGACGGACGCTGGGCGACGGTCCGTCCCCGGGCGGAGGGTTTTCCCAACAGCTGGCAGCGCCGCGTCATGCTTTGGTTCGGCCTTTCCGTGGCGTTGATCACCCCCCTGGCTCTGCTGGTCGCCAAACGCCTGGCCGCGCCGCTGAAGGCGTTCGCCGAATCGGCCGAGCGTCTGGGGCGGGAGCCCTCGGCGGAGCTGCCGCCGCTGACGGGTCCGGCCGAGATCGGCGTGGCGGCTGAGGCGTTCAACCAGATGCAGCGGCGCATCAAGCGCTATGTCGATGATCGCACCGGCATGGTGCGGGCCATTTCCCACGACCTGCGGACGCCCTTGGCCCGGATGCGGTTCAAGCTGGAGCGCGCCCCGCCTTCGCTGCGCGCGGCGATCGGGCGGGACATGGACCAGATGGAGCAGATGATCGCCTCGGTCCTCAGCTTCATGCGGGACGAGATGGAGGGCCAAGAGCGCCAGGTGGTCGATCTGCGCTCCCTGCTTGAGGTGGTGGTCGACGACGCCACCGGTCCTGTCACCTTGGAGCCTGGTCCGGCCGTACTGGTCGAGATCGACGTGGTCGGCATCCAGCGCGTGATGGAGAACCTGATCGACAACGCCGTGAAGTACGGGGCCGAGGCGCGGCTGGAGCTGCGGACGATCACCGGCGAGGCTTGCGTCACCGTCAGCGATTCCGGACCGGGCATGCCGCCCGAGGAGCTGGAAGACGCGTTCAAGGCGTATCATCGGGGCGCCCAGGCGCGCGCCTCGGGCAAGTCTGGTGTTGGGCTGGGCCTGGTCGTGTCGCGCTCGACCGTGCGCGCGCATGGCGGGGAGCTGACCTTGCGCCATGGGTCTCCCGGCCTGGTCGCGGAGGTCAGGCTGCCTGGCGCGCGAACCGTGGAGGCGGCCGCCTGACCGGTCGCCTCAGTCGCCCGCCAGGCTCTCGACCGCCACCGTCAGAAGGTAGCCCTGGCCGCGCACGGTCCGGATCAGGTCCGCGCCGCCCTGAACGCGGGCCAGCTTGGCGCGCAGGCGGCTGACGATCACGTTGATCTGGGGCGAGCCGTCGCGGCGTTCGCCGGTGACCGGATTCTGCGAGAGGCGGGCGCGGGGCACGATCTGTTGCGGGCTCGAGACCAGAGTCCTCAGCAGGTTGAACTCGCCGGACGACAGTTCGATGGGGCGGTTGTAGGGATCGAACAGCTGGCGCGTGACGACGTTCAGCCGCCATCCGTCGAAGCGATAGACGTTGGCGCGATCGTCATCGGGGTGGGGGCGCATGCTGACCTGGCGTCGCCGCAGGACCGCGCGGATCCGCGCGAGAAGCTCGCGGGAACGATAGGGCTTGGCGACATAGTCGTCCGCCCCGATCTCCAGGCCCACCACGACGTCGCTCTCCTCGGCCATGGCGCTGACCACGATGACGCCGGGGGCAGGGGTTTGATTGCGCAGCCGGTTGCAGACGGAGAAGCCGCCTTCGCCCGGCAGCATGATGTCGAGGACGACGGCGTCGACGGCCGTCGTCGTCAGGATGCGGTCCATCTGCTGCCCCGACGAGGCCGTGACGACCTCGTACTCATGGCGGGAGAGCAGGTCGCACATCTGCGCCCGCGCTTCGATGTCGGCGTCGAGGAGAAGGATTCTTTGCTGCACGCCACGCTCCTGGGTCCGAGAACCCTTGAAGCTCTACCGGCGGGTGGCGGCGGAAATACCTTCGCAGTGTATTGAAACAATCGCGATCAAGGCGACTTTGTGGCCAAGTTTTTCAGGATCTAGAACATGGCCCGACCCGAGAACCGCATATAGTACCGGTTCTGTTTCTTGGCCGCCTCGGCGCCGCCCTCCAGCGCGACGTACGACATGGTCGAGCCCGCGCGGATCGCGAAGCCCAGCGTGGCCGCGCCCTGCTTGTCGGCCGTCGAGGTAAGGGTGAACGACTCGCCGCCGCGGAACCGCGCGACCGTGTCGCCGATGTCGCCGGCCAGTGTCTGGCGGTAGCCGACGCGGATTTCGGGACGCCACCATACCGCCTGGCCGAACTGCGCGCCGAAAACGATCCCGGCGTCGCCGCTGAGATTGCTGAAACTGCGGCCGTCGCGGATCAGGTCGAAGCCGTCTCCGCCACCGGTCTCGCTGCGCTTGCCTTCGGTGAAATAGACATAGTCGAGGCGCGCTTCTGGCCGGACGAAGTAGCGGCCGATCGACTGCTCGTAGGCCATGCCGGCGAAAGCGTTGGCGGTGGCGCCGTTCCAGTGGGCGACATTGGTCGCCGAGGCGTCGGCCTCGCCGTCGGCGTCCACGTCCTCGCTGTAGAAGCTTCGGTCACCCGTCAGCCAGCCGTATCCGGCGCCGCCGCCCAGGTTGAAGCGCCAGCCGCCAACCGAGCGCCGCCAATAGACCCCGGCCTGGATCAGGGCGTTGGTGGTGTGCTCGCCGGTCCTGGCGGTGGTGTCGTGCTCCTCGATCGTGACGGCGGCGAGCGTGACGCCCAGAGCTCCGCCAGCGTCACCCATGGCTTCGTAGCCGGCCACGAAGCCGAGCGCCTGGGTGTCCGAGCCCTGATCCTCCCCGTCCTCGCGGCGGACCAGCGTGTTGATCTGCTGCACCCAGACGCTGTCGGGGCCATAGCGGTCGCCAGGATCGGGTCGGGTCATCGTCGCGGCCGAGATCTGCTGGTTGACCGCCTGCAGGGCCGAGAACATGCCCAGACCTTGGTCGGGCAGCATCTGATTGTAGAGGTTGTAGAAGCCGTCCTTGGTGTTCTGGTTCAGGAAGGCGCTGGCGATGTCGTCGTTCTTGGACAGGGCCGCGAACACCGCGTCGTAGGCCGAGGCCTGGTTGCGGGTCATTCCCGCCTCGGCGGCCGTGCGGCGGCGCACGTCGATGTCGATACTGTCTCCCGACTGGTAGGCCTTGGCGACATAGAGGTAGGGCGCGTCACCCAGCAGATCCTGGCTGATATCGCCGGCCGTCAGGGTTCCGGCCTTGATGACCTCGAAGGTCGAGGCCGTCGTCAGCAGGTTGTTGAACACCAGGCCCAGATTGGCGCCGGAGGCGATCGTGGCCGTGTCCGCCACCAGGCGGGTCGCCGTTCCCGCCGCCGGGTCGACGCTGAAGATCAGCTTGCTGTCGGCCCCCAGGGTCAGGTTGCTGACCTTCAGGTCATCGGTGTTGAGCAGGCCCAGCGTGCCAGAGCCGATATTGATGTTCAGTCGTCCGTCGGAGTCCGCGAGCGTGGTCAGCACATAGCCGCCGCCGTCGATGGTCAGGCTGTCGGCGCCGTCGCCGAACGAGATCGCCCCGATCACCGTCCCGTTGAGAACGTTCAGGTGGTCGTCGCCGGAGCCGAGCAGGATCTTGCCGATGATCGCCGGCTCGTCGGCGTCGTCCACGCCGTCGCCATCGGTGTCCGTGTCGGCCACGTCGTCATCGCCATCGTCGCCGTCATCGACGCCGGTCTGGGTGATGGTCACGCCGGTCGTGTTCTTGGAGACGTCGATGGCGACCGCCTTGCCGGTGACCGTCTCGTCGCTGGCGTCGTCATTGTCGTCGTCGGTGTCGTAATCGTCGTCGGTGGCCGTGACGTAAGCGGCGATCGTGAGGGTGTTGTTGATCGTGGTGAGCGTCCCAGCGTTGTCGAGGATCGCGTACGCGGTTCCCTTCTCGCCCGAAACCGCGGCGCTGATCACCCCGTCGTTGTTCAGCGTGCTGACCTGAGCCCCGGAGTCGATCACCAGAGCCCGAGTGGAAAAGTCGCCTTCGGAGATGGTCGAGGCGCTGATCGTTCCCGAGTTCCAGATTTTGTCGGCGATCGCGCCGGACTTCAAATGTAGGCCGTTGGTCTGGGCCTCATAGCCCGAGGCGGAGATCGAGCCCGTGACGCGGATGCCGCCGGTGACCAAGGTTTCGTAGCCAGCGTTCCCGCCGATCTGCACGCCGGTGGTCTCGACGCCGTCGTAGGGGCTGGAGGCGCTGACCGAGCCCTTAATGATCAGGCCGTAGGCGTTGTCGCCGGTCCCGACCGCGCCCAGGGTAACCGTGTTGCTGTCGGAGCCGATCTTGAGGGCCGGCGCGCCGCCATAGACATAGATCGACGCCGAGCCCTCCGAGCTGTCGGTGACGCCGTCGCCGTCCTCGTCGTCGCTGGTGTCGTCATTGGTGTCGGTCGGCGGGACATCGAGCAGGACGCCGCCGGAGACGTTGGCGGCGATGTTCACCCCGCCGCCGCCCTCCAGCATGTCATCCGCGTCGAGCAACGCCCGGTCGTCGGGGTCACTATAGCGCGATGTGATCCGGTAACCGGTCGAGGACACCGAGCCCTGCAGCACGAAGGCGCCGTTGATCGCCGAGTCCACCGCCACGCCGACCGAGCCCTGGCCCAGGACGCTGGTCGAGCCTTCGATCGTCACGTTCCCAGTGACGGGGCCGGCGATATGGATCCCATAGCCGCGATCGCCCGTGACGCTGATCGATCCCGAGTGAACGAGGTTCCCCACCAGGGGCGCTTCGAGGCTTATGCCCGCGGAATCCATGCCCTCGATCGTGATCGAGCCGGAGTTCGTGATCGTCCCGGTGAACGCGTCGGTTCCGGTGAGGCGGATCCCGTAGCGGCGATAACCCTTGGCGAACAGGCCATCGTAGTCGCCGTCGTCGTCGGTGTCCTCGTAGTCGTAATCCTCGGTCAGGCTGATCGAGCCGTCGCTGGTCACCGAGCCGGTCTTGCCCCCGATCACCAGCACGCCGACCGAGTCGTCCACGCCCACGCTGGCCAGACCGCCATTGATGGTGACGGTGTTGTCGCTGTCGAGCGTGACCATCGGACCCGAGGCGCTCAGGGTGATGACGCCGTCGTCCGTGACCGTCACGTCGTCGGCGGTTCCCCCGTTGGGGCTGGCGGTGGTGATCGCGGTCGTCCGCGAGCTGCTGGTGACTTGCACTTCGGCCAGGGCGTCGCCCGCGGCGAGCAGCATCGGCGCGGCGGCCGCCGTGACGATCAGAAACTTGTGCGGCATGAGGACCTTCGAGGGACTATCCCTCCGAGCCCTAGCCGCTGGCCTTGACCGCTCCGTGGCCGGGTTGTTTCGGCCGCGCGGCGTCCCGTAATCTGGCGTAGCGGGGCGTTATGGCCCGCAAGACTAGTCCGCCGGGCGTCCCAGCGAGGCGTCCAGCACGGCGTC
>ERZ1034427.221-NODE-221-length-12269-cov-2.944899_pt1 | contig 12269 bp, 11 predicted proteins | sample MGYA00520607_ERZ1034427 | MGnify/ENA primary metagenome ERZ1034427 (study PRJEB33736, sample SAMEA104288489) | Azolla caroliniana | place: Brazil | collected 1987 | study: EMG produced TPA metagenomics assembly of the PRJEB19522 data set (Is there foul play in the... | reverse complement strand
AACGCCCGCATGTCACAGATGCCCGCCTATGGCCGCGACGAGCTGCTCAAGCCCGAGCAGATCGACGACCTGGCCGAGTACGTGGTCAAGCTGTCGAACCGTCCCGCCGACGCCGGCGCGGTGGCTCGGGCGGTCCCGATCTTCGAAGCCCAGTGCTCGGCCTGCCACGGCCTGGACGGCAAGGGGAACCAGGAGCTCGGCGCGCCGAACCTGACCGACGCCGACTGGCTGTACGGTTCGGATCGCGCTTCGATCCGCGGCCAGATCTACGCCGGCAACGGCGGCGTCATGCCCACCTGGGGCGGTCGACTGAGCCCCGAAACGATCAAGGCTCTGACGGTCTACATTCACTCCAACGCGGGTGGTCAGTAAGGGCTATGCCCACGCTTATCGACAATAGGCCTCCCGAACCTGAAACCCGGACGGCGGTCTCGGCCGCCGCCCGGGCCAAGGGCAAGGGGGACGCCAAGGGCGGGCTCTACAGGCCCCGCGAGCCGATCTATCCCAAGCTGGTCCACGGCAAGTGGCGGAACGTGAAGTGGGCTCTGCTCATCATCACGCTGGGCGTCTACTACATCACGCCGTGGATCCGCTGGCATCGGCCGGACGGTTTCCCGCAGCAGGCGGCCCTCGTCGATTTCACCGGCCGGCGCTTCTACTTCTTCGACATCCAGTTGTGGCCCCAGGAAGTCTACATCTTCACGGGCCTGCTGGTGATGTCGGCCCTGGCGCTGTTCCTGGTGACGGCGCTTTTCGGCCGTCTGTGGTGCGGCTACGCCTGCCCGCAGACGGTGTGGACCGATCTCTACATCGTCGTCGAGCGCCTGTTCGAAGGCGATCGTAACGCGCGCATGCGCCTCGACGCCGCGCCGCTGTCCTTCGACAAGATCTGGCGCAAGACCGGCAAGCACCTGACCTGGCTGGCCATCGCGTTCGGCACCGGCGGCGCCTGGATCTTCTACTTCCATGACGCGCCGACGCTACTGCGCACCTTCTGGACCGGCGAGGCGCCGGTCACGGCCTATGTCTCGTGCTTCCTTCTGACCTGCACGACCTACATCTTCGCGGGTTGGATGCGCGAGCAGGTCTGCACCTACATGTGCCCCTGGCCCCGCATCCAGGGCGCCATGCTGGACCATCACTCGCTGCAGGTGACCTATCTGGGTTATCGCGGCGAGCCGCGCGGCCCGCATAAAAAGGGTCAATCCTGGGAAGGGCGTGGCGACTGCGTCGACTGCCGTCAGTGCGTGGTCGTTTGCCCGATGGGCATCGATATCCGCGACGGCGCTCAGTTGGAGTGCATCAACTGCGGCCTGTGCGTCGACGCGTGCGACGACATCATGATCAAGATGGGTCGCCCGACCGGGCTGATCGCCTACGACTCCGAAGCCGCCGTCTCGCATCGCGGCTCGGGTTGCAAGCCGCGGTACAAGCCGGTCCGCGGCCGCACGATCTACTACGCCCTGGCGCTGAGCGTCGTCGGCGGCCTCACCCTGTGGTCGCTGCTCGCGCGGCCCGACGCCGATCTGCATGTGATCCGTGACCGCAACCCGGTTTTCGTGCGGATGCACGATGGCGCGGTGCGTGACGGCTATACGCTGAAGATCGGCAACCGCACCTTCGTTGAACAGCGCTTCAACGTCGAGTTCGAAGGCGTGCCTGGCGCCCGTCTCAGCCATCCGGGTGGGGAGGGGGAACGCGTCAGCATAGTCGTTCCGGCCGACCAGGTCGTGCCGCTGCGCGTCTTCGTCACCGCGCCGGCGAACGCCGAACTGGACGCCAGCGTCCCGGCGCGCTTCGTCATCCGCTCGGCCAGCATCGAGGCCGAGGCCAAGACCGTCTTCCTCTCTGGAGCCGCGAACCCGCAATGACCAGCGCCACGCAAACCATCGCCAAGGCCCCGTCCGAAAAGGGCCGCATCACCGGATGGCACGTGCTGATCGGGGTGGTGCTGTTCTTCGCCACGGTCATCGGTGTCGACACCATCTTCATGGTGCAGGCCTACCGGACCTTCTCGGGCGAGGTGGCTTCAAATCCCTACGAGGCGGGTCTGGCGTTCAACCATACGCTGGCCCAGCGCCAGAAGGAGGCGGCCCTGGGCTGGTCGGCTAGCGTCGAGACGCCGGCCGGCAAGACCGTCGTGGTCAAGGTCGTCGATCGCGCGGACAAGCCGCTCGACGGCTTGTCGTTGACCGGCGTGCTGGAGCGCCCCGCGACGGAAACCGGCCGGCAGACCCTGAACTTCCGCTCGCTGGACGGCGCCTGGGACCTGCGAGCCGTGGCCCGCAACGCCAAGGACATGTTCGAGATCGAAACGCGTCTGGTGGAGCCCGCGCGATGAGCCAGAGCCTGACGCTGCATCGTGACCTCGAGGCGTTCGTTCGACGGGACGAGGCGGGGAAGGGCCGTCTCGAGCTGCTGGTCAGCGGCGCGCGCTGCGCCGGCTGCATCAACAAGATCGAGAAGGCCGTCCGCGAGATTCCGGGCGTTGACGCCGCGCGCCTGAACCTGACCACGGGCAAGCTGGCCGTCCAACTTGAGGGCCGGGAGGCCGACCCCGAGCGCGTCGTCGAGACCGTCGAGGCCCTGGGCTATCGCGCCTGCCTGTTCGATCCCGGCGAAGCCGCCGCGGCGCAGGACCGGGAAGGGCGCGAACTCGCCGTCGCCCTGGGCGTCGCCGGCTTCGGGGCCGGCAATGTCATGATGTTCACCGTGCCCGCCTGGGCCGGTCTATTCGGGCAGGAACTGAACAGCTCCACCCTGACCCTGATGTACTGGATGGCCGCCATCGTCGCGACGCCGTGCGCGCTGTTCGCCGGGCGCCCGTTCTTCCGGTCAGCCTGGGCCTCGCTGAAGCGCGGCAAGGCCAATATGGACGTGCCGATCTCGATCGGCGTGATCCTGACCCTGATCGTCAGCTTCTCCGAGACGATCCTGCGCGGCAAGCACGCCTATTTCGACGCGGCGGTGACGCTGTTGTTCCTTCTGCTGATCGGCCGCTACCTGGATCACCGCCTGCGCGCCAACGCCCGCTCGGCCGCGCGCGACTTGCTCGCCCTGCAGACCCCGGTCGCCATGCGGCTGATCGACGGCGTCGAGCAAGGAATCCCCGTCGCCGAGGTCAAGATCGGCGATCGTCTCGTCGTCGCGCCCGGCGACCGCGTGCCGGTGGATGGCCTGGTCGAGAGCGGCCAGTCCGAACTCGACAACGCGCTGATCACCGGCGAGACCGCTCTGGCGCCCGTCGGCGCGGGCGCGCGCCTTCACGCCGGCGCCCTCAACCTGTCGGGCCGGCTGGTGATGACCGCCACGGCGCGTAGCGAGGACTCCACGGTCGCGGCCATCGCCCGCCTGATGGAAGCCGGCGCCCAGACCCGCTCGGCCTATGTCCGGCTGGCCGACAAGGCCGCCGCCCTCTACGTGCCGGTCGTGCACACCGCCGCGGCCCTGACCTTCGTCGGCGGCTGGGCGCTGGGCCTTGGCCCGCGCGAGGCGCTGCTGCGCGCCGCCGCCGTCCTGATCGTCACGTGTCCCTGCGCCCTTGGCCTGGCCGTGCCCGCCGTGCAGATCGCCGCCAGCAGTCGCCTGTTCCGCAAGGGCGTCCTGGTCAAGTCCGGCGCCGCGCTCGAGCGTTTGGCCGAGATCGATCGCGTCGTGTTCGACAAGACCGGCGTCCTCACCGAAGGCCGCCCACGCCTGATCGACGCGCCGGCGCATCTGGTCGCCATGGCCGCGCCGCTCGCCCGCGCCTCGCGCCACCCGCTGGCCAAGGCCATGGCCGCCGAAGCCGGGGCCGGACCGGTCGCGACCGATTGCATCGAGACGGCCGGGCAGGGCGTCGAGGGCGTCATCGACGGCCGCTGCGCGCGCTTGGGTCGAGCCGCCTTCGTCGGCGTCACAGGCGGCGACGCGCGCGAGACCGAGCTGTGGTTCGGCTTCGAGAACGACATCAAGATCCGCTTCGTCTTCGAGGACCAGCCGCGCGCCGACGCGGCCGACACCATCGCGCGCCTGCGCCGCATGGGCCTGACGGTCGAGATTCTGTCCGGCGATCTCGCTGGTCCGGTCGGAGATATCGCGCGCGAGGTCGGCGTCACTGAGTTTCGCGCGGCCCTGACGCCGTTCGACAAGGCCGCGATCGTGGACCAGTTCAAGGCCGACGGCCACAAGGTCCTGATGGTCGGCGACGGCCTGAACGACGCCGCGGCCCTCTCCAAGGCCCACGCCTCCATGGCGCCGGGCGCGGCCGTGGACGCGGCCCAGAACGCGGCCGACCTCGTCTTCACGGGGGAGGGGCTCAGCGCGGTCGTCGAGGCGATCGACACCGCCCGCGAGGCGCGTCGTCGCGCGCTCGAGAACTTCGGCTTCTCGGCGCTCTACAACTTGGTCGCCACGCCGGCCGCCATGTTCGGCCTGATCAATCCCTTCATCGCCGCCCTGGCGATGTCGGGCTCCTCGATGGTCGTGCTGCTGAACGCCGCCCGGCCGCGCATCGCCTGGAGGCGTCGATGAACATCGTCCTGTTCCTGGCTCCGTTCTCGATTGGCCTCGGCGCCATGGGCCTCTTCGCGTTCTTCTGGACCATGCGGTCTGGTCAGTACGAGGACCCGAAAGGCGACGCCGCCCGCATCCTCTACGACCACCTCGATGAGAAGCCGCCCGAGGATTGATCCAAATCACGGCGGAGGCGGGGAGGGCGGCGCAGGTTGCCAGCGTCAGGAGAGACGCATGAACACCGCTCCCGCCAACGACCAACGCGCGCTTCTGACGCGCTACGACAGCCGGGCGCCCCGTTACACCAGCTATCCGACTGCGCTGCAGTTCTCGAAAGAGGTCGACGCCGAAGTCTATGGCGATTGGCTGGCGGGCCTCGATCCGCGCGAACCGGTCTCTCTCTACGCCCACATCCCGTTCTGCGATCGCCTTTGCTGGTACTGCGGCTGCAATACCCGGGTCGTGAAGAAGCAAGCGCTGATCAGCGAGTATGTCGAGCGACTCGTCGATGAGCTGGCGCTGGTCGAGGCGCGCCTGCCGGGTCGTATCAAGGCTGGCGCGGTGCACCTCGGCGGCGGCACGCCGAACATGCTGTCGCGCGATGACCTGGTTCGCCTGTTCGGCGCGCTGCGCCACGTCTTTCCGTTCGCGCCGGGCGTCGAGATCTCGGCCGAGCTGGACCCGGCGGTTCTGACCGAAAGCTGGGTCAAGGCGGCGGCCTTCCACGGCCTCACCCGCGCCAGCCTGGGCGTCCAGGATCTGGCACCGCATGTGCAGGAGGCCGTCAATCGCGTCGAGCCGTTCGAGGTCGTGGCTCGCGCCGCGCACTGGTTGCGCCAGGCGGGTGTCGCCTCGATCAATCTCGACCTTATGTACGGCCTGCCCAAGCAGACCGCCGCCGATGTGGTGGCCACTCTGGACACGGTTCTGACCCTGCGGCCCGAGCGGATCGCTCTGTTTGGCTATGCTCACGTCCCGTGGGCGCGCACGCACCAGAAGCTGATCCGCGAGGAGGACCTAGCGGACGCTAACGGCCGCTTCGAGCAGAGCCAGGCCGCCGCCGAACGCTTGGTGAAAGCTGGCTATATCGCCATCGGCCTCGATCACTTCGCCCTGCCGAACGATGATCTGGCGCTGGGCGTCGCGACCGGCACGCTGCGCCGGAACTTCCAAGGCTACACCACCGACCAGCATCCGACCCTGATCGGCCTGGGCGCCTCGTCGATCGGCCGGATGCCGGGCGGCTATGTCCAGAACCTGCCGGCCGAGGTCGCCTGGCGGGACGCCATTCTTCAAGGGCGACTCCCGGTCGCCCGCGGCGTCAAGCTGACGGACGACGATCGTCTGCGGGCCGACGTCATCGAGCGACTGATGTGCGATTTCCAGGTCGACTTGGCGGCGGTGGCCGCGCGCCACGGGGTCTCGACGACGGTGTTCGGCCAGGACATCGCCAAGCTCGCGGATCTGCGCGCCGACGGTCTCGTTGAGGTCCGCGGCGACGCGGTTCGGGTCACCGAAGCGGGCCGTCCGTTCATGCGTCTGGCCGCCCAGGCCTTCGATCACCGCTCCGATACCCAGGAAGGCTTCTCTCGCGCGATCTAGTTTCTCGGAAACTGATCGAGGTCAAGGTCGAGTGCTTCGTAATCCTTCAAACAAAGATCGCGACGAAAATTAGAGAGTCGCCACTTCTGGGGATAGATGATGAAGACGCTTATTCTTTCGGCCATCGCGGCGACGGCTCTGGTCGGCGGCGTGGCGCACGCCGAGGACTTCTCGCCCAACGCCAAGGGTGATTTCATTGTCCACGCGCGTATCACGCAAGTCGCGCCGGACAAGGATGCGGCCATCCTGACCGCCGCGGGCGCGGCCACGGGCCTGAAGGCCCACGTCAAGGACGATATCAAGCCGACCCTGGGCTTCACCTACTTCCTGACCGACAAGGTCGCGGTCGAAGCCATCCTGGGCACCACCGAGCACGACATCCGCGCTCAAGGCGGCACGACGGATGCTCTGGTCCACAAGACCTGGGTGCTGCCGCCGGTCGTGACCCTGCAGTATCACCCGCTGCCCGCCGCGCGCGTCAGCCCCTATGTCGGCGCGGGCATCAACTACATGCTGTTCTACAGCGGCAAGAACAAGAACGGTTTCACCGTGAAGGTCGACGACGGCTTCGGCTACGCTCTGCAAGCCGGCGTCAACGTCAAGCTGAAGGACAACTGGCTGCTGAACGCCGACATCAAGAAGGTCTATTTCAGCACCGACGCCAAGATCAACGGCGGCGCCCTGAAGGCCAAGGTGGACCTGGATCCGCTGGTTTCGTCGGTCGGCTTCAGCCGCAAGTTCTAAGCTTCACGGTCATGCCGCCGGCTCGGCCCGGCGGCGCGCGCCATCGCAAGGCTCGGCCCCCCAGGGCCGGGCCTTGTTCGCGTTAAGCTCTTCATGCTGGTTGCCAGCCAGTGTCCAAGGCATGATGGCGGCGCGACCTTCGGCGCTTCGCCGACGGGCGACCAGGAGTGTTTGACGCGTCATGTTCCACCGGCCTTCGCAGCGCAAGGAGTTCGGCGTCTTCCTGCCGGTGGCGAACGGCGGCTGGATCATCTCCAAGACCACGCCGACGTTGGACGGCCTCTACGCCCAGAACCGCGCGGCCGCGGTCAAGGCCGACGAGGTCGGCATGGACTTCGTCATGTCGATGGCCAAGTTCCGGGGCTTTGGCGGCGAGACCGATCACTGGGGCACGGCCCTTGAGTCCGTCACCATGATGGCCGGTGTCGCCGAGGCGACCCGCAATGTGAAGATCTGGGCCACCATCCACCCGCTGCTGCAGAATCCGGCCGTGGCGGCCAAGATGATCGCCACGCTGGACCATATCAGCGGCGGTCGCGCGGGCCTCAACATCGTCGCGGGCGCCTACAAGGGCGAGTTCGAGCAGATGGGGGCCTGGGATGACTCGTTGTCCCATGACGACCGCTACGCCCTGACCGAGGAATGGACCACGATCGTCAAGCGATTGTGGTCCGAGGATTGCGTCGACTTCGAGGGGCGGTACTTCACGATGAAGGACTGCCAGTCCAAGCCCAAGCCGCTGTCGCGGCCGCGCCCGGATCTGATCTGCGCGGGGATGAGCGATCGTGGTTTCGAGTTCTCGGTGCGCGAGGCCGACGTCTGCTTCATCGGCGGTCGGACCACGGACGAGCGCCGAGACGCCTCGCTGCGGGCTAAGAAGACCGCCGAATCGATCGGAAAGCCCATAAAGACCTTCGCCATGTGCACGGTCGTCCACGGCGACACCGACGCGGAGGCCGAGGCCAAGATCGAGCACTACAAGAGCGGCGCCGACATGGGGGCGATCCTCGCCATGCTCGAGAGTTGGGGCGTGCCGGCCGAGAAGCTCTCCAGCGTCGCGGCGGCGCAAGGCGCGTTCATGACCCAGACCGTGGTGGGTTCGCCCCAGACCTGCGGCGCGCGGATCGAGGACTTCCTGCGCTACTGCGAGTTGGACGGATTGATGCTGATCTTCCCGGATTATGTGGAAGGCCTGACGATGTTCGGCGCGGATATCCTCCCGCGTCTGAGGGCCGTTTTCTCGTGAACACGATGACGACGACCGAAAGCGCGATCGATGACTTGAAGGCCTGGATCACGCCGTCGCGCACGGCGGTGCTGGTCATCGACATGCAGGTCGACTTCGCTTCGCCAGACGGGGCGCTGGGGAGCTACGTCGATATGGGCCTCGTCCAGCCAGCGGTCGCGGCCGCCGAGGCGTTGGCCGACGCCGCCCGGGCGGCCGGCGTTCCAGTCGTTTTCGTCGGCCTGTTCACGACTCCCGAGACCGATTCTTCCGCATGGCGCGAGCGGCTGCGTCGTCGCGGCGGCGACCCAGACGCCGAGAGCGCCCTCTGTCGCGTCGGCCAGCCCGGGGCGGACTTCCATGGGCCTCGGCCAGCGCCTGGCGAGATGGTGATTGGAAAGACGCGCTACAGCGGCTTTCTGGGCACGGACCTCGATGCGCGCCTGAAGGCGTTGGGCGTCGACACCTTGGTCGTGGCCGGCCTGACGACCGAGTGTTGCGTGGACAGCACCGTGCGCGACGCCTTCGATCTGGACTATCACGTCTTCGTCGCCGCCGACGCCTGCGCCGCTTACGAGACGGACCTCCACGTGGCCTCGCTCAAGATGATGGCGCTCAACAGCGCGATCCTGACCGACACGTCCAGCATCGCGGAGGCTTGGGGCGTGCGGACGCGGACATAAAGAAAGGGCCGGCTCTCCCCGAGCCGGCCCCTGGCGTTCTATTGGGCGACGCCGACCTTGAAGACCATCACGTTGCGATAGGTCTGGCCGGGGTCCAGGCGCACCGGCGCGAACTGGCGCTTGTTCGGCGCGTCGGGGAAGTGCTGCGGCTCCAGCGCGATACCGTCGCCCTGGCGGTAAAGCTTGCCGCTCTTGCCGATCCACGAACCGTCCAGGAAGTTGCCGGAATAGAACTGGATGCCCGGCTGGTCGGAGAGGATCTCGAGCACGCGGCCGCTCTTGGGATCGGCGAGGCGGGCCGCGAGCCGCGGGGCGCCGCTCGACTTGCCGTTCAGGACATAGTTGTGGTCGTAGCCCTTGCCGACGACGAGTTGCGGGTCGCTAGCGTCGCGGATGCGCTTGCCGACGGCCGTGGGCGCGCGGAAGTCGAAGGCCGTGCCCGCCACCGGCGTGATCGCGCCAGTAGGGATCAGCTCATTGTCGACCGGAGTATAGCCATCGGCGGGAAGGGTCAGGACGTTGCCCATCGCCCCCTCCGGCGCGCCTTCGCCGGCGACGTTGAACAGCGCGTGGTTGGTCATGTTGACGATCGTCGGCTTGTCGGTCGTCGCGCCGTAGGTGATCGTCAGCTGGTTCTGTTCGTCCAGGGCGTAGGTCGCCGTGGCGTTCACGGTCCCCGGATAGCCTTGGTCGCCGTCCGGGCTGACATAGCCGAGGGTCACCGAGGCGATCGGGCCGGGCTTGGCTTCCAGCACCCTCCAGACCACCTTGTCGAAGCCCTTCACGCCGCCATGCAGGGCCGCCACGCCGTTATTGTTCAGCGCCAGCTGATAGGGCTTGCCGTCCAGTTCGAAGCGGCCCTTGCCGATCCGGTTGGCGAACCGGCCGACGGTGGCGCCGAAGTAGCTGGCGTTCTTCACGTAGGTGGCCGCGTCGTTGAAGCCGAGCACGATGTCGGCCTTCTTGCCGGCCTTGTCGGGCGCGATCAGCGACTGCAGTGTCGCGCCGTAGGTGATCACCGTGGCGCTCACGCCCTTGGCGTTGGTCAGGGTGAAGGCCTCGACCGCCTCGCCGGAGGGCGTCTGGCCAAAGGGGCGGCGGGACAGTTCGGCGGCCGTCGCCGTCGATGTGGCCGCCAGGGCGAATGCGCCGCAAAGGGCGATGGTCTTGAGCTTCATGTTTCCTCTCCGTCTTGTTCTTGAGCCGCGGGCGCTATTCGATGAATGGCGGCGCGACCACCCGCTCGCTGAGCAGGAAAGCGTCGGCGACATGGCGCAGCGGCGCGGCATCGATATCGCTGGCTCCGTCCGCGATCAGTCGGGCGAATTCATCATAGAGCCCCGATCCGGTCCCTCGTGCATCAGCCTGCCGTCGATCCAGAGCTTGGCGCCGCCGTTGGTCAGCTTCAGCGCGCCGTCGTCGGTGTCGACCTCGATGTCCCAGCTTTGCGGACCGGTCTGCAGGAAGTCGAGCTCGGCCCGGATCGGCGCGCCGCTGGCGTCGCGGAAGTCCAGCTCGGCCTGGATGGGCGATTGCCGGTTCTCGGGAACGTGCAGCACGCCACGCGACAGGAAGAAGGGCAGGGGCAGGATGCGGGTGACGATCGAGAGCGCGTTGATGGCCGGATCGAACACGCCCAGACCGCCAGCTTCCCAGATCCAGTCCTGGCCGGGATGCCAGACGCGCACGTCTTCCTTCCAGTAGACGCGCACGGCCTTGACGGAGCGGTCGGCGAGCCATGCCCGGGCGGGCTCGACCCCGGCGGCGAAGCGCGAATGCCAAGTCGCTTGAAGCGTCAGGCTTCGAGCGGCGGCGGCCTGGCGCAGGTCTTCGACCTCGCTCAGCGTCGCGCCCGGAGGCTTCTCCAGCATCACGTGCTTGCCGGCCGCCAGGGCCATGTGGGCCAGGGCGTGGCGCGGCTGCGGGGGCGTGCACAGCGCCACGGCGTCGACCGCCACGTCGCTGGCCAGCAGGGCGGCCAGGTCGGTGAAGTGGGCGACGCCATCCAGCTCCGCGTTGCGGCTGACGATCGCGACCAGCTCGAAGCGTGGGTCCGCGGCGATCGAGGGAAGGTGCTGGTCCCGGGCGATCTTGCCCAGGCCCACGAGCGCCAAGCGGATAGGGGTCACAGCGCGCGCACCGTGACGGGCCGTTCAGCCGCCTGGCCTAGTGAATTGCGCACCGGATAGACGAACGGCGCGGCCTCGATCTCGAACACGTCGCCGGGCTTCGTCTGGAAGCCCTCGGAGAACGACAGGGTCGCGGTGCCGAAGAAGTGGACGTGTACGTCGCCCGGACGACGGAACAGATCGTACTTGAAGTGGTGATGTTCGAGATTGGCGATCGCGTGAGACATGTTGGCCTCGCCGGACAGGAAGGGCTTTTCCCACGCCACCGCGCCGTCGCGCAGAATGCGGCTGGCGCCGCGCACATCGTCGGGCAGCGGGCCGGTCAGGAGTTCCGGGCCCAGCGCCGCCTGTCGCAGCTTCGAGTGGGCGAGCCACAGGTAGTTGCCGCGCTCGATCACGTGGTCGGAGAACTCGTTGGCCAGGCAGAAGCCCAGGCGGTGCGGCGTCCCGTCCGGACCGATCAGGTAGACGCCGGCGATTTCGGGCTCTTCGCCGCCATCCTTGGCGAAGGCGGGAGAGGTCAGCGGCTGGCCGGGGCCGACCAGCTGCTGACCGTCGCCCTTGTAGAACCACTCCGGCTGAACGCCTTCCTGGCCCGCCGCGGGCTTGCCGCCTTCGACGCCCATCAGGAACATCCGCATCGAGTCGGTTAGTTGTTCTCCGGCTTGGGCGGCCTTGTGCATCTTGTCGCGACCTTCGGCCGAGCCGAGGTGCGTCAGGCCCGTGCCGGTCAGCAGCAGGTGCGCGGTGTCTGGATGATCGATCGGCGCCAAGACCCGGCCCTCGGCCAGGGCGGCGGGGATGTCGAGCTCTTCGCCCAGGTCACGCGATTGGGCCGTCTCGGCCAGGGTCGTGTTCGCGCCGATGGCGGCTTGGGCGAGGTCGTAGAGCGTGTCCGCCACCATTACGCGTCGGGCATTGCCCGAGTCGTCGACCGCCGCGAGCCGTCGTTGGCCGTCGCCGGTCTTCAACTGCACGAACCTGAACACCATGGCGAACGCTCCTAGCTAATAATAGTCTGACAAATACCGTCGCCGACGCGGCTGTCAAACCTCGTTTGCACCGAGTCTTCTCGCCCGCGCGACACGCCTTGGGGCCAAGACGCGTGATGGGTCGCGATATCGGTGGCGTCCAGGGCGAGGCCAGACGATGGACGCGCCATATTCTCAAACGCCGGCTTGTCGAACGTTGCTCGTGATCATTGACGCCTCGGGGAAGCAACGATAGTCAGACATATATTATAATACAAATCCGCCCGGCCCGGGCGCGCCTTTTTGGCTTCGGGCATGCGGGCGCATAACGTCGTCAAGGAATGTCATGAGCGCCGACTCCATCACCCCCAAGCTTCGATCGCGCGCGTGGTTTGATAATCCGGACAACATCGACATGACG
>ERZ1034427.220-NODE-220-length-12273-cov-32.725569_pt1 | contig 12273 bp, 18 predicted proteins | sample MGYA00520607_ERZ1034427 | MGnify/ENA primary metagenome ERZ1034427 (study PRJEB33736, sample SAMEA104288489) | Azolla caroliniana | place: Brazil | collected 1987 | study: EMG produced TPA metagenomics assembly of the PRJEB19522 data set (Is there foul play in... | reverse complement strand
ACTCTATTGCCATTTTAATCATACTATTCTCATTAAGCCTTTTCTTCCTTGCAGGAGCTTTAGTTTTTGTGTACTACTTGTGACAGTTAGGGTGCGGAAGGTGGGTTATATGAGTGTTAGGAATTGGTTCTGGAAATGATGGCTTCCGTTCGCAATAAGCAGGTATTTTTCCACTTATCATCAGGGGCTGAGGGCTATGATACTTATCCAGCGACCTTTTTAACTTCCTTGTCGCCCCCTTAAACAATACCCCTCTCCGCCACCGGAAAGGGGTTGATCAAAGATTAAAACTCAGCACTACCTAATAAGCATCTTGCAACTCATAGAAATCAGGTGAGATGTAATCCTTGCGTAAAGGCCAACCTACCCAATCTTCCGGCATCAAAATCCGCTTCAAATTGGGATGACCTTCATAGATAATACCCAACATATCGTAAGACTCGCGCTCTTGCCAGTCCGCAGTCTTCCAAATCCAGTACACTGAAGGCACAGTGGGATTGTCTCTAGGTAAAAACACCTTCACCCGGACTTCTTCAGGTTTATCAGCATTATCACTCACCTTCAACAAGTGATAGACACTGACCAATTCCTGTCCCGCACCCAAGTCAATACCTCCCTGAAACTGGAGATAATTAAACCCGTAAGCGTACAAAGCTGTAGCAGTAGGAAGCAAAAAATCTGTGTCTACCTTAATAATCTCTACCCCATTAGCATCGGGGGCCAAAGATTCATGGTGAAAGCCATTTTCAGTTAACCACTGGGAAACCTGACCCGCTCGAACTCTAGACTCTTCAGCCGCTGGGACTATCTTAGACTCTTCATCAGCCACGCTTTTCTTCCTCCTTTGTTTTGGATGTCAGCAATGCTGGTGGTACAGGCATACCAACTGCTTCGGTCAATTCCTTGGGTGGATTGAAGCGAGTTCCTGACTGCATATACTTACCAGTTAAAATCTCTGGTACTGGCTTCATGCTGTGAGTTGTACTGTAATAGCGGTGGGTTTGCTTGATTTGACCCCGTTCTTGCATCGAATCATTAGCGATTTTCTTCCGCAACTTAATAATTGCATCAATAATCGCTTCTGGACGGGGAGGACAACCAGGTAAATACACATCCACCGGAATTAGCTTATCAACTCCGCGCACAGCTGTAGGCGAGTCAACACTGAACATCCCGCCTGTAATTGTACAAGCACCCATAGCAATTACATACTTAGGTTCGGGCATCTGTTCATAAAGACGCACCAATTGAGGAGCCATCTTCATGGTAATTGTACCAGCAGTGATAATTAAATCAGCTTGACGGGGACTAGAACGGGGAATTAACCCAAAACGGTCAAAGTCAAAACGAGAACCAATTAAAGCCGCAAATTCAATGAAGCAGCAAGCTGTACCAAATAGCAACGGCCACAAACTAGAAAGCCGCGCCCAGTTGTAGAGGTCATCAACGGTAGTCAAGATGACATTTTCTGACAGTTCTTGAGTAACTGTAGGACGCTCAATGGGGTTGATGATTAGCTCTTTGTCCTGAGTGGTTATATTAGAATTCAAGACCATTCCAAAGCTCCTTTACGCCATGCGTAAACTAAAGCGACTACGAGAATCGCAATAAAAATTAACGCTTCAATAAACGCCAATAAACCCAAACGGTGGAAAGCTACCGCCCACGGGTACAAGAAAACAGTCTCAACGTCAAAGACAACAAAGATTAAAGCAAACATATAGTAGCGAATGTTGAATTGAATCCAGGCATCACCGATGGGTTCCATGCCGGATTCATAAGTTGTGCGCCGTTCCGGGCTGAAGCTACTAGGTCTGAGGAGTTTGGACGCGGAAAGCGCCAGGGCTGGTACTAGGCTACAAAGGAGGAAGAAGCCTAGAAGATATTCGTAACCTTTGAGGACAAACACAATGGATATCTACCGCTGATGGTGGAAATAAAGCTGTGAGTTTCTTTTACATTATATCTTTTAGGGTTTTCTGAAATCTGGGAAACAGATGTGCTGCTTGTATTTCATTCAGTTTTGAGAGCTATAGAAAAGTCTAATAATTATGTCATAATTTTTAACGTATCTTTAAGATTTCCCCTCTAGGAGAACCCAGCCATGAGCGCACAAGCTGAAGAAGCTCTTGAAACTCAGGTTTTAGACCGTTATGAATGTCGCTCCTGCGGTTATGTTTATGAACCGGAGAAGGGAGACGACAAGTATGATATTCCTGCTGGGACGGTTTTCTCAGAATTGCCTGTCAATTGGTGTTGTCCAGTTTGTAGCGCCAAAAAGGTGGCTTTTGCCAATATTGGGCCTGCGGGTACGGCATCTGGTTTCAAAGAAAACTTAGGTTACGGCTTAGGTGTGAATAAACTTACACCAGGGCAAAAGAACATATTGATATTTGGGGCTTTAGCCCTTGGCTTTTTGTTTTTTATCAGTCTTTACGGCTTACAGTGAAACTGCTTTGGGGATTGGGGACTGGGGACTGGGGATCTGAAAGAATCACCATCTAACTCCTGATACCGCAGCTTGATGTATGACTTTTACGTCGTCACGCAAATAGCTATACTTCTTGAACTCCTAAACTCCTATTCCGTGTCATCTTAAATAAGACTTCCGCAAATTTAGATAAACACTAAGAAATACTGATGCATTCAATTGTAAAAAAGTGGCAAGGAATATTTGCTGCACTCATAGTAGTCCTAGCCTCTATAGGTTGTAGCAAAGTTCCCTCTGTTAGCTATAATCCCTGGGCAGTTATTAATGTGCCAACAGATGCGAAACTTTTCGATATTGCTTTTACTGATAACCCTAACCATGGTTATTTAGTGGGTAGTAATGCGACTCTGTTAGAAACTAATGATGGTGGAAATACTTGGCAACCGCTACAACTAGCAGTTGATGAGCCAAAATCTCGATTTGATTCAGTAAGTTTTGCAGGTAAAGAGGGTTGGATAGTTGGAGAACCTTCTTTATTGCTGCATACTACTGATGAAGGTAAATCTTGGTCGAGTCTGCCCTTGAATGAAAAGTTACCTGGTAGCCCAATTTTGATTACTGCTTTGGGTGAAAATACAGCAGAAATGGCTACTGATGTGGGAGCTATCTATAAAACTACAGATGGTGGTCAAAACTGGAAGGCACAAGTAGAGGCTGCTGTTGGTGTGGTGCGTAACTTGGAGCGCTCGCCTGATGGTAAGTATATTGCTGTTTCCTCTAAAGGTAGTTTTTACTCTGTCTGGGAACCAGGACAAGCTGCTTGGGATCCCCATAACCGCAATAGTTCTAGGCGTTTAGAAAATATGGGTTTTGCTGGTAATGGCCAATTATGGTTATTAGCACGGGGAGGTCAAGTTAAATTTAGTGATTTGACTAAATCTGATGAGTGGTTGGATGTAGAATATCCAGAGTTAGCTACTAGCTGGGGTTTACTAGATTTAGCCTATCGTACACCTGAAGAAATCTGGATTGGTGGTGGTAGCGGCAATTTGCTACGCAGTACCGACGGTGGTCAAACCTGGGAAAAAGACCGTGAAGTGGAAGGAGTTGCTGCTAATTTTTACAAGATTGTATTTTTTAACCCTGATCAAGGTTTTATTATTGGCGATCACGGCATTCTGCTCAAATATAACCCCAATGCCAATTCATCATCCCAACCACAGGCTGCTTAGTTACAAGGTGGGTTAAGAGATGATAACCTTTTCTGAGAAGAACGTTGCAACTTGTAACTCTTTCTAAACTTTGTAGGATAATAAACTCAATAGTAGTTTTTGTGAAGGTAGTCACTTAAATGTCAGGTACCACTGGAGAGCGTCCATTTTCGGACATTGTTACCAGTATTCGTTACTGGGTAATTCACAGCATCACAATTCCAGCTTTATTCGTTGCTGGTTGGTTATTTGTTAGCACTGGACTGGCTTATGATGCCTTTGGCACACCCCGTCCTAATGAGTATTTCACCCAGGTACGTCAAGAAGTACCAATTGTGAAAAACCGTTTTGAAGCTAAAAAGCAAGTAGAAACATTTATCGGAAGGTAATTTGAAATCATGGCTAGCGGCAATAACATCAATCAACCAGTTACCTATCCAATTTTTACGGTCAGATGGCTTGCAGTTCACACTTTAGGTGTGCCAACTGTCTTCTTTTTGGGCGCGATCGCCGCAATGCAGTTTATTCAACGCTAGGAGCAACTCATGGAAAGATCCCCAAATCCTAATCAACAACCAGTTGAGTTAAACCGTACTTCTCTGTACCTGGGACTTCTACTAATTTTCGTTCTAGGGATTCTTTTCTCCAGTTACTTCTTTAACTAACTGGAACTGTCACTGCTAATTTCTGTTGATTTGTTGTTAAGGGAGGAGAAAACTGTGTCTGGAAGTGGGAGAATTCCCCTGTGGGTTGTCGCTACAATCGCAGGTTTAGGTGTAATTACTGTTGTAGGTATATTCTTTTATGGTGCCTACGCCGGAATAGGTTCTTCTTTATAAGACTAACCTGATCCACATTTTTGTTCAGAAAAAAACTTTGAAAAACCGCCTGTCTCAAAGAGACAGGCGGTTTTTCAGGTAAAAATGGATAATTGGTGATTGGTGATTGGTGATTGGTGATTGGTGATTGGTAATGGGAATTAAGAGGTAAGTAATTATCCCCAGTCCCGAGTACCTAATTAAGCGATATCTTCACGTTCAATGTATAAAAATAAGAACGCGAAAACTACTGCTGGTAAAACTAGACCAGTCAAAGGAACGAAGATGGAAGGTAAGAACGAAGAATAAGCCAAGATAGAGGGCAAAAATGAGCCTGACATAATAAAGAATCCTTTGAAGTCACACTACAATTCAAAATGAGCTTACTGCAAAATTCTAACTATTTTTGCAAATTCTCAAGATTTTTAACAGTTAGTAACTTTGCTCTCAAATCTCGCTGCTCTCAAATCTCGCTGCATAAGTTATCACTTATAGCACATATAACTCGTCTTTTCTTCAATCCATCCCTGAGGTTTTTGAGGAAAGCAGCAAGATGTTAGTATTTGATAGAAGATGAAGGATCAAATTAAGGTAACTATGAAGACATTATTTCATGCGCTCGCCACGCCCACTACAGGCATTGCACTTTATAATAAACGCTGATTCTGTGCAATCATCCAAAATTGTTAAATGTTCACTGATGGTTAGTCTTTTTGTTGTTTTAACCTTGCTGGAACTTTTACAACTGCTGCTGTAGCTGAATTTCTTGGGATCCAACAAGCTAATGTAGTTGTACCTACCCAAGCAAATGCTATGTCTGATAAACTCTACCGTATGCTCAAAGCGGTGGAAAATGGTGATACCAGTGAATCGTAAATATTATTGCGTGAACTACAACTTGCGTGAACTACAACCAGATGGACAACATTGGCTAAATCAAAACTTACCTAGTAATAGCATTGTGACAGGACTCACAAAATGAATACTAAACTTAACTGCCCTGTGTGTCGATATCAAGAACTTGCAGGTGACATTTATCCTAATTGTGATACTGATATTTGTCTAATTCGCACACTCCATAATTTACTCCCAATAGAAAAAAACCACTACAAAAAAAATTAGTAGTTGGACTTTGGGAGTTGCTTTATTGAGCCTAATTATAGGTATAACTTTGGGACTCGGAGCAAGTTTCTTGATCATGCAACCCCGTCTATATAATGCAAATACTTCTGTTCCTAATTCTACGGTAGTTAGTAAATATAAATCACTAAAAAATACTCCTATTCCAAAATTACCAACATCAAATATCTACATTATTATTGTCAAACCAGGAGATACCCTCAGTGTAATTGCTGAAAAATTCTGTCTAAAAGGTAATGCTTGGCAAAAGATAGTTAAAGCCAATCCCCAACTACAAAACTGCAAAGATTACTATATAGATCCGGGGGAAGAGTTAAAAATTCCCAACTGTTAGGAGATAACTGAATGATTATCCTGGATACCCTCAAGAAAGCCAGCCAAAAAAACTGAAAAACTACAGTTAGCTTATCGAGCATGGCAAGAAGTATCTGCTGAATCAATAACTTAGCAACGAGAAATTATTAAACGCATTGCTAAACATAAACGGTTGCTATTTTTACACGAAACTGAAGCATTAGTCAAGGCTGAAAACTTAGAGAAAGCGAAAACAGTAAGTACACAATTTCTTCAAAAGATTGGCACTAATGCTTTAGTTGGAGCTAATTTGAAAGAGTATATTCAACCAAGTTTAGAAGCCGCAGTTTGGAAAGATTTAAACTGGGACAATATTGCTAATGAAATTGGAAATCTCCGGATTGTTGAGCCTAATATCATTACCTTGTACAATTGGACAGTAGCAACTTATTTCTATTTCCAAAAAATCTTTATAAATTAGTTGATTTCATTATCGCTTTATCCACGGTCCTAGCAAATTTAACGGATGATTATACCCTCAAAGATGTTCATAGGTTGGGGAATCAAACTGTAGATTATTAATCAGTATCTTTAGAATTAAAACGCCGTTTATAAGTAGCAAGTAATATTGTGAAAGATAATAATACTGAGGGTTCTTTAAATCTGCACGCTCACTATCGTTGGGAAATAGTTGCACTCAGATTTATGGGAGAACCTGCCAACTGAGGAATCCAATTCAATGATGTATTTATCACTCAAGCCTGTTATCATAGGTTTATTTCCCAATGACAAAATATTATTGTATATAAAACCTCATCAGAAGATTCTTCATTCCCTTTATACACGAGATTAGCTGTAGCTGCTTGCTTAGAAGGAAACAGTCAAAGAGCAATTCAAATTAAACCGACAACTAAACCGACTACTGGAGTTGAAAAATTTGCTGATGATTTCGTTGCCTATTCTGAAGGTTACTATTATCTACAACAACGAAAATGGCAACAAGCAATCCCAAAACTCAAGCGAGCAAAAGTAGAAATTAAAGAGAATCAAGATTGGCAATAAGAACTAGATAAACTTTGTAATTCTCAACGTTAAATTATATCAGAACTTTTTCAACATCTAGAACTTTCTCCATTCTGGTTCTATCTTATACATAGTACTTATTCTCGCAGTTATTTAGCTGAATATAAAGCAGAATAAATCAGACAAAAATTCGTTTGTCAACACATTTATCTCAATCAAGCCCTGGAAAAGGTGCAAGAAATTAAAATAATTCATAACACTAATCCCTATTTTAATGATATTAGACCTATTGCAGAATTAATCTTATGTTATAATAGGGGTTATCTTTGTTTTAGCCAAAAGTTAGAGTTACACGGTTATGTTTGAATTAGCCAGCCCAAAGAACACCAAAAATACATAAGATCTAAAACTCTCTATCATACCACAGAAACAATTTTGCAAGAGGTCTATTATAGAAAGTATTGAATCCAATCATAAATTAGAAGAAATTAATTTGCTGTTCAAAACTAGACAGTATGAAGAAATGGTGAGAAAAGCTAGACATTCAAAACGAGAACGAACTCGTTATGTTGTGGCTAACTTTTTTATAGATATATTAATTAATGGATTAAAAGAAGGTAGTTTATATGACCCACAAGTCATGGTACAACTACGACGTTGGGCTTATGAAATTTGTCCAGATGAACGAGGATTTCAAGAAATTTACCGAGGTTTAAAATTGTGTTGAAAAGTCAGAGTAAGTAGGTTGGCGTTCAAAATTGTCGTTATGATAGGCAAAAGGCAACAGAGAAAAGGATTTTGGTGATTTTACTTTTTGTTACATACTTCTGTTTTTTCCCACAGACGTACTTAATTTTAGATTTTGGAATGGGTATGGAAAATAACCCATACGATATATTAGGTGTATCTCAATCCGCATCGAAAGTAGAAATTACCAAAGCTGTCGCTTTAGCCATGAACCGCAAGCAATACCCAGTAGGTGTGATTGCTAAAGCTCAAAAAAGCTTGATGAAATCAGAAGAAAGAATTATTGCTGATTATTTCCATCCTATATGACCAACTATCAAAGGATTCAAATATAGTGATTTATCACCTCTAAATCAACCAGCACCTACCTTAACTTTATGATCAGAATTTGACGGTTTAGATTTAGCGAGCGCACAAGCCAACCAACAGAAAACCTAGAGCCCGAAACCTTACCACTCCCCTTATCAGAATTATTCAGCGAAGGCCTTGCAGCTTGTTAAGAGGGACGTTACCCAAAAGCGGTAAAATACTTGGAGGACTACTACCATAGTTGTAGAGAACGCAATAGGCAAAATTATCTGCAAGCTACAATGTGGTTGATTAAAGCCTATCAAATGGGTGGATAATTATAGAGAGCGATCGCCCTTTGTAATTCCTTGATTCATCATAGTCATCCCCAAGTCAACACTTGGGGTAACAAAATTCTAGCAAGATTAACTAAAGAGAGTCCCCGTGTCTGACTTAAATCCAACTTATTTTAGAAACCAAGAATTAGGACATTTACTCATAGAAAAACTTGGTAATTTCGGAGAAGAAAATGTTGTTTTACAGGAATCTTTACGAGAAGAGCAAACCAAAAATACAGCAGAAAGAGAAAACTTATTTTTAGAACTTTTAGAAGTTGCTGATGCATTAGAAGCATTACTAGATTATCTGCACAACAACCCTAAGCCCAGTCCAGAATTTATAGAACGCCTACCCCGTTCCATAGCCGCAGTTAATCGCAAGTTTCTTAGCGTACTTGGAAAACGTCAACTCATACCCATAGAATTAGAAAGCACAGAACCAGATTTTAACCTATGTCGTGTAATTGATCGGGAAGAAAGAACAGATTTTCCAGACCAAACAATTACGAAAATAGTCCGTCGTGGATTTCGGTGGGGAGAGAGAATTTTGCGCCCTACAGAAGTAATCACTGCTAAAGTAGAACCAAATTTAGAATTAAGTGTAGATGGTAATATAAATGAAACTCTAAAATAATATTTAGATTATTTGTATGGGTTCACACAGAACGAAAATTACTAATAATTCTACCTTTAGAGTCACAATAGTCAAGATAGTTCAAACTTTAAACTCACCGAAAAATTCTATGAATCCTCACGAAAGTAATATTAAAGAAACTGCCACAGCGTCAAAACAATGGAGTAGTTGGCAAGAAAATTTTACCTTAATAGCGATCGCACTGACCTTAGCATTGCTAATTAGGACATTTGTCGCCGAACCCCGGTTAATCCCATCAGAATCAATGTACCCAACCTTACACACAGGCGATCGCTTAGTAGTGGAAAAAGTATCCTACCGTCTTCAGCCTCCCAAAATCGGCGATATCGTTGTTTTTCAATCACCACCAGAATTACAACGTCGCGGATATGACAAAAACCAAGCCTTGATCAAGCGCGTTATCGGTCGGCCAGGAGAAGTAATTAGTGTTTCTCAAGGTAAAGTTTACCTCAACGGTCAACCCTTACAAGAAGACTACATCGCCGAACCCCCAAATCAACCATTTCCAGCAGTTACAGTTCCCCAAGATGGATTTTTCGTCATGGGAGACAACCGCAACGATAGTAATGACTCCCGCTACTGGGGCTTCTTACCCCGCAAAAATCTCATCGGTCGCGCCACTTTCCGCTTCTGGCCTCTAGACCGCATCGGATTAATTTAGTCATTAGTTATTAACTCAAGTTGCTAGTCATCTAGTTGAGCCTGGTAATGGGTAATGGGTGATTGGTAATTGGTGATTCAAATCCCAGTTTTCATCCTTTAGTCCTGGACATCCTGTATCCCGTACGGGACCGTAAGCCATTTCTGACAGTTTCCCTTGAAACACCACTGATAACTGATAACTGCCTAAAACCGTAGATAATACATTAACTGTGCAATCGCTTCACCAGACAGTTGTAACCGTTGCTGAAAATCAACCAGATTACGGTAAGACCCAGCAGTGAGGCGATTCTGTACCACTGCTTCAGCCAGATATAAATCCATCAAAGGAATATTCATCAAAGTTTCTACCGTTGCTGTATTTGGATTCACTTGCGTAGTATTAGCTAAAGATTCATCATCATAGTAATTAAAATTTAGGAGTGGTTTGAGTAGTTCTATTCGATGAACTGGTACACTCAACGCCGCAGCAATATCTTCAATACAGTAAAATTTTACACCAGAACGTGAAAGTTCCACAAGTGATCGTCCTTGGTGAATAGACAAACCCGGTAAGCGTAGCCAATCATCTACACTCGCTTGATTAGCATCAATACGCATCCCCAATTGTGCCGCCATCTGAATTTCTTCCCCAGATTGTAGACGATAGTAAGGATCATTGAGCAATTTAGCACGCAGTTTTTGCAACTTGAGATTGATAGGTAGCCAGTTGTTCATTGTGTTACTTACATCAAGAAATCTGATCCAGCATCTGGCGGCGTTTTTGCTCAAATTCATACTCAGAAATTAATCCATCTTGGCGGAGTGCATCCAACTCACGCAAAGCATGACCTACTGATTCTACTTGATTACTTACCTGTGGAGAAACCTTCACCAGTGACTGACCTAAATTAAAATTCCGGTCAAAAGCTTCTTTATCTTGGGTTAGATACCAAACCCCTTCTATAGCACTAGCAACTTTGGGAATTGGTGTCCAAGATAACAAGACATACAAAATTCCCCATAATGGCTGCCCCAAATAAAATTTGTGTAAACCTGAAATTGTGACTATACCAGAAAAAGCTAGAATAGCCGCAATGCTTCGACTTTTCCGTTTAGTTAACATCATCTCCATCAATCTCCAAATACCAAAAACCCTACAACGAGACACCCCCTAATCGTAAATCAATTGTATTAATTCAGGTTAGTAGAGTTCAGGAGGAAAAATACATATCTGAATCTATTGTATGGATTTAGCCGACAGGTAACTGCTACTCTTGACAATCTAAGTAAATTAAATTCTAACTGTATCAATACATATAAAATAAATAAACACCTAAAATAAATAAACAATCTAGATCAATTTACCTAATTCCACAGAAAAGTCTGCATTTAGCTTTGATCATACCTTAAAGCTCTTATTTGCAAATATTACAACAATGTCCCAAAACGCCCTCGCACCAGAAATACTTGAATTACTTATTGACCCCTATGCTGTTTTGGGAGTTTCTGTGAACGCTGATGATCGCCAGATTTATAAGCGTTATCATGCTTTAGCAAAGCAACTTCATCCTGATATTTATATAAATATTCAGAATAGCAATAAAGAAATGTCGAGACTTATGTTAACTCGTTTAATCAATCCTGCTTACCAGCTATTAAAACAAGAGAAGAAACGTCTTAGCATAGTATCGACATTACGATTAAAAGCAACATCCTTAGATCAGGAGAACTTGTCCGAGTTAAAAAAAGCTATAAATATGCAAATTAGACCAATTTCAGCACAAGAAGCTGATTTCTTTTATGAACAAGCGATCGCTGCTTGCGTAGCAGTCCAATATAAATCCCTACAAAAATCACATCAAATAACTAAATATATAACTAAACTAAATTTAGTTTATCTATCCCTACTAAAAAACAACAGCTTTGAAACAGAAACAGTAACAACTGAATCCAAGTCAATTGTCCCTCGTCCAGAAATCCCAAAACTTACACTGGTAGTATCTGAGGACAGTAATTCTAAACCCACTTCCATCAACTACGCTCAACGACACTACGAGCGAGCTGTTCAGTATACACAACAAGCAGAATGGGCGCTGGCCGTCAAAGAACTGCGTGATGCCATCAAATTAGAGCCAAACAACAGCGACCATTACGCCTTACTAGGAGTAGTTCATTTTCAACAGAATTTCCCAGGAATGGCAAAAGTTTATATACGTCAAGCCTTAAAACTAAATGCAAAGCACCCACTAGCCTTGAAATACGTAACTCTACTGAAAATAGAAACGGCTGGAAAATCTAATCCTAAATCGATCTCAAAAGCTTTAAACATAGCCAGCTTATTAAGCCGCTTTCTCTCTGGTCATGACTCTTAACTCAACAAGAGACAGTGAACAGACTGATAGGTGAATGCTTACCCAGAAAGTTTTTAGAATCTCTTTTGTATATTCACCTTATCCTTAACAGGTGTAGCAATACCACGCTTCACCAAAGCTGCCTCTAGTTCCTAAATCAATTGCAAATCTTCACCCAACAAAGGCTTATGCTCCCTAACGGGACTTAAACAAAAGTTAAGAGTAAAAATGAGTATAATGTAATTTCACCATAGCTTTCACGTTAAAAGAAGCTGATGACAGAAACCACTGCCCCAGCAATGGCACCATGGTTTGAAAGATGGTGTGATTTGATG